>Ga0334890_1005087_pt1 | contig 11445 bp, 10 predicted proteins | sample GraSluR1_MG_3_FD_207220 | JGI IMG/M metagenome (GOLD analysis project Ga0334890, IMG submission 207220) | Sludge microbial communities from methane-producing bioreactor in Wageningen University, Netherlands - Granular Sludge_31_08-R1 | ecosystem: Engineered > Bioreactor > Anaerobic >... | reverse complement strand
GCGAGTCTTCGGAGTGCGATCACGCCTTGCCGGATTCGCCGCTCGCTGTTTTCCGCGGTTACGCCCCGAATGGGGTGCCGGAGTGGAGCGAGCTTGCGCAGGTCCTCATTGCCGCGCGCGATTCGCGAGTGGACCGCTTGTACGATTTTCGGGGCGGGCCCGTGGCCCTTGTCCAGCTTGGGAGTGAATTAAAGGATAAGCAGCTCAGCTCGTTTGGGAAATCATCGAAGACCTATGCCGTGCTGGGACAGGTGGTCGCCGGCTATTTCCCTCTTCAGCCGCGTGAAGAAAATCCGGACAAAATGGCTGTGACAATCCAGGCGGTTGAAGTTCGCGGAAGCCATGGCGCTCTTTGCCTTAAATTGAATGCCCTTGCGCGAAAGGTCCCGGGCGAAGATGAAATCGGTGACTTGCTTGGGAATGGCTGGCAACCCGGCTTGCATCGTGCGATGGAAGTGGCATCGCGGCAATTGAGCGAGTTGGAGCAGCGCGCCGTCGCCGCGCGTGAATGTGGGGACGCGGAAGGGGCCCGAGCACAGCTGAGACGGATTCCTTCCGTATTGCGGGGCCTCGCCGAATCCATCGAGCGCGCCGGACGGCAGCAGGGCAGACGCACTATGCACGTCGAAACACGGCGCAAAGAACAGCGACCGGTGCACAAGGCGTTGGAGGATGCCCGCGCCGTCGCGTGTGACATGATCTATTTCGACGAGAAAGCTCACACTGTCGTTGTTTGCGGACCACAGGGGCGCGCGCATGCGTTTGCGCCGGATGGACGTCACGTTACGAGTTTTGTTCTTCGCCCAGGTGCGGTGGATTTCCGGTTGCGCACAAGGCGCTGGCGGTCTGTGACCACGGACGAAGCCGTGCGATTCAAGGAGCAGATCGAGAATTTCATTCCGAAGCGCTCCGGGACGAAGGACGAATGAGAATGCGTCTTGTATGCGCGGCTTGAAGGCCCTGGCCTCAGAACTTCATCGGGCCGCCGGCTGCGTTGAGCAAGTCGCCCAAGGTTTCAGTCTGGTTCTCACGCAGACCGACCTCGAGAATGCGGAAAATGTACAGCGAATCTTCCAACGCCCGATGAAACTCACCGGGTTCAACCCTGGTATGCTTGACCACTTCCTCCAGCGAATGTGATTTTGCATCCGGATACCAGCGACGGAAAAGGTTCAGGCTATCCACGACACGGTTCTGGGGCAGGGGGAACCCGGCGCGCTGGATTTCCGCGGCAAGAAAATTCACGTCAAATTTCGCATTATGAGCCATCAGCACCGTTCCCTGGATGAAATCGCGGAATTCGGGATAAATAGCCGCAAAATCAGGAGAATCCTGGACCATCTCATTGGAAATCCCATGCACTTTTTGCGCCATCCACGGGATCTTGCGCCCCGGATTAATCAGCCAGGCCTTCTGCTCGATTATTTGACCATTCCGAAACTTAACCGCCCCGACTTCAATAACCCGGTCATATACTGTGCTGAACCCCGTTGTCTCGAGGTCAAACGCTACAAAAGTCACATCGGTCAATTTATCACCGAGTGCCGGATTTCGCGTTGAAGCTTTGCTTTTAGCGTCCGAACTCGCCCCGGTGAGCAGAAGCAGGGCAACACACATTACCAGGCCGTTTACCACCCCTTTTCGGAGTGTTCGGACGGATCGGCCTGTGGTCATACTACTGATTGCCGTCATAGCGGCCTCCTTCTTAATGGCGTAACCTACACACCATCAATTTATTACGGCCGCAAGTATACTCCTGCCATGTTCGTTAGTCAAATTTTATTGACAGCAGCTCGACGGTGAAGTCTCTTTGTCCGCCCGGGAAGAAGAGATGGCATTGGGCGATTGCATCGCTATCCATTGTGAAATTCCCACGCTGATTGCCATACGAATTAGCCGGCTCCATTTGCGCCAGTTCGAAAACATATTCTTCCTTTTCGGCCTCGGTCGTGAGTTCGCGGTGAACGTAGGACTCTCCGTCCGCATTTGCATAACCGCCATAGGTTTGCGCATCCAGTGCCCCATGTCCCGACTCCTGGATGCCGAGTGAAAACTTGATTCCCGGCTTGGTTCTCAACGTTATAATTGCCCGGGAAGCTCCGCGGATGTTTGCGGAACCGTCCGGATGCACGGACAGCGAAGGCAAAGGTTTAAGGGTGATTCCATTGCCCCAGCCGCGCCCGCTTTGAATATTGATCTGCAGAACGCCGTCAACAACCTTTGCTTCCATGCTGGATCCCTTCGGCTTGTCGCCCCAGACGCTGAATGAGGACGTGCCATCCGTGAAAAGGATTGGTTCGGACAAGGGGGACTCCGCGCCGGCGATGGAAACCTCCTTGTAGTCTGCAAGGACGGCCGGATCGTATTCGGGCATTCGGTGCGTGCTTTGCTCGTGAATCTCCGAAGCGCGTGCGTTGACTTCGGTGATGGTTTGCAACAGCGTCATATAAGGCTTGTCATCAATGTCAACGAGGCCGTAGTTCGAATCTTCGCCATCGAAACGTCCCCCGGGCGGCTGGTCGTGGTACATGAACCAGTCACATCCCACGATATAAGGTTGGGCGAGGGCATTGGTCATATAGGTCTTGAATCGTTCGGCTCGTTCCTTCTGAGTTTGCACTGTCACATCGGCGCCCACGTTGTTGCCGCAGCCGGAGGAGTTTTCCATTGCCCTCCATGAATATTCCGTGATCATCACCGGCTTGCCGGCGAGCGCGGCGATGGCCCCGATGTGACGCGTGTCAAAACGTCCTGTTTTCCTGTAATGGTTCACGCTGACGACATCCGCGTATCGCCCGCACGCTGCAAGAACCGGTTCGTAAGCCCGGTCCGCGAATCTCACGCCGAGAAAAAGATGATTCGGATCGTGGCGGCGCATGGTCTCCGCACAGATCCGGAAATACTGTTCGGCAACGATGCCGGCCCACTCGATCACATCCTTTTGTGCTTCGCGTCGTCGCGGCTTCATGCGCCGGTGCCGCAGCATTTCTTCAAAAGACTGCGCGGACGTTTCCCAATTCTCCGCAAACGCGGCGAAGTTGTCGCCATATCGGCCTTGCAGGAACTCTATGGCCCTGATCTTGCCCGGGGCGCGTTCCGGCAATTGCATGTAACGGGTGAGCAGGGATATGTCGGCGGACGTCGGCCAACCTTTTTCGCCATACCATGGCGCTTCATTGTTCAGGAAATAGCCAATCAGGTACTCGTTTGTGGCGTGAGGTGCGATCTCCTCGCGCGCCGTTGTTTCAAGCGCGTTCGAATAGGCCGGTGAAAAAACGTCAATCAGGCGGCTGTCCTTGTTCCCCCAGGGACCCATGTATACGACGCGCGTATGGTACGTCGGAACATTCTCGTAAAGATAGGGGTCGCTCCATCCGGCAATCGTATTGAAATTCCATGAACGCAGTCGTGCGCTGACGTCTTCAGCCCATGCCGCTCGGTCGTTGTTGTATTTCGGCAGTACGTTATAAACAGGGCCGCTCCTGGGTTTGCTGGAGTCCATCGGCAGGATCACGTTGACCCCGAGTGCTAGAAACCTTTCCTCGCCACGGACAAACCACCAGCGGCCGTCCAGTTGCTGGACTCTGACAAAGCGGCTCGGTTCTTCCGCGAGAGGGCGAGGCATCGTGCGGCATCCCGCGGCGAACAGGCTGAGAATGAGCAGGGGGAATGCGATGAAAAAAGAGATACGTCCGATCATATCCGGGCCCTTTCAAGTGAATTCCTTGGGTGCAAGGTCACAGTTTTGTGTGGGCTTTTCAACGATAATCTGCTGTTTACGCGCGGCTTTTGATTGCATGAGCCATTACGCTCCGTATAATCCGCCGTCAGTATGGCACTGAAATTCTTCAATACACTCACGCGTACGGTCGAAGATTTTGAACCACTGGAGGATGGCCACGTCCGCATGTATACCTGCGGACCAACCGTCTACAACTTCGCTCATATAGGCAACTTTCGCGCCTATATTTTTGAAGACTTGCTTCGACGGCATCTGAAATTCAGGGGATATCACGTTACGCAGGTGATGAACCTGACGGATGTTGACGACAAGACCATTCGCGGTTCGCGCGAAAAAGGGGTGTCGTTGCGGGAATATACAAAGCCATTCGCAGACGCGTTTTTCGAGGACTTGCGCGTCTTGGGCGTGGAGCCGGTGGAATATTATCCGGCCGCGACGGATCATGTTCAGGACATGATCACCCTGATTCATCGTCTCTTCGAAAAAGGTGTGGCGTACCAGTCGGACGACGGATCGGTTTATTTCAGCATCGCGAAGTTCCCGGCCTATGGGAAACTGGCGCACCTCGACATGTCGGGTCTGAAAGCGGGCGCGCGTGTCGCACAGGATGAATACGAAAAAGAAAACGTGGCCGACTTTGCCCTGTGGAAGGCGTGGGATGAAGGCGATGGCGATGTCTACTGGGAATCGCCCTGGGGCAGGGGGCGTCCGGGCTGGCACATCGAGTGTTCGGCGATGAGCATGCGGTATCTCGGCGAGAGTTTTGACATTCACACCGGCGGGATGGACAACGTTTTTCCCCACCACGAGGATGAGATCGCGCAGAGCGAAGCAGCGACCGGAAAGCCGTTTGCGCGATTCTGGCTGCACTGTGCGCACCTGGTGGTGGACGGACGCAAGATGTCGAAATCGCTCGGCAACTTCTACACGCTTCGCGATGTGCTTGCACGCGGGTACAGCGGGCGCGAGATCCGTTATCTCCTCATGGCCACGAATTATCGCCAGTCCCTGAACTTCACGTTCGAAGGGCTGGATGGCGCGCGTGCCGCGTTACAGCGGCTTGATGAATTCACCCGCCGTTTGCAGGACAAGGCCGTCGGAGAGGAACCGCAAACGCGCTTGCCGTCGTGGGCCGCGGAGGCTCGGGACCGTTTTACTGCATGCCTGGACGATGATCTTAACATCTCCGGCGCGCTGGGCGCGCTTTTCGATATGGTGCATGCAGGAAACAAGGCTTTTGACGGCAACAAAATGGAAATCGAGGAAGTATGGGGTGTGCTGGAACTTCTCGATGAGTGGCATAAAGTGCTGGGCGTTTTGCGGCCGGAAGAGGAAGCTGTGGATCGCGAGGCGCTTTCGATTCTCCAATTGCGCGAGCAGGCACGCAAGGCGAAGAACTGGACGGAGGCCGATCGCTTGCGTGAGGAGTTGGCCGCGCGAGGTTGGGCGGTCAAGGATACGCCACAGGGCCCAAAGCTGATGAAAATATGAGGAGCCCCGGGTTGCGCGGAAAATTCATAACGTTTGAAGGACCGGAAGGCAGCGGCAAGACGACGCAGGCCGCCTTGCTCGTGAAGAAGCTGGAGGAGAAAGGTTGCAAGGTCCTCTACGCGCGCGAGCCGGGTGGAACCCCGACCGGCGAAGCGATCCGGCAGATCCTTCAATATGACAAGGCAGGAGAACCGATCTGCCCGGAGACGGAAGTGTTGCTCTTTGCCGCGAGCCGTGCGCAACTCGTGCGGCACGTGATTCTGCCCGCGCTGGAAAAGGGAGGTCATGTTGTTTGCGATCGGTTCGCTGACTCCACGACGGCATACCAGGGATATGGACGCGGGTTCCCGATAGACCAGATGCTGGCGATCAATGATTTCGCGATCAATGGCGCCAGGCCCGACATTACGTTTCTGCTGGATGTGGAAATCGAAACCGGCTTTAAACGGGTGGAGCAGCGGCGCCGGAAAACGGCCGGCAAGCTGGATCGCATCGAGCGCGAAGCGCGCGCATTTCATGAAAAGGTGCGTAACGGATATCTCGCCCTTGCTCGGCGGTGGCCTGATCGTTTTGTGATTATTGATGCCCGTCACGGCGAAGAGGAAGTGGCGGCGAATGTGTGGGGTAAAGTGAGCGATGTCCTCGATTGACAGCTTTTCCGCTGCGTTCGACGGCCTCCGGCAGGGGTTCGAATCGGGGCGCACCGCCCATGCATACCTGGTGGTAGGTTCTCCGCGCGGCAACGCGCTCGCGTTGGCGGAATCCTTTCTTCAGCTCCTTTTCTGTTCCGCAAAAGATCGCCCGTGTGGCGAATGTCGCGAATGCCTGCGTGTTAAATCGCACGAGCACCCGGACATCATGTGGCTTCATCCCGAAAGCAAAAGCCGGAGAATAGATATCGAGCAGATACGCGAAGAGCTGAATCCGCGCATGACCCAAACCTCTTATGGCGGTGGTTGGAAGGCGGGGGTGTTGGTCCATGCGGATCGCATGACAGACGCTGCAGCGAATGCGTTCCTAAAGACATTGGAAGAACCGCCGGGCCGTACCGTTCTTTTGCTGCTCAGCGATGCCCCCCAGCATTTGCTGCCGACGATTGTGTCACGCTGTCAGCGCGTGGTCCTGGGCGGTGGGCAGGAAGAACTGGAGGGGCCGTGGGTTGAACCGCTGCTCGAAGTTCTGCGTTCGGGTGTGCCGGCGTCCCTGTTGGAGGCGAGGCTCCAGGCGGGCCTGCTGAAGCAATTGCTTGATACTGTTAAAGAAAGTGCCGCCGAAGGTCTGGGGGAAGAGGCGACGGCCGAGGAAGATGAAGATGTTTTGGAAGCGAGGGTGGCAGCACGCGTGGTGGAAGTCCGTTCCGACATCATGCGCGCCATCCTCCTCTGGCGGCGCGACGTGCTGCTCAAGGTGCTGGGTTTGGACGACCGTTTTTTGCATTTTCAGAATGAATTGGACGTGCTGGCGCGGCAGGCCCGGGGGCTCAAGTACGCGGACGCGCTGGCGGATCTGCGCGCCGTGGAGGCGATGGTTTCCCGTCTCGAGAGAAATCTCCCGCCCGAATCCGTCTTCGGGGTGGGTCTTGCTGCGCGGCTGGGGTAGGCCCCGAGGCACGGAAACGTCAATTTTTTCAGCGGTTTGTGTTCGGCGGAATATTCCCCGTTTTGCCGGCGCAGGGCCCCGAAAAAATCATTGCCGCCTGAAATCTTTCTGCTATCTTGTCACCCCACTCAGGCGGAATCCGCTGGATTACGTCTTTCGTTCTGGATGAAGCGAAGGATTTGAGGGTATAGTTCGGTTAACAGGCGACCCCATCATCTAGAGGCCTAGGATACCAGGTTTTCATCCTGGCGACACGGGTTCGAATCCCGTTGGGGTCGCCATCTTTCTACAGTCGAATGGAGCAACAATGAAGAAACAGTTCAACATCGCGGTGATCGGCGGAGACGGAACGGGTCCTGAAGTCGTGCGCGAAGGCATCAAGGTTCTGGATGCGGCGGGCGCGCGCTTCGGCTTCAAGCTCAACTATACGGACTATGATTTTGGCGGCGACCGGTATATCAAAACGGGCGAAGTGCTTCCTGATTCCGCGGCCGACGAGATGCGCAAGTTCGACGCAATTTATCTCGGCGCCATCGGGCATCCGGACGTCAAGCCGGGCATTCTCGAGAAAGGCATTCTGCTGCGCCTGCGGTTTGAACTGGACCAGTATATCAACCTGCGCCCGGTCAAACTTTTCCCCGGCGTGGATTGTCCTCTGAAGAACAAGGGGCCCGAGGATATTGATTACGTGGTTGTTCGCGAGAACACCGGCGATGCCTACACCGGCACCGGTGGGTTTACCATGAAGGGCACTCCGCATGAAGTTGCTGTGCAGTCCGCGGTGTACAGCCGGTTCCAGGTGGATCGTTGTCTCAAGTATGCATTTGATTACACCGTGCGGCGCAACAAGAGGAAGACCCTGGCGCTTTGCGGCAAGACGAACGTATTGACCTACATCTACGACCTCTGGGAGCGCGCCTTCCACGAAATGGGCGAGAAGCATTATCCGGGTATTCGCCGTGACTATTATCACGTGGATGCGACCTGCATGTGGATGGTGAAGAATCCGGAGTGGTTCGACGTGATCGTCACCGGCAATATGTTCGGCGATATCATCACCGACCTCGGTGCGATTACGCAGGGGGGAATGGGCATCGCTGCCGGTGGAAACATCAACCCTGAAGGGGTGAGCATGTTCGAACCGATCGGCGGTTCCGCCCCGAAATATACCGGGAAGAACGTTATCAATCCGCTCGCCTCGGTTTGCGCCGGCGCAATGATGTTGGACACGCTGGGCTTGCAGAAAGAGGCCGAAGCGATTGAGTCGGCTGTAAAGTATGTTACAGCGAACAAGTTGAAGAGCCTGGCAGCCGGCAGGATGGGATACAGCACAACGGAAGTCGGCGATCTCGTTGCTGAGCAGGTTGCGTCAGGCTGACAAAGCATTTTGCGGAGGGTGCGATGAAGAACTACAAGGTTTGTGTTGTTGGTATCGGGGCAGTAGGAACCGAGATGGTGAAGTTGCTGAAAAAGCGCAACTTCCCCATGGAGAGCCTGACGATTCTTGCCCGCAGCGAAAGACCGGAACAGATTGACGGCGATACGTACCAGGTAAAGGCGACCACGCCGGAAGCCTTCGAGGGCATGGATTTCGCCTTCTTCGCGGGTACCGAGGGCTCCAAGGGCGCGTCGAAGACTTTCGGGGCAGAGGCGATCAAGCGGGGGTGTATTGTTATTGATAACGGGGACGACTACCGCATGGACCCGAGCGTTCCGCTCGTGATTCCCGAGATCAACGCGGATGCGTTACGCGGACACAAGGGGCTCATCGCCAATCCGAACTGCAGCACCGCAATTGCCTTGATGCCGTTGGCGCCGCTGCATAAGGCGGCAAAAATCCGTCGAATCGTCTGCTGCACTTACCAGGCGGTTTCTGGCACCGGTGCAGCGGCCGTGCGCGAGTTGGAAAATCAGGTGCGCGCATGGGCCGAGGGCAAGCCGATGGCGCGCGAGGTGTATCCCTGTCAGATCGCATTCAACGTGATTGCGCAGATCGGCAGTCCGAAGGACGATGAGCCGGGTTACACCAGTGAAGAAGTCAAGCTGCGCAGAGAGACGCACAAGATACTGGGCGATTCCTCAATCCGCGTGGCTTCAACCTGCGTCCGCGTGCCCGTTATCAACGGGCACAGCGAGGCACTGCACGTGGAGTTCGAGAAACCAATCAGCGCCGGGGAAGCGCGCAAGTTGTTGGAAACCGCGCCGGGCGTGAGGGTGGTGGATGACATGGCGCATGCCGTATTCCCGACGCCGATTGCCTGCTCGGGCGAGTATGACGTCCTTGTCGGGCGAATCCGCAAGGATCCGAGCGTGGATAACGGGCTGGCCCTGTTTGCCGCCGGCGACAATCTTTGGAAAGGCGCCGCGCTCAACGCAATCCAGATCGCCGAAAAGATGGTCGAGATGGGTTTGCGTTAAGAGGACTTGTGGAATTCAGAGGTTCGGATTTAGCCGTGCGTCGCTAAGGATTGAGACCCGCACTCCTTCACTCCAACTCTCCATCCCGATTCATCGTCCCTGGTTCAATCCCGGGATCATCGGGCTGCCTTCCCATGGCTGCGGAGCGTTCCACGGGAGTTCGGAGTCGCGGTCGCGCGTTGTTGCACAACCTGCCAGGGCCAGGCATGACAACACGCAGAGTAAAGCGGCCAGTGATTTCATAACGAGACTTACGGGTTTCATGACTAGTTGGGCCATGCGGACGGGGCCGAGCCATAACCCATGAGTTCTGCGATTTGCAGCCCGATCAGGATCAGGAAGCATACGGCGGCGGCAATGGCCAACCAGCTTGCAACTTTAGAAGAGAACATAATCGCCCTCGTTGACGGACTGCCTTGCCCAATCGGTCATAATTTCAGCAACAGACATGTTCTTTTCCACGCTGCTGATTCGGACCTTGCCGACCAGTTGGTCTTTACGGTGTATAAGCATTTCCGCATTCGGGACAAGCCCTTGTTCGCTTCCGATATCCAGAACCACAAAATTCCAATCCGAATTCACGACCAGGATACGGCCCATCGTCCCGACGGGTATTCGCTGGGCGGTTCCCGGCAAGCCATCCTTGCTCTCCAGGTCCTGAATGACTTTCTCCAGCGTAGCCACCTTGTCCTGAATATCGCGGATTTCCTCTTCGGAGCGAACCAGTTGATTGCTCAGGTCGTCAATCTGCAACTGCAGGTTTGACTTGTCCTGCTCAAGCTGGATCACGCGGCCGTTTGCGACGATCAACTCGGCATTCTTCTGCTCGATCGTGTCGTTCAGGTCGCTGATCCGTTGCTGGGCGGCCAGAAGATCGTTCTTTGTGTTCTCGAGTTCGCTCTTCGTGGCGGCCAGTTCGTTGCGCGTGGCCGAGAGATCCTGCTTGGTGAGCTCCAACTCTTCATATTGATTATGCGCGGCCACAGCCACAAGGTCGAGCGGAGTGCGCATCGTATTATAGTCCTTGAGCTGTTGACCGAGCTGTTCCGGGTTTATGCCGGGCATGCGGAGATTGGTTGCGATCTTGATGACCGCTTCCTCATGCATCAGCGTACGACCCTTAAGGATTTCTCTTTTACCGAACAGTGTGCTGCCCAAGATCAGAGAGAGCACCCCGAGAACCAGCAACACAATTACAAGCGGCTTTAATGCCTTGCCCATACCGATCTCCTCTAATGACGGAAAATGAAACGAATAGGCACTCTGTAAGGCGAAAATAGATTGGGTTGCCGCTATTGTCAAATCCCATTTTAACTCCATTCTTCCGGCTTGACTGTCTCAATCCCTCGTCTAATCTCCATGCACGATGAAAATGGCACCACCAATTAAGACACTTCCGGTTGCGCTGACGATTGCAGGTTCGGACAGCGGGGGCGGAGCGGGGATACAGGCCGATATCAGAACGTTTGCGGCGCTCGGGGTGTTCGGCACTACGGCGTTGACGTGCATAACGGCGCAGAATCCGTCGGCCGTAATGGGGGTATGGCCCATGGCTGCGGAAGCCGTAACGCAGCAGATCAAGGCGGCATGCGACGGGTTTCCGGTGGCAGCGGCCAAGACGGGTATGTTGTTTTCAAAGGAAATCATCAAGGCCGTGGCTGCCGCGGATGTGGGGCAGGGAATACCCGTATTGGTCGTGGATCCCGTGATGGTGGCGGCGTCGGGGGCGCGCTTGCTGAAAGAGGATGCCGTGGAAGCGTTGTGCGAAGAACTGGTGCCGCAGGCGCGTGTTATCACGCCGAACCTTCACGAAGCACAAATTCTTTGCGGCCATCCGATTACTTCCGTCGAGGAGTTAAAGGCTACGGCGCGCGAGATCGGGGATCGTTTCGACGTGGCGTGCGTGATCAAGGGCGCGCACCTCGTCAGCGAGCAGGTAGTGGACGTGCTTTATGATGAGGGGGAAGAGTTTGTTTTCACAGCACCACGGGTGGATGCCGTTGAGAGCCACGGCGCGGGTTGTGTTTTCGCGGCGGCGATCACCGCTTACCTGGCCCGCGGGGAACTGCTGAGCGATGCCGTCGGTAAGGCGAAGGAATTTGTGCGGCAGGCACTGTTGCAGCATGTCAGCGCCGGCAGGCACTATCCGCTGAACATCTCGTGGGCTGAAGCCACCTTTGCAGGATGAGTTCGCC
>Ga0334890_1005083_pt1 | contig 11456 bp, 10 predicted proteins | sample GraSluR1_MG_3_FD_207220 | JGI IMG/M metagenome (GOLD analysis project Ga0334890, IMG submission 207220) | Sludge microbial communities from methane-producing bioreactor in Wageningen University, Netherlands - Granular Sludge_31_08-R1 | ecosystem: Engineered > Bioreactor > Anaerobic >... | reverse complement strand
ATACTGACCAGAATAAAAGAATGTTTTCAGATATACTAAAATAAACATTATAGTGAGTAATGATTTTTTCAAGATATTCAAACATCTATAGCATCTAATATACACAAAATTATTGACAATACCGTCTCTTTTAGAAAAGAAATCTAGTACTTTTGTTTGAAAACAACTAATACAATTATAGTAAATATCTACTTATACTTTGTATCGTATTATCAAGCCATATAAAAAGCAGATAAATTATATTATCTGCATTTGATTGATTATTGTTTTAAGAAATATCTAAATAGTATTCTTCCACTCAAACTGTGTTCTTCTTAGTATCGTAAATCCATAAGGAATCAATTCTATTTCTTTTTTATCTCCTGTAATAACATCATATCCCATCACAGTTAAACTACTTGTATTTTCAAAGAATAATTGATTATTTCCAATGTATTTGTAATTTTTTACTATAGCCTGGTTATCTTTTAGAAAAATTCCAATTTCTCTATCTTCTAACGGTTTATAACCTCGATCATAAAAAGGTTTATAACCTTTAAGATAGAACTCTTCTGATTTAATAGGTAAAGCATATAACAACGGTCCTCTTTTGATGCTAACACTTCCATCAGTATTAAACAGAGTTTTAACATCAAATGAAAAATCTAATTTTATCTCATCACCTTTTCTAATTGACTTAACTAGATATTGATCTTTATTCTCTATTGTCTCAATTCTATCATTACAATTTGCAATAGCCTTAGCTAAATAAGGAATTCTTATTATTAGGTCTTTATCACTTCTAACTGTTGAATCAATACACTTAATAATAACGTTATCTTTGAAAGGATAATTTGTAATAACTTCAATCAAAACGAAACCATCATAGAAATCTATTTGATAACTACCATTAACAAAAGTAAAAACTATTAAACCATCATTATTTTTCATTACAGATGACATAAACATCTTCGGCCAGCCTTGATGCATGTTTGCTGCACAACAACCATAGTTTGGTTCAACGCCAAAAGTATTAGCGTGTTTATTTACATCATAGAAGTTATGGCGTTTAACTAAACAATCTAGTTGATTAACTTGTTGAACATATTGATGTGCTGTAAAATCTTTAGTTATCGTTGCTAGTAAGGCATTATAAGCATAAGTATCTAACCTATCTGCTGCTTCCATACTACCTGTTACTCTTAATGCCTCTTCCATTGAATACATCATCTCAACAACCGTACATAGTTCAACTCCAGTATCTGGAGTTGGACCATTTAAATGCTCATCTGCTGAAAACAAACCTAGAGCATTACCATGAAACTTATTCACTGTATCGATTGCTTGAAACATTGATTTTATATCTTCATCTAAGTACATTAAATACTTAAAAGCCATGGCTAAATTAACTCCATGAGTAACATGAAATACTAGTTGATTTTTTGTACTTCTATTTTTAATGATCTTATCTTTTGAAATAATCTTAGGGCTTTTCTTTTTCTTTTGGATATTGTCAAAAAATACAATAAATTTTTTGACAAATCTAAAAAGATATTTATTTAAATAATGATGAGTTGGCTTTACATAATTAAAGTTACTAAATATCCCTTGCCAATCCATCGTATTTTCTTTCCATTTGCTTTCTAAATCGTCTAGATTAACTTTAGTACCTAATTCTCTTAAAAAGTCTAAAGTTTCTTTTCCTTCCATACCTCTAGCATAACCCCATAAACCAAAAGGTGATTCGTCGATATGCTTGTTCATATAATCAAGATACTTTTCTAAGAAAACTATAATATCTTTTCTACCAGTAGCATAATAAGCAGAAACCATTGCTTTTAATACAACAGCTCTAGGCCACCAATCAAGGTTTCTTTGGGGACCAAAGAACCCTTTATCATCTTGAGATTTCATAATTGAGTTAAGCCAAAAATCAGCTTTTTTAATAAGCTCTTTATCTTTTATCAAATAAGCTAAAGGAATCAAACCATCAATATAATATGGTCCTCTTTCCCATGCTTCACCATCTCCACCTAACCAAGCTGAGTTTTCTGATAAATCAGGAAACACTTCACCAATATGCCCTGATAATCCCTTTGCTTGTCTTTGCAGTAAATCTAAGTGGATACCTCTTAGATTAATCTTATCTAATGGTAGTTTTTGCCATTGTGATTTCATAAGTTAAATCCTTAATAATACCTTTTTATATCCAACCTAAAAGACCAGCAAAGACAAATAACAAAATAATGTTTACAGTAGCTAATCCACCAATAAACTTAATTTGATTCTTAGGTTTCATATCATAAGCAAAATGAGCTGCTAAAAAGAAAGGAATATACACTGTTATAAATACTGCTATTGAACCCCACCAAGGATATACCCAATGAAATGCATTAGTAGTAGCTAAGAAGATTTCTATTACTGAGAATAATGCTGCATTAGCAATAGCAAAAAACACTCTATTATTAATACCAAGTATTTTTAATTTTCTGTCTTCTGGCAATAATTTACTTAGTATTAACCCTGCAACCGAAAACATTAAACTTAGTTCAATACCAACACCTACTAGTAATAGATATGAGGTGCCATCTGGGACAGTCCATAATGCATGACCACTAAATTTTTGTATTAAAGCATTTACTATCTCAAAAAACCAGTGAGTCATGTATAAAGCTAACCCAGCTGCTATTTGTTTATACTTCTTTTCTTCATAAGCTTTTGCATATACATAAACTACAAAAGCTAACAAAGGTATTACTACCCATTGAAAATTAGATGGATCTCTTAACAAAGAAAGTGCTTGATCTGTTAATTCTGGTTGGTTTAAAGCCATGAAAATCCTCCTCATAATATCGTATTATATAATAAGACTTTTATAATACCAATAGGGTTTCATAAAATAAGATGATACTAAAAGAAGAAAAAAGCCCAAAGGACTTTTATAATATATAATATGAACTAGATTAACTTGGAAGCAAATAGCATCATAACGCTCATAAAATCCATGTTGTAGACAAAAATGTACATTCTAGAATTTGAGTTTATTGAAACATTTTACAATGCAACTAGTATTCACGGAAGACTTGGTTATGTTTCACCAAATGAATATGAAGAGAATTACAAACAAAACAAGTTAGGCAATTAATCGTTAAAATGAACTTACTATATTTTTAACTTGGCCGTTTCTTGATATAGTACCACCGAAACAATACAATTCTCGGTGTTTTCTAATTCTTGCATTCGTATTAATAACATTATACTTTATATCGATTAATATTAAAACAGCATATTTGTCATATGTTTATAAAAAATAAATCAAAAAACTACTAAAAAGCTTAATAATCACTAAATTTTATAAAATGTTCTTTATTCCTCATTAGGATACTCTGACATCCTCTTTAAAAACTCCTTATACATACTCCATAATTCATTATTATAATATTCATCAAAAGAATCATCAGGTACATATATCTCAATGTCATTAAGCAAATAATCAAAACCAAAATTTAAAGTAAAACTACCATCTACCACTACACTTCTTCTAATAATAACAACTTTAATTCCACTTCTTCCAAAAGCATAATAACCGATTCTTTCCACTGAAGCAGGAATATCAATCTCAGTGATATTCTCAGTATATAAAAAAGCTTGGTCTCCGATAATAACTAAACCATCATTTAAAATAACTTCTTCTAAATTATCATTATATGCAAAAGCTGAATCAGCTATATATGCCACATCACTTGGAATAACATAACTAGACCCTATTTTTGCTAGTGGATAACTCACCAATACTATTGAATCATTACTTACTCTTTCAAACAATACACCATCAACACTAAAATATTTTGAGTTTTCACTTGAAACAATAATCTCTTCTAAACTAAAAGCTTTTCCAAAAGCAAAAAGATTGATAAACTCAATATTTTCTCCTATATAAACCGATTCAAGATAGCTATTCTGTCCAAAAGCAAAAGAATATATTCTTACTACTGTTTCAGGAATAACAAAACTCGTTACCGTTTCTAGATTAGGATGATAATATAAAACAGTTAAATCCTCACTATAAACAACATTATCAACAACTTCATAAGTATTATTTTCCTCTGAAAAGACAACTTCACTTAATTTTGGTGTTTCTTCAAATATATAAGCACTAAACCGATAATATTTTGAGCTAAACTCAACACTTTTTAACTCAGGTAAATGCGAAAACGCTCTATCACTTATAGTTAAACTCAAGAAGTAATCATCATAATATCTTAAATCGTAGATAATATGATATTGATAGAACTCAATGCCACTTATTATTACTACCTCAGTCTTTCCGGTGACTGCCTTAACCGGACAACCTGCTTGATATGTCCAAGAAGTTTCCGATTCTATTTCATCGATAATACATGTATCAGCATTCGAAGAAATAAAATTATCAAAATTCGCTGCACTTATTAATCCTTTCATTTCACCAAAATAATCGCCATAAAAAGATATGCTCTTAAGCTTAAGACATTCTTTAAAAGCGAACATCGAAATATTCAAAACTGTATTTGGTATCTTAACTTCAATAATATCTAGTTGATAAAAGGCATTGGAAGAAATACTTGTAACTCTATTGCCTTCAATCAACTCTGGTATTCTTAAATACAATGCATTGCCACTATAACCATATATAGTTACTTCTTCATTGTAAATATTATATTCAAAAACATCTTCAACAACCTCAAACACAGGTGTTAACTCTATGTCTTTAGAAACGATAATCTCAGGATAGTAAATCTCTTCTCCATCAGTCCAACCAATAAAAACTTTACCTTCAGATTCTACATAAGGTAATTCAACAGTACTAAAACGGTTTAAATTCTCATATGTCTGCCACACTTCACCTAACTCATCATATAAAACCACATCAGCATACAACACCATAGTCACTTCTCCTATAGTAGTGTTTATGGTGCTTTGAGTTGTAGAGTTATTACAACTAAAGGCAAAAAACAACATAATAATGCTTAGATAAAACACTTTTCTCATTAAAAAAATCACCTCGTTAATAAACATTCTATCAAAAAAGGCAAACATAAACAAGTCACATACCAATTTTATACGACTAGTTTAGTTGCCTGATGATTTAAAGATAAACCTATATCTAGACTTCTTACACTTGATAAATCTTTAGACTTTCTTGAAGAGTTTGTTTATTCAACTTATGTTTTGCAATGGGCACAGCTATATAGAAAATACCCATAGTCAAAACAAAAGCAACAACATAATCCATCAATCTTAAAGTCATTGGAAAGATCATTCCAAACTGGCTAGATAAATACCAAGTAATCAATTCAAAACTAACCATGCTAACCGGAATAGAAATCAAGAATACAACCACAGTATAAAATTGATAACTATTGATGAACACTTTTTGAATCTCTTTATCGGTATACCCGATAACTTTAAACAAACTGATGTCATAAAAATACGCTTCTAAAGATAAACTAGATATCAACATCATCACAATAACCCCGATAAAAACAGAACTAACAATCAATACATAACTCATCGCATTCCCTAGATTTGCTAAATCTTTACTCTGCTCAATCAAATCATCGATATTTAATACATACAAATAATCACCACTTAACTCTGCTTCTGAATAAACAGCATTATAATAATTACTTATAAATCCTTTAGTAAGGTATTTAGAAAGAGTTTGACGATTAACATACATTTTATCTGTGATATATTCATCTTGGATTGCTAATACTTCCAACTTAATCTCTTCATTACCATAAGACAAAACAACTTCATCATTAACCTTAAGTCCGGTTGTCAAAGCCATGCCTTTGGTAATGATTACACCTTCTTCATTTAGTTTTGAAGTGATATTCTCACCATTCTCAAACAAAGGATGAAACAAGTTATCAGCATCTAAGCCGATAACAACTACATTTTTTTCTCCAGCCATTACATTAGGTAATTCAATAACTCGATCATGAGTCACATCTTCTTGATTACATCCGCTATACAAATCACAATAACCGATATAATTAACATCTATTTGATTATAATGTTGATTGATGGTTTTATCAAAGATATCAATCATTGATAAAGACATCAAAATCAAGAAAACAGCGGTAAACACACCAATTAAAAACAGAGAAAATCTGATTAAATTCCTCATGATATAAGCATGCTTCAATCTCGTTAATAACTTTGCATTCTTAATAAAAGGCAGATTGATTTTAAACTTAGATGGCTTATTCTTAACAACAGTCGGGTTCATCAACTCAATTGGATGTTTTCTCAAAATCAAGGAGACCACAAGATATCCAAGACCAAGCAAAACAAATAATGGCAAAACAAAACTCACAATGAATACATGAATATTTTGTAATACTGGTGCATCTGGCAAAATATAAATACCCACATAAATGTCTTTTAAAGGCTCAGCTAATATAAATCCTAGATAATAACCAATAATCAATCCTGGTAAAGAAAGCATTAGGATAAACAATAAATACGGTAAAGTCACCTCATAATTATGATAACCCAAAGCTTTTAAAATCCCTATCGCTCCCTTATGATCATTCAAGATTCTACTAATCATTAAAGCAACAACAAAAACAGCCATAATTGCAATTATCAACGCAATCATAACTCCCATCGCCTCGCCACCAGCTAACTCTTCATAAATAGCTCCACTTCTCATGGTGTTTTCTGTTAAACTGATATTTAAGACATAATCGATATCAATCGATCTGATATATTGCGATTTATTGACTTCTTTTGCAAACAATCCAGCTAAAACAACTTCTAGATTACTATTGATTTCTCTAAACCCTTGATCAGACAATAAAGCCAGCGTTCTGGTTTTATTGTTAATGATGAATTCATTACCAAAGATTATCAAAGAATAATCTGGAAAGAAAACAAAACCCACCACTTGATAACTCACATCTTCTAAAGTTATCGAATCACCAATTGAAATCCCATGTGCTAAAGCATAATACTCAGTCAATGCGATTTCATTTATCTCGGTTGGTTTTCTTCCTTCAGATATATATGAAAGATTGATGTTTGATGCATCTTTTAAGAAACGGAAGGTATGTTGAGTTTCGGATGTATTGACAACCAAATCTTTATATAATCTAGCTTCTAAAATCACACTGTCATAACTGTTATAAAAGTCATCTATTCTATTGTCTATAAGTGCATCAAAATCATTTTGACTTTGATGATACAGATCAGATAAGGTATTTATACTCTCTAAACCTTGATAAGTAATCAAATCGTATTCATGTTCTAATATCTGATTATTGATGGTAACATTAAACTCCTCTTGTCGATATTCTTCAAAATATTCTTCAGTTGGTCCTTTTAAAGCACCAACAGAATAAGCGATCACAACATAAACAAAGGAACTTAAAACCACAATGATCCCAAGCAATATTACCTGAACAAACCTCTTCTTAAAATCCCTGATAACATTTTTAAATAACATGATTAACTCCAAGATATGTCTTTTGCATCAACTTTAACTTTATTGCTGTAAATATCAACAATCTTACCTGAGTTCATTTTAATCACCCTATTAGCAAGCAAAGCAATTGCTGGGTTATGAGTGATTAAAATGATAGTTGTTTGATATTTCTTATTTAGTTGACTCAATAAAGCAAGAATATCTTTCCCTGTTTTCTCATCTAATGCTCCAGTCGGTTCATCACAAAACAAGATTTTTGGCTTCTTGATTAAAGCTCTTGCTATTGATACTCTTTGTTGTTGACCTCCTGACATTTGAGTCGGGAACTTATCTTTTTGATCAAAGATATCAACACTCTTTAACATCTCATCAATATCAAAAGGTTCTTTAGCAATCTGATAACCTAGTTCGACATTCTCTCTAACAGTTAAAGTTGATAAGAGATTGTACTGCTGAAAGATAAAACCAAGATTTTCTCTTCTAAATCTAGTTAAATCTTTTTGATCTAGTTTACTGATTTCTAACTCTTCAATAAAAATCTGACCTCTAGTCGGAACATCTAGTCCGCTAAGGACATTTAAAAGTGTTGATTTTCCTGAACCAGAAGGACCCAAAACAACAATAAACTCACCTTGTACAATCTCTAAATTCACTTCGTTCAAAGCTTTAGTTTGAATTTCTCCTGTTTCATAAATCTTTGAAACATCAATCATTTTTATCAGCATAACTCTCTCCCCTAATATATGGTTTTAAAATAAACCTTAGTTTTCTTGTAACTCGTTCTTCAAAATCATTGTATTTACTTTCTGTATCATATAAGTAAAGCATAAAATCAGACGCAACAACACCATAGATTATTTCTGATAAATCTAATTCATCAACAGTAGTATTATCTAAATCTAAATAAACACCAAGCAATCTCTCTAAATCCTTCATATATGCTAGATCTATTTCTGCGAACTTTTGATAGATTTTCTTTTTCTTCTTCGCCATCTTAATCATAATTATAAAGATATCGATTAAGATTGCTTTTGAAACAACACTAATCTTTTTAACAGGTCTAATACTAGCTTCTATCAATATCTGTTCAGCTGAAGGCAATACTTGATTTGAGTCTTCTTCATAATCAATAACAATCTGCTCAAAAACAGTAACTAAAATCTCATCTTTATTAGCGAAATAGTTAAAAAGAGTTCCCTCTGCTATCTTACACTTCTTAGCTATAGCCTTAGTAGTTGTTTTATCATAACCCAAGCTTGTAAACAGCTCCTTTGCTTGCTTTAAGATGCAATCTCTTGTTTCAGTTTTTGTTGATTGAGTTATTCTAGACATTTTAACCCCCTAATATGAGTATACTCATATTATAATATATTAGTTATTTAGAGTCAATAAAAAAAGGATTCCTTTCAGAATTCCTTTTGTTCACAAATTAAAACAACCATTCTTTTTACTTATCTGATTAAATCTGAAATGAAGCTGTTAATTAATAGTTTTACTCTAATAGTCCCTGCTCAATTAAAACTTTTGCGCTTACTAAGGGATGATGGTAACTTCTTAAAGCCATTGCTTTAAAACTATATTTACCGATATGAATTGCTCTTTTAGGACACCATTGCAAACAGGCGAAACAACTTGTACATCTATCTTTAAAAGTAGGCTTTCCCTCTAATATCACAATATTGTTAACCGGACAGATTTTTTGACACTGAAAACAACTATTACAATTTTCTGTAACAGAAAACTCCAAAGCTTTAGCACCTTTAAAAATTAGAATAAATACTAACTTAAGCACTTTAGGTAATTGCTTCAAAATTGTCATTCCTTCAAAAACAGTTGTCTTTTCAATAACTCCAAAATTTTTTGAATTAATATTAGCGATTATACTTTTTACTCTTCTTTCTGCCTTGTCTAATATTATTTGATTATCATCATCAGTAAAAATGATAGAACCTACTGCGTTATGAGGCATTTTAATTCCATAACCACTTGTTAACACAATCTTCTTTTCTTTTAACACTCTTTCAAAATGAACTAAAGTCTTTGCTAATGCAATCCCATAAGTGCTAATCGCAATCACATGTTTGGCCTGAAAGGATTCTAACTTAGAAATTATTTCAATAACTTTTCTTGGTGGTTTAAAATCATAGCTAGGAAAGACAAAACAAACAATATCAGCAAAGATACCACAATCACCATCAAGTGCTAGCAACGATTTTAAACTTCCATTTATTCCTTTTGCTATTCTTTTAGCAACAAAATATGAATTCCCTGTTCCTGAGAAATAATATACGGTTTTATTAACAGCCATTTTGTCTACTGTAATTTGATTAGTCATATATTTATCCTAATTTACATTCTAAGTCTTAAAAGGGTTCTTAGCCCCGCTATACCAACCCTTTTCAATCCAATACTGCTTGTCAAGTGAAGAATCTTCATAATATTTTCTCATCAAAAGCTTAGTTACCATATACATCATCCTAATATACAAATACGGTCTATGCTTCTTTTTAGAAGCAACTTCATTATAAAAACTATCTGCTTTAGTTTGAATCTGTCTATCTATTTTACTTTTTTTCTTATCACTCATGACATTCCATTCATCCCCAAAAGTTGCAAAACTATAAGAATAAACTCGATTTACCCCCCAAAACTTAAGACTAGTTTTGATTGTTTTAATTGCAGCTTTTGAACCTGCACCAACAGTTGAAGTTAAAATAAAAGCCTTCATTCTAAACATTTCGGAGTTTGGACGATGAACAATAAATGTATATGCAAAATGATCTAGAAAAGACTTCATACAACCACTTACTGCCAAAGCATATACTGGAGTTGAAAATATCAAAGCATCTGCTGTTTTAAACTGTTCTATAATTGGTAATGTATAAATACTATGAGGACACTTCTCTTCACCCTTAAGAAAGCAGTTCATACAACCACAACAAAACTCTGGTAAATCTTTTGGCAAGAAGAAATCGACAAATTCGATTTCTCCCTTGCCAAGCATTTTCTTCTTTAATAATTCGGTTGCTTTAAAAGTATTCCCTTTTCTTGGGCTCCCATGGACTACAACAATTTTCATATCAATCCTCAACTTTAGATATTTTTCTAAGAAAACTTCACTCTATTCAATATATCATATCTAGTTAGCAAAAAAAACAAATAATCTCTATTTGGTTCACAAACAAATTTAAAAAGCTAAGCTTTATCTTATTTTAGGTTCTTTACTTAAAGCTTCATTTATAGCAATAACAATTGCTTTACTTGAATAAGTAGCTCCAGCAACAACGTCAACATCAAGAGATTGCTCTAACAAAATGTTATCAATAATTGCATCAGCTGCTTCTCCTTGGCCACTGCGATGTTTGACAATGACTATTTCAATCATTTGATGATTTTCAACAACAACTTCAACAATTACACTAATCGGAATTGTTTTGACTTCACCGCTGTATAATCCATCTTCTATATCATCTAAGTCGACAAATTCTATTGGATCTTGTAAAAAACTCTCCATCTGTTTAGTTGCTACATTGCTTATAATGTTAACAGAAACAATCATCAATATTATAAAACCAAGAATTACACTAAAAATTATGATTATTTTCCTATTCATTGAAGAACCTGTTCAATCATTTTTTGAATACCCAATTCTCTTTTTTTAGAACTCCAATTTATTGAAAACATCGCTTTTACTTTCCCATCTTTACTTAATACCTTTTGACTCATCTGACGAAGAGCAGAGTTACCACCCATCCATGCAAAAGGAAAGTGATGAGTCACGAAAAGGATAACTTCTTTGTTTGCTAGACTATCGATTTCTGATAAATAAGTTCTCATAACCTTTGAAAGACAAAAAGCGTGGACTGGTGAAGCAAAAATAACCCTATCATAACTCTTAACATCAGGACTTTCAATAAGTTCAACTTGTTTTTGTTCTGTGTCATCAGAGACAGCTTTTACTTCTTGTAAAGAAGCATCAATCTCTTTTTCAATCATCGAATCCAAT
>Ga0334890_1005080_pt1 | contig 11466 bp, 7 predicted proteins | sample GraSluR1_MG_3_FD_207220 | JGI IMG/M metagenome (GOLD analysis project Ga0334890, IMG submission 207220) | Sludge microbial communities from methane-producing bioreactor in Wageningen University, Netherlands - Granular Sludge_31_08-R1 | ecosystem: Engineered > Bioreactor > Anaerobic > Unclassified... | reverse complement strand
GCACGCGACGATGTTCTCGGCCTCGTTGTGAGCCAGGATGACGGCGGCCAGATCGCTGCTCATGGGGTTCTCGCGGCCTCCAGAATGGCCCGGTACGCGGTGGTCAGGGCTTCTCTGTCCGCCGCCGAGAGCGCGCCGGCGCGGTAGGCGCGTTCCGTCTGCCATAAGCGCCAGCGCATCCCCGCGCGCACCAGCCAGCGGGCAAGGATACGTCGGGGCCGGGCGTAGTGCCGGTCGAACAGGCGCAGGCGGCTGCGCCACAGGTTGATCAGGCTTTGCGCGCGAATTTGCCCGGTGCTCTGCCCGCCCAGGTGAACGACCCGCGCCGCCGGGACCGCGTAAATCTGCCAGCCAGCGCGACGAATGCGCAGGCTCCAGTCAATCTCCTCGCAGTACATGAAGTACCCTTCGTCGAACATGCCGGTTGCGGCGATCACTTCGCGCCTGACCATCATCGTCGCGCCGAGGGTGTGATCCACTGGGAACGGCTCGCCCCTGGCGTAACGCTGGCGCGGGTAGCGCCCGTTGAGCGGCGAGTCGTACAGGCGCGCCGGAACAGGAAATAGCTCGATGGTAAGCTGGACGAGGCCGGGGAACCTGAACGCACCGTGCTGGAACGTCCCGTCACCGTAGGCAAGCTGCGCGCCAACGACCCCAGCAGAGGGCAGGCGCAGCAGCGCGTCGTAGAGCGTCCGCGTCGCGCCGGGAGCCGTCTCGGTGTCCGGGTTGAGGAAGTAGACGGCGCGCGGCAGGTCGTCGCTGGCCGGTTGGCCGGGCGTCCGGCTGAACCCCATGCGCTCCAGGGCGAGATTGTTGCCAGCGGCAAAGCCCAGGTTGTCGGCGCTGGCGATGAGCCTCACCTGCGGGAACTGCTGGCGGATGGCGTCGGGCGTGCCGTCGGCGGAGGCGCAGTCCACCACCCAGACCTGGGCGGCGGGGCCGTGCGCGTCCAGGTCGGCGGTGAGGGTGCGCAGGGCGTTGAGTGTGAGATTGCGCGTGTTCCACGACACAATGATGACAGCGAGATCGGGGGGCATGAGATTACTCTACACAGCGAGCATGGGCGCGCGTGGATACAGCGCGGTCTGGCTGGCTCATCGCGTAAAGGCCATCTCCCAACCGGCGTCTGCCAGCATAGCCAGGAACGAGCGGTAGTGCCGGGCCTCGACCGCGAAGACTCCGTCGGCGGCCAGCAGACGCCTGGCCCGCGTGGTCCCCTCTATGCGGTCGGTGAAGAAGGCGGTGAGCACCGTCTCGGCGCTGTCGCGGATGGGCTGCGGCAGGGCATTGCCCGGCGCGGCGACCAATACTTCGTAGGGGATGACGCTGGCGGGGACGCCTGTCCACTGGCTGGGATTGGCGGGCGCTGTTGTGTCCCCGGCGGGCACGATGACATGCAGCGCCGCAGTGAGTTCGTCGTAGGTGGGAAGCTGCTCCTCCGCAGTCTGGGCTTCCTGGGCCAGAGCGAGGAGCGCCTTTTCGAAATCGCCCGCGCGCAGGGCCGCTGCCGCGCACTCCCCGTCGTAGAGCGCGCGCACCAACGCCTGATCGTTCTCATAGTCGCGCACGATGTCCAGGTCAATGAACGGATTGACGCCCTGGCTGCCCATGAGCAGGGCGGGGATGACCCAGGCTCTGGTTGTGTCCTGCTGGGCGCTGCGGCAGAACGTCTGCCCGGCCAACTGTTCCAGCGCAGTGATGTCGGCCCGCCCGACGACCTCGCTCGTCTGCCCGATCTCGAACGTCGGAGCGCGCCCGCGCCTGGCGGCCAGAAGAGGCTCTACCTCGCACTGGCGGCGGGCAGCAGCGTAGGTGAAGGCGCTCGTCCAGGCAAGGGTGGGCGCGCCGTCGCACAACGCGGCGAGCGCGGTGTTCTCGTCCGTGAACGTGACAGCGAAGTTTAGGCTGGTCTCCTCACTCAACTGGCGCTGCAGCTCGCGCCCAAGCTGGCGCGCATCGCTGGTGACAAGTTCCTCTGGCAGCGCCAGGTAGACGGTGATGGGGCGTTCCGGCGCGCCGATGGCCGGGGCTTCAGGGGCATCGGGCAGGGCTGTCGAGCGCAGGGTAGGGGTTGGCGGGATGCGCGTAGGGATGGGCGTCGCTCGCCGGTCGCCGCTGGAGCCGCCGCACGCCGCGAGAAGAATGGTGATGAGCAGCGCCCCTGTGGTCAGGGCCTTGCTGATGTGTGGCCGCTGTTTGATGGCACACCTCCGGCATACTCACCCGCGCTCGCCCCTCATGGTACAGCAGTTGGCCGGGCGGGGCAAGGCGCACGCCCCGCTGAATGAGCCTCACGAAAGGGGCGAAGTGCCTGAACCGCTGAGACGCAGAGGACACAGAGGACACAGAGAAGAACCAGAAGATTCTTTGCTCTTCTCTGCGCGCTCTGCGCCTTTGCGGTGACGGTTTGTCCCAGAACGGCACCTGCTCCTGCTTAACCTGGCACGGAGGGGGGCGGAACCAGCTCGATCTCGCGCGCCCCGACGCGGCTCTGGAAGGGTGGGATGCCCACGTCCTCGTGGATGAGACCCGCCCAACACTCCTGCGGGTTGCGGGCTTTGCGGATTTCCGTCATGCGGATGGCCCCCCAGACCTCGGCCCGCTGGCCGGGCAGCAGATAGTAGTACGTCTCGTCGCGCTCGTCGTCGTAGACGGCCTGCAACTCGTCCAGCGAGCCGAGCGCCCAGCGCCAGGGGAAGTCGCTGTAGGCCGTGTGGCAGTTGATGCCGATGCGCCACGCGCCCGATTCCTCGTAGGCTTCCAGGCTGGCCGCCGTCTGGTCGAACTGGTAGACGGTTCCGGGGAAGGGTCCAGCGGTGCGGATGGGGGTCGTGCCGTAGTTGTGGACGGTGAGCTTGAAGACAAGCAGATCGCCCTGGACGAGCGTCAACGTGGTCAGATCGGAGATGACCCCTTCCGGTTTGGCGAGTTTCTCACCAATGGTATCCAGGCTCGTATAGTAACGCTCATCGTAGGGCATCTGGCCGAAGTAGACGACGGCCCCCGCTGTCTGCGGGACGATCTCCACCTGGGGCAAGCCCCCGTCGCGGATCGCCAGACGCCCCTCGCGCACGATGCGCTGCCCCTCGTCGTCCTGCGCTACCGCGAAGACGGCGTACTCGCCATCGGGCGGCGGCTCCATCCCCTGATCCACGCCGCCATCGTAGTCGAACTCATGGTTGCCCATGTCCCCAGGCTGGCGGCCCTCTTCGCGTTCCGGCAGGTAGTAACGCTGGCCGGTGGCATCTTCAAGGTAGACAGACAGACTGGCGGGCTTGGCCAGGTAGACGTTAACGCTTACCCGGTCGCGGATGCCGTCCTGGTTGGGCGTGAACTCGGCGGGGCTGATCTCGAAGGCGGTGATTTCGGGCAGGGCGCTGTCCGCATCGGCGACTTCGAGCGTCCCGGTCTTGTGCTCGGTCTTGCCATCGCCCACGGCCTCGATGACCCAGGTGTACGTGTCGTTCGGGATCAGCCGACGCTCGATGACCCCCGCGACGGTTTCGCCGGGCAGCGCATAGCCGCCCACAATGCCGCTGAAGAGCACGCGGTAGCTGCCCGCCGAGCGGCGCTCGTCCTGGCGGAAGTAGTAGCGGTCGCCATTGGGCGCGTCCAGGTAAATGCTGATGACGGCGGGCCGCGATAGCCTGTACTCGATCACTGCCAGGTCGTCCTGGCCGTCGGCGTTGGGTGAGATGCGCGGCCTGTCGAACGAGGCGGCGGTCAGCAAGGCCACCGGCGGGCGTAGCACCAGGTAGCCGATCACCAGTGCGATTGCCAGCGCGACCAGCGCAGCTAGCAGAACAATCGTCTTCGGGAGGCGCATAATCCCCTCGCGGAACCAGCCAGAGCGAGCATCGGATGGCTTATTGTACCAGAAGGGCGATGATTGGGGCGACGGGCGTAGGCGTGCCGCCAGGATTTCGGTGGGACCCATCATCTCGCACACGCCGCTGCTGGCGAAGGGGCGCATTTTATTTCTGGGGCAAGAGATCACCGCTGAGGCGCAGAGAGTGCAGAGAGAGGATGGGTCAGGGAGGGTGTTCGTTCTTCTCCGCGTCCTCTGCGTCTCTACGGTTCAGGCATTTCGTCCCCATCGTGAGACGCACCCCTCTGCGGTTCAGGCATTTCGCCCCCATCGTGAGACGCACCCCTGGCGAAGGTCGCCCTTGTAAGGTGCCCTTTTTAACGGTAGTATGTGGGATATGTGGGATAATGCGTGACATGGTTCGCGGGTGTTTCGCTGACCTGACGACCTGGCCGAACGCTGCCCACGTCTGCGCTCTGGCTGTCGCACTCATGGAGAGCACATGGCACCGGCGAACACCCTCGCAACGTACTCTGATGCCCTGGACTACCTCTACAGCTTCGTCAACTGGGAAGTGGAGCGCCACATGCGCTACGCCCCAGAGGTGATGACGCTGGAGCGCCCGCGCGCGGTGCTGCGCGCGCTCGGCGACCCTCACTGTGCCTACCCGGTGATCCACATCACCGGCACCAAAGGCAAGGGATCGGTCGGGGCCATGTGCGCCTCGGCGCTGCGCGCTTCTGGGCTGAAAGCGGCCCTGTATTCCTCGCCACACCTGCAGGACTACCGCGAGCGTTTTCGCATCAACGACGAGTTGATCAGCCCGGAAGATTTCACGGCGCTGGTGAACCAGCTTCGTCCCATCGTGAACAGTATCCCGGACATCACCTGGTTTGAGGTGACCACTGCCCTGGCCTTTCTCTATTTCGCCCAGCAGCAGGTGGATGTGGCTGTCGTGGAGGTTGGGCTGGGCGGGCGTCTGGATGCCACAAACGTAGTGACGCCGGTCGTGTCAGTGATCACCAGCCTGAGCTATGACCATACCCACCTGTTGGGGGACTCGCTGGCGTCCATCGCGCGCGAGAAGGCAGGGATCATCAAGCCGGGCGTGCCGGTGGTCAGCGCGCCGCAGCCGCCGGAGGCCCTGGCCGTGTTGGAGCAGGTGGCGGAAGATTGCGGGTCGCCGCTGGTGCTCGTTGGGCGTGACTGGACGTTCACGGCGGAGCGCGCCACGTTCAGCGGGGAGTGGTTCCAGGCCGGGCCAGCCGGGGGGCCGCTGGCGTCCTACTGCACAGCGTTGACGGGCGAGCACCAGGCGCTGAACGGCACGGTGGCGCTGGCGGCTTTGCAGGGCGTGGCCGAGGCGGGGATCGCGGTGACGCCAGAGGGAATCCGGCGCGGCTTCGAGCAGGTGGATTGGCCGGGTCGCCTGGAGGTTGTGGCGCGCGAGCCGCTGCTCGTCCTGGACGCGGCGCACAACGGGGAATCGGCGCTGAGGTTGCGCGCGGCGCTGGATACTCTGTTCAACCGTCACCCGCTGGTGCTCATCTTCGGTGCGTCGGCAGACAAAGATGTGACAGGCATGTTCCGGGCGCTGCTGCCAGCGGTGGATGTGCTGATCGCTGCCCAGGCCGTGCATCCCCGCGCCCTGGAGCCGGAGATGATCGAGGAGAAAGCGCGCGAAGTCGGGTTCGCTGGTATCGTGTACCAGATTCCCGATGTGAGCAAGGCACTCCAGCACGCGCAGGGGGTGGCAGGGCCGGCGGGGATAGTTTTGACGACCGGCTCGCTGTTCATCGTGGGCGAGGTGCGGACGGTCTGCGGCCTGCCGGTTGGCCATGTGGCCAGGGCGACCGTTGAGGGGCCGCTCCCTTCGGAGGGTGTGGCGTTTTGACGGGCGCGCGCGGCATGGGAACAGACGCCCAGCGGATAACCAGGAAAGCTGGCTCGTGGTGATGATTGGGCACGGTCTGCACGATTTCTACGCGATCAAGGACGCGGAGCCGGACGCGGACGGGTTCATCGAGGCGACGCTCATCCCGCTGGCTGGCATGGTCGTCTTCCCGAACATGGTGACGCCGCTCGTCCTGCAGCGCGACGTGGATATCGCCGCTGTGGGCGAGGCGCAGGCACGCCGCGAGACGGTCATTGGCGTCCTGGTGCGCGATGCCGAGGAGACGACGTTCGTCCCGGAGGAACTGCACACGCTGGGCACTGAGATGGCCCTGGGACGCTTGATGCACCTGCCCGATGGGGGAACCAGCGTGCTGGCCCAGGGGCGCAGGCGCGTGCAAATCGTGGAGTTCGTGCAGACGGCCCCCTACTACCGCGTGCGGGCGCGTCCCATCGCCGAGGAGTCGCCGGACACGCGCGAAGTGATGGCGCTGATGCGGGCGGCGCTGAGCCTGTTCCAGAAGTGTGTTGACCTCAGCCCGCAGCTTCCCGAAGAGGTGTACATCTACGCGCTGAACATTGACGAGCCGGGCTGGTTGGCGGACATGATCGCCTCCACGCTCGATCTGAGCCTGGAGGAAAGGCAGGCGCTGCTGGCCCTGGCCGACCCCGCCGAGCGCCTGCGCAAGGTGAGTGTCCTGCTGGGGCGCGAGCTAGAAGTATTGGAGCTTGAGGAGAGCATCCAATCGCAGGTGCGCCGCGAAGTGGATCGGAGCCAGCGCGAGATGTTCCTGCGCGAGCAGATGCGTGTGATCCAGCACGAGCTAGGCGAAGCGGACATTTTCCAGCAGGAGCTTGGCGAGCTGCGCGAGCGCATCGAACAGAAGGAAATGACCGCAGAAGCGAAAGACAAGGCGCTCAAGGAGTTGGGCAGGCTGCTGATGATCCCGCCGATGGCTCCAGAGGTGGGGATCATTCGCACCTATCTCGACTGGCTGCTCGATCTGCCCTGGCTGGTGCAGTCCGAAGACAATCTCGATCTGGCTCATGCGGCGCGCGTGTTGGATGCCGAGCACTACGGCCTGCCCAAAGCGAAGGAGCGGATTCTGGAATACATGGCGGTGCACCAGCTGGCCGGCGAGCAGATGAAGACGCCTATCTTGTGCTTCGTGGGGCCGCCCGGCACTGGCAAGACTTCGCTGGGCAAGAGCATCGCCAGCGCGTTGGGGCGCGAGTTCGTGCGCGTCAGCCTGGGAGGCGTGCACGACGAAGCCGAGATTCGCGGGCACCGCCGGACGTACATCGGTGCGTTGCCAGGGCGGATCGTCCAGACGATGCGCCGCGCCGGGACGATCAACCCGGTGTTCATGCTCGACGAGATTGACAAGCTGGGCGCTGATTTTCGCGGCGATCCGGCGGCGGCGCTGCTGGAGGTGCTCGACCCAGAGCAGAACCATGCCTTCTCTGACCATTATCTCGATGTCAACTACGACCTGTCGCGCGTGTTCTTCATCACGACGGCGAACTACCTGGACCCCATCCCGCCCGCGCTACTGGATCGCATGGAGGTGATCGAATTCCCTGGCTACGTGGAGGATGAGAAGGTCAGCATCGCCCGGCATTTTCTCATCCCGCGCCAGCTCAAGCAACACGGCCTGGAAGGTCGCGGAGTGCGCTTCGACGAGTCCGCGCTGCGCCTGATCTGCCGCGAATACACGTATGAGGCTGGCGTGCGCAACCTGGAGCGCGAGATCGCCAAGGTGTGCCGCAAGCTGGCGCGGCGTGTGGCCGAGGGCAAGCGCCTCACCCGGCGGATCACCGCCGCGAAGCTGCCCGTGTACCTCGGCCCGCCGCTTTTCCTGCCCATGATGGCCGAGGAGACGGATGAAGTTGGCGTGGCCACCGGGCTGGCCTGGACTGAGGCCGGCGGCGACATCATGGCGATTGAGGTGACGCTGATGCCAGGCAAGGGGGTGCTGCTGCTCACCGGGCAGCTTGGCGACGTGATGCAGGAGTCGGCGCAGGCGGCGCTGAGCTACACGCGCTCGCGGGCGCGGCAGTGGGGGATTGAGCCAGACGAGTTCGACCGGCTGGATATTCACGTCCACCTGCCGGAGGGAGCCATCCCCAAAGATGGCCCGTCGGCGGGGATCACGCTGGCGACGGCGCTGATCTCGGCGCTGACGCAGCGCAAAGTGCGCCGCGACGTGGCGATGACGGGCGAGATCACGCTGCGTGGGCGCGTCCTGCCGGTGGGAGGCGTTCGTGAGAAGATTCTGACGGCGCACCGTGCAGGCGTCCGGCAGGTACTGCTACCCAGGCGCAATGAGAAGGACTTGACCGAGATTCCCAAACACGTGTTGCGCGATCTCGATCTCAAGCTCGTGGCGCGCATGGACGAGGTGCTGGAGTGGGCGCTGCTTCCGCCGTCAGGCGGCGCGGAGTCGCGCCCGGCAACAGCCAACGTCCGCGACGAGATTCCTTCAGGGGGCGACCATGCAGCCTAGCAGTGAGCAAGTGGTACACAAGGGACGCTTCTTCGAGGCCGAGGAGAAACTCACGCAGCAGGGGATTCTGGATTTGCTGGCTGCTGGCCGGGGCGAAACGGTGGACTGGCTGCCTGGCCGGGCACCGGTGAGCGATATTGCCGCCATGCTGGTGGCGATGGCCAATGCGCGCGGCGGGACGCTGCTGCTGGGCGTCGCGCCGCGCTCTGACCGGCCAGCCGGCGTGGATGACGCCGAGAACGCCGTCAACTGCGTGCTGGAAGCGGCGCTGTCCGTCGAGCCGCCACTGATCATCCCCATGCCGCAATTGGTCCAGGTGCACGGCTCGCCGATGGTGGTCGTCCAGGTGCCGCGTGGGATGCCCTATGTCTACGCGCTGGCGGGGCGCTTCTTGCGGCGCGTGGGAACGGTGAACACGGCCATGACGCCCGCCGACCTGCGCCGGCTGATGCTGGAGCGGGGCGATGTGACCTTCGAGGCAGAACCTGCCCGCAACGCGCGCCGAACTGATCTGGACTGGGAGCAGGTGGAGGCTTACGCGGCAGGGCTGAGCGGTATGGGCGGCGTCTCGCCGGAACAGGTGCTGCTCAAGCGCGGCTGCCTGACCCGGCGCGATGACGCCCTGGTGCCGACCAACGCGGGCATTCTGCTCTTTGGCCGCGACCCGCAGCAGTTCCTGCGTGGGGCAGACATCACGGCGGCGCGCTTCGCTGGCAGCGAGATGGGCGACGTGTTCACGCGCCAGGACATCGGCGGGACGCTCCCGCAGCAGATACAACGCGCGGAGACGTTCCTGGTGGACAACCTGCGCAAAGGGGTTCAGCTTGGCGACCGCATGGCGCGTAGCGAGCAGACGGAGTATCCGCTCAAGGCTGTGCGCGAGCTGGTCGTCAACGCTGTGGCTCACCGCGATTACAGCATCCAGGGCGATGGCATCCGGCTGTATCTGTTTTCCGACCGGTTGGAGATCACCAGCCCTGGCGGGTTGCCGGGGCCAGTCACCGTTGACAACATCGTGGACGAGCGATTCTCGCGCAACTCGGCGATTGTCCAGGTGTTGTCTGACATGGGCTTCATCGAGCGGCTTGGCTACGGGGTGGATCGCGTGATTGCTCTCATGCGCGAGATGAACCTGCCCGATCCCAAGTTCGCTGAGACGGCTGGCGGCTTCCGCGTGATTCTGACCAACAAACCCGTCGCTGAGCCGGCAGGTGCTGAGCCGGAGCTATTCGGCGGCGTCTTTCGCGGCCAGCCCATCAACCGCCGCCAGGAATACGCGCTCGATTTCCTGATCAACCGTAAGAATGCGCGCATCACCAATAAGGACTTGCAGGAGCTTTGCCCGGAAGTTCACTCAGAGACGATCCGGCGCGACTTTGCCGACCTGGTGAGCCGGGGCATCCTGATCAAGATGGGTGAGAAGCGCGGCTCCTACTACGTGCTCAAGAAGACGCAGGCCCAACTGCCCAAATGAGACTGTGCGTCATGAACAGGATCGGTTAGGATCACAGTCGTTGCACTGTGCGCGCTTCGGAGCGTATAGCGATTGCCTGGTTGGTGGAATGAGAGTGGGTTTGTTGGCGTGATACGACTCGGAATACTGACGTTGGCTGGATGCGCGCTCATCCTGACCGGCTGCAATTTCGCGGTGCAGTCGCCAACGGCAACACCTAGCGCCTCACCGACGGAGACGCTCACGCGCACGCCGCTGGCGACTGCGACGGCCACACTGACGCCGACTCCTGTGGCCACGCACACGGCAACGCCCCGGCCTTCGCCGACTCCGCGCCCCTCGATGACACCCCTCCCGACGGCGCCGCTCACGCCCACAGCCACGCCCTATCCGGTGGCGGGCCTGGCTTACGACCAGTGGACGCCGGTGGACATCCCGCAGGAGCTAGACGGCGGGCTGGATCGCCCGTACTTCGCGGTGGTAAGCCTGAACGAGCGCACGGGCGGCACCTCGAATCCGAACACGCCGGTGCCCGATACAGAAGTCGAGACGCTGTTCCTGGCCAACCCGTCGAGCGGCCAGCTTATCGAGGTGCTCGATCTGCCGGTGACGACGGACGACCGTATCTACTGGGCACCCGACGGCAGCAAGCTCGTGTATTTCGTGGAGCCGACTCTGCTGGCGGACGGTACGCGGGCGGGCGGCTTGTACCTGCTGGACCTCGCTCTGGGGATCAGCCTGCGCCTGGTCAACATCCCGTCGCTGGCCCCGCGCGGTATTCCCAATCACCAGCCGGTATGGTCGCCCGACGGGACGCGACTGGCCCTGGCGCTGCCCACCGCCTACGACGTAGATATTTTCACGATCTCGGCGGACGGGTCGAGCTTCGAGAACATCACCCAGCATGGCGCTTACGATCTGTGGCCGGCCTGGTCACCCGATGGGCGCATGTTGGCATTCGTCTCGGATCGCTTGCAGTGCCCGACCTGGGTGCCCGATGAGCCTGGGTCGTGTTCTGCCCTGGATGCTGCTCTGCCGACCGGCGGCAACCTGTTCGTGCTCGATGTGGAGACCGGCAGCGTGCAACAGGTGTCTGACATGATTGTGGACGGCCCGCCGGTGTGGGTGAGCAACCTGCAAGTGGCGTTCACTACCGGGCTGTCCGACCCGTTCGCCGCCGAGTCCGCGATCTGGATCACCAACGTCCGGGCGGGGACAGTGCGCAGAGTATCGGGTGGGGCGGGGGTGCTGAATCTCGGCGCGGCCTGGGCACCGGGCGGGCAGCAGGTCATCTACCATGAGGTGACCGACCCGCCATCGGTCGTGCTGCGCGACGCTAACGGCGGACTGATTGCCAGCACAGACCGGTTTCTCTTCCCGCGCTTTGGCTTTGCGGCGGCCTGGTCTCCCGGGGGGGAATGGGTTGCCTTCGGCGGGCGCAACGGGCAGTGCCCGTATGGGCTGGTCGTGGCTCGCAGCAACCTGGAAATCGTCTCGTCGGCGTCTACGCCCGGCGCTTGCGACCCGCGTTACTCTCCTGACGGGCTGTGGCTGGCTTATGGGGGATTCCAGACGCGCGCGGGGGCCGCGGATGGCCGCCTGGACTTATTCATCGCCAACCCCAGCGGGTACAACTCGCGCAACCTCACCAGCCGTCTGAGGGGCGAAATCCGGCTGCTGGGCTGGGTGGGGAAAGCTGCCAGCGACTAGGTTCTGTTGACATTTCAACGCAACCAGATTAAGGCACCAGCAAAGTGCAAAAAACCAAGGAAACGACTGGCCAGTTTGTCAAAACGTGAGAAGAT
>Ga0334890_1005079_pt1 | contig 11469 bp, 8 predicted proteins | sample GraSluR1_MG_3_FD_207220 | JGI IMG/M metagenome (GOLD analysis project Ga0334890, IMG submission 207220) | Sludge microbial communities from methane-producing bioreactor in Wageningen University, Netherlands - Granular Sludge_31_08-R1 | ecosystem: Engineered > Bioreactor > Anaerobic > Unclassified... | reverse complement strand
TTTCATAAATTTTCCTCGATTATTTTAAATGGGTTTGATAAATTAAGCTCCTACGGAAAATAGGGAGAATGTAATTTATTGTACCGAGTTCACTTTGGGCATTAAGGTAAATAGTTGATATAATAAGCATTTGTTATTTTATCATGGTCATAGGGAATTGCGAGAGATGATACAACTCCAGGATATTTATCTAAGCTTTAGCGGAAAGGCTCTATTTAATGGCCTTTCTTTGTCTATCAACGAGAAAAATCGCATTGGCTTGGTCGGTAACAATGGTACCGGTAAAACGACCCTTTTCCATATCATTCTTGGAAAAATAAATCCCGATCGGGGCTTGGTAGAAGTTCCAAAAAATAAAACCATCGGGTATCTTCCTCAGGATTTGGTGGAATTAGAACCAATCAACATTATAGACTTTTTAAAAAATGGTACCGGCTTAAAAGTAGTTGAGACCACTCTCAAATCCTGTGAACATAAAATGGCATTTACCGATCCTCAATCTGACCAATATCAAAATCTTTTAAAAAAATATGAGGAAGCCTCACACCTCTTCTCAGTCTTCGATGGATATTCTTTTGAAGCAAAATCCAAAAAAGTTCTTCATGGTTTGGGTTTTGAGGAAAAAGATTACAGTAAGTTGTGTACTGAGTTTTCCGGCGGTTGGAAAATGAAAATACTCTTAGCTTCAATTCTTCTTTCAAATCCCGATATCATGTTACTTGATGAACCGACCAATCACCTTGACACTGAAAATATGGAATGGATGGAAAAGTATCTCGAAGATTATTCGGGTACGCTGGTTACTATTTCCCATGACCGACGTTTTTTAGATAAAATCACCCAACTAACCTTCGAAATTTTTAATGGAAATTTAAACCTCTATCATGGGAATTACTCTTTCTATTTAAAAGAAAAGGATCAAAAACGTCTTTTAATTGAAAAAGAAAATGAAACCCAACGGAAAAAAATTGAGAAAACCGAAGCCTTTATTGAACGTTTTCGTTACAAAGCGACCAAAGCAGCACAAGTTCAAAGTCGAATTAAAATGTTAGAAAAGTTCAATCTGATTGAAATGGAGAAAGAAGCTAAACCGGTGTCTATACACTTCCCTCCCGGCGAAAGGAGTGGTTTGGAAGTTCTCAAAGTCGAGAATTTATCCAAAAAATATGATAGCCGTTTTGTATTCAAGAATATAAATTTTTCTCTTTATCGAGGAGAAAAAGCAGCTCTTGCCGGAGTGAATGGAGCTGGAAAATCAACCCTCACCAGAATAATATCTGGCAATGAAGATCCCACCTCGGGCCAAGTTATTTATGGTGACAAAGTAAAAATTGCCTTCTTTTCTCAAGAGAGTGCGCAAAATCTTAATTATGCTCATACTATTTGGGAAGAGATCAGCTCAATTCCTACTAAAATGCTTGATATTGAAAAAAGAAACCTCTTGGGAGCTTTTCTTTTTTCTGGTGACGATATTTATAAACCGATTCCGGTTTTATCTGGTGGAGAAAAAGCTCGGTTAACTTTAGTAAAAATTCTTATGAACGAAACCAATTTTTTAATTCTTGATGAACCGACTAACCATTTGGATATGAGTACCAATGAACTTTTTCAGAGAGCTTTAATGGAATACAGTGGAACTGTCCTCATCGTTTCCCATGACCGATATTTTCTTGACAATTTAGTTGAACGGGTAATCGAAATTCAGGACGGCAAAATTTACGAATATCCCGGGAATTATTCTTATTACAACGAAAAAAGAGAGCAACGACAAGCCCTTTCTTCTGGTGACTCAGACCAGTCTGAAAAAGAAAAGACAGCTCAATCTAAAAAACGGGAAATTCGACGGATTGAAGCTGAAGCCAGAAACTTCCTTTCCCGGAAAAAAAGAGAAATCCAAAGTCGTTTATTACCAATTGAAGATGCCATCTCAAAACTTGAAAAGAAAAAATCTGAAAATGAATCTCTCTTGTGTGATCCATCAATATTAACTGATTCAGAAAAAGTTCAAACTTTAATGAAAGAGCTCAAAGAAATCAACGAAGAACTCGCCGTCTTTATGCAAAAATGGGAAACCATAGCCGAAGAAATGGATCAACTCAATACCAAAGAAGAATAAATAAAAAAATTTAAAAAGGAGGATTTATGAAACCAATCCAAATTTCCACTTTTAACGTAAATTCAGTTCGATCCCGTCTTCCGATATTGGAAAAGTGGCTTCATAAAAACCCGGTAGAGCTATTAGCCTTACAAGAGACGAAAGTAACCGATGAATTCTTCCCGGTTGACTTTTTTCACGACCTTGGATATCAAATTATCTATCGAGGACAAAAAGCTTACAATGGAGTTGCAGTGGCGACCCGCTTTGAGCCAATCAGGGTTCATTTTGGTTTTAATGATAGTGAGGATCCCCTTGCCGATACCCGTTTGATCCTAATTCAAACACCTCACTTCTTTCTGTTGAATTCATATATTCCCCAAGGAAAATCAATTGACCATCTTGACTACCAATTTAAGATGAGATTTTTTCAAAGAATTCATAATTGGTTCAAAAATGACTTCTCTCTTCAAGATCCTCTAGTTTGGGTTGGCGATATGAACGTGGCGCCAACTGCTATTGATGTGGCTAATCCAGAAGAAAAAAAGAATCACGTTTGCTTCCATGAAGATGTTCGTGAAGTTTATTACCATACCGTCAATTGGGGTTTGATCGATCTTTTTCGTCAATTTAACTCCCAACCGGGTGAATATTCCTTTTGGGACTACCGGGAAAGAAATTCCTTTCGTCTCAATATCGGCTGGAGGCTCGATCATATCCTCTGTACTCCTTCATTGGCAAAATTTGCCGTTGATTGTTATATCGACAAAGAACCTCGAGGATGGGAAAAACCTTCCGATCATACACCGGTCGTCGCCTGTTTACAGTTGAATTGATAAAATTTTCACCCTCATCTCCTTCTTTTCACACTTATCCTTCTTTCCTCTCCCCTGGTGAGAGAGGATTAAGGTGAGGGAGCAACTCTATTTTCCCTACTTCTCAACTGCCAACAAGTGACATGCGAATCCAATACACTGTATATTGTGAATCAATTTTTCTATGCTTTACCAAACAAAAAAGCCCTGGAGAATCTCCAGGGCTTTTCGGGCAAATTAATATTATTCACTCAATTATATTCTTTTAACTTTTGCTGCCTGCGGTCCTTTTGCCCCCTGTTGAACTTCAAACTCTACTGTCTGTCCCTGTTCAAGAGTACGAAAACCGTTACCTTCGATCGCTGAGTAATGAACAAAAACGTCCCCACCCTGATCAGATTCAATAAAACCATAACCCTTTGATGCATTAAACCATTTCACTTTACCAGTTGCCATTTAAACTTAAACCTCCAAAAATTGAAACATGTATTAGCTTTTACAAGCTGTGAAAGGATATTATCACCTAAAAACCGGATTGTCAATGGAAAATATTCGATTATTTCAATATTTTATATTAATTTATAAAGTTTTTTTTGTATTAAATAATACTTCATTTAGTCTGGTTCCTTCATCGATAAGTTAATTCGCTTTCTTTCCAGGTCAACTCCGATAACAATTACTATTACCTTTTGATGAACCTTCACCACCTCAGCAGGATTTTTAATATATTTCCGGGACAACTGACTAATATGGACTAAACCATCTTGATGAACACCAATATCCACAAAAGCTCCGAAGGCAGTGATGTTAGTTATCACACCGGGAAGTTTCATTCCAATTTGAAGGTCTTCGATCGAATTTACACCAGGAGCGAATTGAAAGAACTCAAATTGTTGCCGTGGATCCCGTCCTGGTTTAGAAAGCTCAGTTAGTATATCCTGTAAAGTTGGAAGTCCTACTCTATCATTTAGGTAGTGGTTGAGATTAATTTTCTCAGCGAGATCGTTTTTTCCGATCAACTCAATGATAGAAACCTCTAAATCATTAGCTATTTGCTCAATAATAGAATAACTCTCAGGGTGAACAGCGCTGGCATCAAGGGGGTTTTCCCCATCACGAATTCGTAAAAATCCTGCTGATTGTTCAAATGCCTTGGGACCTAAGCGAGGAACTTTTTTTAACTGTTCTCGCGAACGAAAAGGACCATTTTGGCTTCGGTAATCTACTATCGCCTGGGCTAGGTGGGGACCGAATCCAGAAACATAACTAAGCAGCTCTCCGCTGGCAGTATTCATTTCCACCCCAACACTATTCACACAGCTCATTACAACATCATCTAAAGATTTTTTAAGTTCAGTTTGATCGACATCGTGCTGGTATTGCCCCACACCAATTGACTTTGGATCAATTTTAACTAGTTCGGCTAAAGGATCCATCAACCTTCTTCCAATCGATACTGCTCCTCTTACCGTCACATCTTGGTCAGGAAATTCCTTTCGAGCTACTTCAGACGCAGAATATACCGAGGCGCCACTTTCATTGACCATAACTAAGGGAATTTTTGATAATCCTTCTAAGCTACACAGAAAAGCTTCGGTCTCTCTTCCTGCTGTTCCATTTCCAACCGCGATACATTCGATATTAAATTCTTGACACCTTTTTAAAATTAATTTGCTGGCTGACTCCTTATCTTCTTGAGGTGGATGGGGATAGATGGTATCGTGTTGCAGTAAATTCCCCTGGCTATCGAGACAAACCATTTTACAACCGGTTCGAAACCCGGGATCGATGGCCAATAATCTTTTTTGCCCCAGTGGTGGGAATAACAACAACTGTCGAAGATTTTCAGAAAAGACTTCAATGGCTATTTGGTCAGCTCTTTCTTTGCTGATTAACCGGACATCATTTTCCAATGATGGAGCCATTAGTCTTTTATAACAATCTTGACAGGCTTCCTTTACAATCAATGATGGAGGGTTGGTTCCTTTGACAAAAAAGGATTCCAAGAGCGATAGAGCAATGTCTTCGGGAGGAAGGATCCGGAGCGATAAAAACATCTCTTTTTCACCTCGCCGAATCGCTAAAAGTCGATGTGATGGTATGCTTTTAACCGGTTCTTCCCAATTAAAATAATCTTGGTATTTTACTCCTTCGGTTTCTTTCCCCTTAATCACCCGGGAGCGAATAATACCTTGAGTCAGGAATAATTCTCGGAGAGTTTTCCGGGCTGCTTGATCTTCATTAATCCACTCCGCCATAATATCTTGAGCACCATTCAACGCTTCTTCGATCGATGTTACACCTTTTTCCTGATCCAGGAAGCTTTCAGCTAAAACGGTAGGGTCTTTTTCTTCCTGTTTAAAGAGAATTTCAGCTAAAGGTTCCAAACCTTTTTCCCGAGCAATAGTCGCTCGGGTTCGTCGCTTCGGTCGAAAAGGTAAATAGAGGTCTTCTAATTCGGCAAGGGTTTCGGCCGCTTCCATTTTTTCGCGAATTTCATCGGTAAGTTGTTCCCTTTCCTCCATGGAACTAAATATAGCTTCTCTTCTTTTTTCCAACAATATAAGGCGGTCCATTCGGTTTCTTATTTCGGTTATGGCTACTTCGTCTAAGCTTCCAGTTGCCTCCTTTCGATAACGGGCAATGAAGGGAATGGTAGCATCTTGATTGAGAAGTTCAACAACCGCGCTTACTTTTTTTTCATCTATGCCCAGTTCGGCGGCTATTTTTTTGATGTGATCGCTCAACGTTCTTTCCTCCTGGTTTTTGTGTTGATTATCGAGTTTCATTTTAACTTATTTATCCATAAATCGTGAAACGAACCTTTTCTAATAAGTCAAATAGAAATAAAATAATATCAAATTTTGTGGAGGGTTAGAATTTATGATTAAAAAAAGATATTCTCCAATCTCATTCATTTTTATCGCGATATTCATATTCATTAGTTTCTCATTCACTTCTCCCTTGGCCTCAAGCCGGAATCGAAGATTTAACCCGTCCACTCAAAGGATTGAAGCGAACATAGTTGAGGTACTAGCTGCCGATGGTAATTTTACCATTTTACTGCAATTCATCAATAACGCGGGTTTGTTAAACTCTTTGAGAGAAGCTGAAAATATAACCATTTTTGCTCCAAACAATGACGCTTTTAAAGATTTATCTAAAAATACATTAGAAGCTCTCTCCAAAGTGGAAAATCGTCCTATCCTTACTGCTATTCTTACCTATCACATGGTTCCCTATCGAATTACATGGCGCGATCTCCCAGGCAACAAACTCACCCTGAAAACACTTTTAGAAGGGTCAACAATGGTTTTGATGAAAAGTAAAGAAGATCCTAAGGTCCTTTTAGCAAGAAATGATGCTCCCGGAATGGGTGAAATAAACGCTGAATTTCTTAGGGATGCTTATGAATCTAATAATGGAAACATCTATACCATCGATTCGGTTCTTATACCCTGGGAAGTCCGCTGGTCCCAACTACAGTAAATAATCAGCTAGAATTCCTTCTCCCTTGATGGCAGAAGGTGAGAATGAAGGTGTAAAAATTAATCATTGACAATTTAGTATATTCTGGTACTATTATACCTAAATAGAAAAAAAGAAATAAACAATAATTTTAAAAGGCAATAAGGGGTGATAACCATGGTGGACAAAAGAAACACAATTCGAAGGAACATTATTAAAATAGATGAGGAAAAATGTAATGGATGCGGCCAATGCGTATTAGCCTGTGCTGAAGGAGCTATTCAAATTATTGATGGAAAAGCTCGTTTGGTTAAAGACAGCTATTGCGATGGCTTAGGCGCTTGTATTGGAGAATGTCCAACTGGTGCTCTGCAAATTGAAGAAAGAATCGCCGAACCCTTTAACGAAAGTCTCCAACCCCAACCTCCTTCCCAGCCTGAACCTCTCCTCGCTTGTGGATGTCCTGGAACTATGGCTCAATCATTAAGGGGGAGTTCATGTCAACAAAAAAAACCTGTAAACTCCTTACCTGTTGAGGAACGTCAATCTCTTTTGGAAAACTGGCCGGTACAATTAATGTTGGTTCCAACCGAAGCACCCTATTTAAAAAATGCTAGCTTAGTCATAGCCGCAGATTGTGTTCCTTGTGCTTATCCGGCTTTTCATGAAAAGTTTTTAGCCGGAAAAGCATTATTAATCGGATGTCCAAAACTTGATAATGCAGATCTTTATGAAGAAAAACTGGCTCAGATATTTCGACAGAACAGAATAAAAGAGTTAGATATTATCTACATGGAAGTTCCTTGTTGCCGTGGTTTAATTCGAATTGTTCAAAATGCTCTCCTTCAATCTGGTGCAAAAGTTCCAATTAAAATGACTCAAATCAGCATTAAGGGAGAAATATTAAAGCAAGAAGAACTAAAGGCCACATCGCTCATAAACAACCAAATGTGCTGTCCATCATCGGTATTTTTTAAATAAGCAGTTAAAGTGCATTCGAGGATAAAAATCCAAGATTCGGTATGCCATGGCATACCGCTACATAAATAGATCCAAATAAATTAAGTTACTTTTAAACCTATCATTAACATTTAAAAAATATTTTTCCTTTATATTATTAAAAAAATAAAAATATGGTATAATGGGATTTGTGCGGATACCGAGAAACTGATTTTTTGCATTTTCTTCTTACGGGATAATCTCTTGAGATGTTATGGGAGGGGTGGAGATGCGAAATTTCCGTTTGATGGCAAAAATGCAAATAGGTTTGTTGATATCCGCACTTTTTTTTACCATATTTCCTCAAGAGATTCTTCTAAAGTCGTCAGATCAACCTCACCGGTAACGACTCTTTTAACCTTTCCTTCTCGGTCAATAAATATATTATGGGGAACCGCAATTACTCCGTAAAGTTTTAACACCTGATTCTCTTGGTCGTGAAGAATTGGATAAGTTATTTGATATTCATCAATAAACTTCACCAGATTCTCCCTGCTATCTATGCGTGGTGCAACCGCTAAAATTTGAAGCTCTTTTGATACATGGTATTTATTAAAGACTTTATTTAAGGATGCGCTTTCAGCTTGGCAGTGAGAACAGGTTGTCAAGAAAAATGTTAACAAAACTGGTTTTCCGGTTAATTTACTTAAAGTAATTTCTTGACCATCCAATGTCATCAGTGTAAAGTCATTGAGCTGAAAATTTTCTAATTGGGTTTGATCTTGAGACCAAACTAATGAAAAACTCCCCAACGGAATGATAAAAAGTAAAACCAACCAAAGGAGCTTGATTGTTGTTTTCATCTTCAACACACTCCTTTTTTACATTTTAAGTAATATAACCATTTTACTAACATATCATTCCGTCCAAGTGCTTGGCTAAGAATTGTTCCATCTCTCGGTAAAAATCAAACCGGTTTTCTTCATTTCGAAAACCATGGCCCTCATTTTCTTTAACTATATACTTAACGTCTACCTCTCTATGGCGAAGAGCTTCAACAATTTGATCTGATTCCGCTTTTTTAACTCGTGGATCGTTCGCCCCCTGAGCAACCAGCAAGGGTGCTCGAATTTTATCCGCATGGAACACTGGTGATGCTGACTGGAGTAAATCACGATCTTTTTCCGGATCGCCAATCATTTCGTAAAGCATTTGACGCCCTTGCTCCCAGTAGGGAGGAATGGTTTCTAAAAGGGTAAATATATTGGAAACTCCCACATAATCAATTCCGGCTGCATACAAATCGGGAGTAAAGGTTAAACCAGCTAATACTGCATATCCACCATAAGAACCCCCGTAAATGGCAATCCTTTTGGGATCAGCAATTCCTTTCTGAATCAACCATTTGACTCCATCAGTAATGTCATCCTGCATCTTTCTACCCCATTGTTTAAAACCGGCTTCCCAAAATTTTCTCCCATACCCAGTTGATCCACGAAAATTAACTTGAAAAATCGCATACCCACGATTGGCTAAAAATTGGACTTCCGGATTAAAGCCCCAGACATCTCTTGCCCAAGGACCTCCATGGGGATTTACGACAACTGATAAGTGTTTGGAATCATCAGTTCGAGGGAGAGTCAGATATCCATGAATAACCATACCATCTCTGGCGGAAAAGGTTATTGGTTCCATATCGGCTAAAAATTCTTCCGTTAGCCAGGGACTCACTTCTACTATTTTTTTGAATTCTCCATTATGAAGATCATAGTAATAGTAAGCACCTCGTGATTTATCGCTATAAGTTCTAACCAGGATCTTATCTTCTTCCCGGTTCATACTGGCTATTGAAATTTCATATCCAGGGAGTTTTTTTTCAAGAAATTGTTGAATTTCTTCCCGTTCTCGATCAAAAAAATAATAATGTAGCTTATCGGTAACATAGGCTACACCGGTTATTTTTTTATTTTTATCTGATGTCAAAAGAACCGATACATCCACTTCCGAATTTTCATATATCAGTTTTACTTCTTTCCCCAACTGTGGGTCATATTCATATATAGCTTGCAAATCTCGACCTAAATTAGAAGAAACATATAATCGTTGATTATCATAGGTAAATTGAAGCGGAGCAATGGTATCGCGGAAATTGGTGGTAATTAAGCTCCGAAATGGTTGGCCTTCCTGATCCCGATAGAGAAGGCTGGAGTTCACTCCATCGGTCGTCACCGCAACTCGTAATCGACCTTCATGATCGGTCATCCAACCAGAAATATTTCCAGGATTTTCTGCAATGAGGTCCATTTCTCCAGTATAAACATTAACTCGATAAGCATCAAAAAATTGAGGATTCCTTTTGTTAAGACCAATAATAATTTCTTTCTCGTTATCTTTTAAATCATCAATTAATTCAGTACGTACTCCTGGAAAGGGCGTCAATTCTTTTAATTCGGTTCCATCTATATTAACCGCATATAATTTAAAATCTTCATCCCCACCAGTATCTTTTAAATAGGCTATTCGAGAATTATTTGCCCAAAAATAGCCAGCAATATCACGTTCGGTAACTTGAGTTATTTGGACAATCGACCCGTCGGCGATTTGTTCAACATAAATATTCAATCTATTTTTCCAGGGTTGAAGGTAAGATAGATATTTTCCATCGGGAGAAAGTTTGAAAGCCGTTTTCTCCGGGTTCCGAAAGAAATTTTCCATCGGTAAACAAGTTACTTTGATATTATTTTTGATCTTTTTATTCATTATTTTTCAGTCCTCCTCAGAAAAAAGAAAAGCTTTTAAAAAGGCATAGACGGTTATTATAATTCAATATCTATTATCCTTTCAACCTTCATGTTTCTATTCTGAAAATACCATCTTATAATTCCCCTCCTTGGAGGGATGACGCCTTACGGCGGGGAGGGTGTCTTTAATCAGTCATCCTGAGCTCTCGCTTTTTGAGGGCGTGAGTATCTTTTCTTTTTATTTTTTCTTTTATTCTTTAATTTTTTTTCTCCCCCTCTCCCATTCTCCCCCTCGCCCCCTCGGCCTTTCAAAAAGATGAGATTGCCACGTCGTCCAACCAAAGTACAGTTGAACTCCTCGCAATGACGGATTTGGATGGAATGCGGGCATGATAAATCAAGCCCCTACAGAAGAATATAAAAACTATAGGGGCACCATATATTGTGCCCAATCTTTATTAAATGTTTCGACATACCATGGCACGTCGAATCGTAACTATCACCTTCATCCCATTTTTTTCCATATTTATTTTTTCTCTCACCCCTTTCCCCTCGGTCTTCTTAAAAATACAAATCCATGTCTTTTCACACTGAATATCTGTTACAATAAAAACATCACTGGCACACTTATCAACTGAAAGGGGAAAAAAAATGAACTTATCAGCAATCCATGAAGCTATTGAAATAAATCGTCAGTCTATTCTCGATCATTTTTTTGAACTTCTCCGTATGCCAACTATCAGCGCCAATCCCGACCATAAAGATGATCTTCATCGTGCCGCACTATGGTTGGTTCAATATTGTCAGAATATCGGGTTGCAGGCTCGAATCCTTCCCACTTCAGGAGCACCGGTAGTTTTTGCCGAACATTGCCCCTATCCAAATTTACCTACCCTGCTCATTTATGGTCATTATGATGTTCAGCCAGTAGATCCCATAGAACAGTGGCACACCCCCCCATTTGATCCCACTATTAAAGGAGATATGATCTATGCTCGTGGTGCCGATGATGACAAGGGACAGTTTTTTTCCTTCTTAAAAGCTATGGAAATCATTTATTCAAAAACCGGCTCACTTCCTGGTAATTATAAAATTGTTATTGAGGGAGAAGAAGAAATTGGGAGCGCTCATTTTGAGGAGCTACTATCTTCTCAGAAAGAACTCTTCCGGGCTGACTCGATTCTTATTATGGATGCTGGTCAATTTGATCGAGGAGTTCCAGCTTTGGTCTATAGTTTAAGAGGTTTAGCTTACTTTGAAATCACTTGCGCTGGACCAGCTTTTGATGTACATTCTGGGCAATTTGGCGGTGGAGTTCCTAACCCGGCCACCTCTCTCATTCAGATTCTCAGTCAGCTCAAAAATGATCAGGGACAAATCACCATTCCAGGCTTTTACCAAGATGTCCAAG
>Ga0334890_1005077_pt1 | contig 11474 bp, 11 predicted proteins | sample GraSluR1_MG_3_FD_207220 | JGI IMG/M metagenome (GOLD analysis project Ga0334890, IMG submission 207220) | Sludge microbial communities from methane-producing bioreactor in Wageningen University, Netherlands - Granular Sludge_31_08-R1 | ecosystem: Engineered > Bioreactor > Anaerobic >... | reverse complement strand
AAAATCGCTTGGTCATTTCAAGGGTATGTTTTGGATGGAAAGCTTCAATCCCATCCAAGCCATCATGGATCCATATAGAAAAGTCTTGTTCTTGGAGCCCTTCCAAATAGTAGGGAGAAAAATAGATTCCCGGATGAGCAATAAAGGCCTTTCCGCCCGACTTTTTGATTTCACGGATTGCTTCAGAAGGAGAACAGCCATACGGAGGAACGTAGGCCTTGCCGTGATTGCCTATGTACAGTTCAGAAAAGGCTTCATCCATGCTCATGACATATCCGCTCTGAACCATTGCTTTCGCAATATTGGGCCTACATACATAGGGTCCAGGAGACTGTTCGAGGACCTGTTGATAATCGATACAGACTCCAATCTCCCGAAGGCGTTGAATCATCTCGGCCATCCGATGCTCGCGATCTCGAAATCGTTTCTTTAGAAAGGCTTGCAGCGAAGAATTGGGCGGATCGGAAAAGTAACCAAGAACATGGATTTCTCCGTCCCGATAGACTGTTGAGATCTCCACACCCGAAAGAAACCGAATATCAATTTTTTCTGCTTCGCTTTTCGCCGCCTCAATTCCGTCGATATGGTCATGATCCGTGAGTGCGATTAATTCTGCCCCATGGCTCTTTAGAAACTGAACGAGATTCGAAGGAGATCGTTCGCCGTCCGAGCAATGGCTATGCATATGAAGGTCGATACAACGGCGCAAAAACTATCCGATCCTTTCCATGATCTCTTCCATCTCTGACTCGGGAATATCAAAATTGGCAAAAACGGCTTGTACATCATCCAGTTCTTCCAGTTTTGATACAAGAGTCAAAACCTTTTCCGCGTCTTTGCCTGAAACAGCAATCGAGTTTTTTGGAATGTACGAGAATTCAACATCTTTTGGTACATACCCTTTCTCCTGGAGCTGTTCAGAAACTTTCATCAAATCTTCCGGAAGAGTTGTAATGTTGAGTATTTCGCTGGATTCGTCGACATCTTCCGCTCCGGCATCAATGGCTTCCATCATAAACTCTTCGGTATCTACCACTTGAGCTACTTCGATATTCATCGTTCCTTTTTTCTCGAAGATCCAACCAACGCTGCCAGTTTCTGCCATGTTTCCGCCGTATTTTGAAAACACATGCCGGATTTCTTGGGCGGTCCGGTTTTTATTGTCCGTCATACCATAAACCAGAAGGGCCACGCCCCCAGAGGCGTATCCTTCATACATTATTTCGGTGTATTCAACGCCTTCCAATTCTCCTGTCCCTCGTTTAATGGCTTTTTCGACAGTATCTTTTGGCATATTGGCATCTCGGGCTTTGTCAATGGCAGCTCGAAGTCGCGCGTTGGAGGATGGATCACCCCCACCTTCTTTTGCAGCGACGGTTAGTTCTCGAATGACTTTTGTAAAAACAGAAGATCGTTTTTTATCCTGGGCCGCTTTCCTGTGTTTGATGTTTGCCCACTTATTGTGACCTGACACGTTCTTTCCTCCCTTATCATAGATTTTTTATTCTGATTCACTCAATTGTATGATTGTTCACTTTAACAACGAGAAAGGTTGTATCATCGTGTTGTGGCGCTTCTTGAACAAATTCGTCGATTTGCGATAGAACAAAATCCCGAATCTGCGTGGCAGACTGTTTGTGGGCAGCTCGAAGGGCTGCTTTAATGCGTTCAAATCCGAATTCTTCTTTTTTTATATTTCGAGCTTCGGGTATGCCGTCAGTATAAGCAATCATCACATCTCCCTGAGCCAAAGCGAACTGATCTTCTTGATAGCTCTGATCTTCAAAGATCCCGATCGGCAAGCCATCATTCGTCAGCTCAAAAAAGGCGTCGCTTGCGGGGCGGTACAATAATACAGGATCATGACCGGCATTGCAAAAGGCCATTGTTTTCGATTCTTGATACAGATAGATAAACATGGCAGTCACAAATCGATCGGCCATGCCATTTTTTGCGACATGATCATTTGTCATGACAGCCAGTGCCTTTAATGAGCGCGCTTGATCGACAAATATCTTGAGCGCGGTACGAAAAGAACTCATCAGCAAAGATGCAGGAATCCCTTTTCCTGAAACATCCGCGACCACTAAAAGCAACCCCTCTTTTTTGGGAATGACATCGTAATAATCACCGGCTACTTCGATCGCGGGAGAAAAGCTGGCTGATATTTCGATACCAGGCAGCTGAGCGATTGTCTTCGGCAACAAGGAATTCTGGATTTTTTTCGCGATTTCGATTTCTTCTCTCAGACGCTCTTGCTTGATTCTTTCTTGCAAATAATGGTAGTTCTTCAAACTAAAATGAAACTGATTGGTGATCGACTCCAAAAGTTTCCTGTCCCCTGCAGTAAATAACGATTGGTGAAACCGATTTGCAAGGAGCATGACTCCGTATCGTTCCTCTGGGGTACCGATGGGGATGATGATTAATGATTGGATCTTTCCTTGCTCCAAACCCAGATTCACATCGATCTCGGGCCCTTCTCGCAGAATTGCTTTCATCGTCCCGCCAACCAAATATTTCCGTAGAAAGACTTCTATAGAATGGATTTCTCGATCAGAAAAGTTGGTGTTGGTGTCTTTGGAATAGAAAATGGGTTCCTTGTCGATGCTGCGGATTACAATACTAATGAGGTTGCAAGGAATCGAGTTTAATACCAATTCAACGATATCGTCCAATAGATCCTCCGGGTTTAAGGAACGAGAGAGGATTGTGGTTGCTTCGAACAAAGTCGACAATTCTTCGTAGGTTTTCGAAATCTCTTCCAACTGAGTTTCCAACAGAATAGAAGAGCTTTCCAACTGTTCTTTATAGGCTAATGAATCTGACTTCAATCCTTCAAAAAAACTCATGAGAACGGCAATTTGCTCTGATGTCGGTTTAGTGAGAAATCCCTGAGGGAGCTCCTCCGAAAAAGCATCGTAGACCCCTTTCATAAAGGAGTCGCACTGGCCTGGATCAAGCATTTTGAATCACCTTGTCCACGCACTCAATAAGCTGCTTGGGGCTAAACGGTTTTGTCATTACTTCGTGCGCCCCCATGGAAAGGGCAGTATCTCTATCATCTTCTCCCCCTTTTGCGGTTAACACGATCACGGGGATATGCCGAATGGCATCATCGTTGGCTTTTTCTTTGAGGACCCCAAATCCATCCATCCGGGGCATCATGATATCTAGGATGGTGACATCGGGAGAGAACGAGCGCAGCTTTTCTAGGCCTGTAATCCCGTCTATTGCTTCTTCAATCTCATACCCCAGTTTCTTCAGGTTAAATACGATGATTTTTCGCAGAACCTCAGAATCATCGATGATCAGGATCTTCTTTGCCATATGGACTTATCAACTCCTGGCGCATAGCGATGCTTCTACGGAAATTTTTCGGTTGCCATCAACATACACTTCTTTGAGCAGGGGTATGTAGAAGAACGAGGGCGTATCCGTACGAAACAATGATTGCAAAATTGTCCGATAATCAATCCAATCGGCGGATGTACAACTATATTGTATCACATAAAACCGGCCACGCTCGATTACCGTTTGTACCCCTATCCTAGACAAGTCGATCGAAGAAACGTTTTTTTGCATATGGAGTGCGGGTACGATCAGCTGGAAAGACCATACTTGGGCGATTCGGTTTAGAGAAAACGAGTCGGGAACCTTTCGGGCAAACAAAAAACGAATGCCTCGAGGAGAACAAGCATTGCACTGATTCAACACTTCAGAAACGCGGTACGGCAGAGTGCGGTATGGATCATAGCGAGTTCGGATTGAGAAATACTCAGCTTGGCTGGATACTCCTGTTGGTAAAGCGCGATTCATCTCCATTTTCATCCGAGGATGAAACCCTTTGCTCAACCATACCGGAAATCCGGCTCTCCGGAAGACTCGTTCCAAAGAAGTTACGAACTCTCTCTGGGACAGAAAACGGAGCGTTCCTGTTCGCGCGACCTTAAACACGAATACTTCGAAATCGATATCTTTCTGCTTGATCGATGGTGGATCACCGTGAATATCTGGGGGCATATTCTTCCAATTCTTGCCGAACAATTCGTTCCGGGTCTTCTTCAAATATCGATCGAGGAATCTTTCGGGATTTTGGCTCATATCGTTTTTTGATCTCTATGTCTCCCTGTAAGGCGGTTTTTCCAATGGTAATCCGTATGGGAATCCCGAGAAGGTCTGCATCGTTAAATTTTGCGCCCGGGGAGGCAATCCTGTCATCTAAAAGCGCTTCTACCCCTTGGTTCAAGAGATTCTCGTATATTTGTTGACCCAAAGCCAGCAATAGAGGCTCACGCGGATTCACGATCGTAACGATCACCTGAAAGGGGGCGATCACTTTCGGCCAGATGATTCCCTGATCATCATGCAGCTGTTCGACAACACCAGCCATTGTTCGAGAAACACCCCAGCCATAACACCCCATAATCAACGGATGTTGCTGCCCTTTTTCATCCGTATAGGAGGCGTTGAGAGCTGAAGAGTACTTGATTCCAAGCTTGAACACCTGACCCATCTCAATGCCACGTGTTTCTGACAAAGGTTGAGCGCATTTCGGGCATGGATCCCCTTGTTCTACCACTGTAAGGTCCGCCCAGTGATTTACCTGAAAGTCCCGGTCAATGATCGCGTTTAGGTAGTGCGTATCCTGCTCGGTTCCGCCCACGATCCAATTGGTTCGTGTTTTCAGAGAGTGGTCTGCAACGATTTGAATTTTTTCGGGGTGGTTCAAGGTCGGACCGATGAACCCAGCGGGAATCCCAAAGGATTTCATTAGTTGTTCGGGATCAGCCAGTCCCAACGTTTGATCATTCATGAACGATCGGAGCTTGGGTTCCGATAAGCTGCGATCTCCCCGAATTAAGGCCATTACCGGACCTTCTTTTCCCCAAAAGACTAAAGATTTTGCGATGTGGCTGGGTGAAACACCTAGAAATGCTGCCACTTCTTCGATCGTGCGTGCATCTGGAGTGTCTTTCTTCTCCAAAGGCAGCGGCGGTTCTTTGGATTGGTCTGTTGGAATTCCATAGGATGCGCGTTCTTCGGTCGCGCCATATCGACAATTCATGCAATGAAGGAGTCTTGATTCTCCATTTTTCGCCAAAAGGACAAATTCGTGAGAAGCATCACCGCCAATCGCTCCGGAATCGGCTTCCACGGGCATATACTCCAAACCCATTCGCTCCAGAATCCGAGCATAGGCGTTATACATGATCTGATAGGTTTGATCAAGGTCTTCCCAGCTCGAATGAAAGCTGTAGGCGTCTTTCATGATAAACTCACGGGCGCGCAAAAGGCCAAATCGAGGACGGATTTCATCGCGATACTTTGTATTGATCTGATATAGGTTTTTCGGTAGGTCTTTGTAGGATGTAAGCTCATTGCGGACCATTACAGTGATGATTTCTTCGTGAGTGGGTCCTAAGGTAAACGACCGTTTGTGACGATCGACCAACTTCATCATCTCGGGACCATAATCATCCCATCGACCGGATTGTTTCCATATCTCAGCGGGTTGGGCGATGGGAAGCAGGAGCTCTTGAGCCCCGCATTGGTCCATTTCTTCTCGTACCAGCTGCGTGATCTTCAACAGAACCCGCTGGCCTAACGGAAGGTATGTGTAGATACCGGATGCAACCTTACGGATGAATCCCCCTCGGATTAAGTATTGGTAACTGACTACATCAGCATCGGAAGGAGTTTCTTTGATCGTTGGAGCATATAACTGCGAGAATCTCATTATTTCACCTCAATGGCGGGATGAATTTGCTCTGAATTATACCATTTTTTTGAATGAATCCAGTTTGGCCCTTCACCTCTGCACATTCTCCCGCACAGCCATGGTAAACTCTTTTTCTTCAAGAAGGCCTCTAAGGATCACTCGGAAAGGTCCTTGGAGGGAGATTGTGTTTAAATCGATTTGAAACGGGCCTTCTGAGACGGGGAAAGAATGAATTCTGGAACCATCCGAAAGAACGAGGTGCACGGAGTCATACACTTCAGGCATATCCAACCAATCGACAAACAGCATTTCATCCGTCAAGCGGACTGCAGAAAACTCAGTGGAACAGGGTATTTTTGGATCAATCCATTTTCCTGATAGTGCCATCTGCCCGATTTGATCTTGTACTTCTACATCAAACCGCAATACATCGGCGCTTCGGTATGGAAGGGTTATGATCGATCGCGATTCGTTTTCTCCGATGTCGATCCAGTCGCCTCGATTGATTCGATACCGAGTGATTATTGAATACTGGGATATCGAAGCAACATGGATTCGGGCGTTCTCATCCTCCGTTTGCCCTAGAGTGCCTAAGAGGATCTTGGGGGGTGCATACTTTTCATATACCGTTGTTTTGGATGTGACACCTAAGCCATATTGTGGGGTGATGAGGAGCTGATATTGGTTTGCATCGCTTGGAATGATGATTTGTTTTGTAGTAGTCGCTTCTTGATCAAGCCATTCGATTAGGTATGAGTCGAAGTAGTTGGAAAGGAAATTGCTTTCTCGATCAAGAGATAGAAGCAATCCCTCTGAGGTCATATAGGCTTCAGTGACAGTCGCAAAGGGTATTTCAGGAATAATGAGGGGTTGAGCAAAATCGTCATGGGTCAGTACCCAATCCAAAATGGGCTCGTCGTAGTACACAATACGAATTGGTACTTCAGTGGCAGTATCCAACAAAGGAAAGTGAATCGTTTTTAGATACGGATCTAGCTGAAAGCGTTGATCGAAAACTTCGACATGCATTTCAAATGGGTCAAATTGTGGCGGAAAATCCATTCGAAGCACTTCGAGGCTTAATGGAATCGTTTCTTCCCATTGACCCAATCTTTGTGCCAGTCGATTGATTGGTTCAATCCGGATGGGTATTCCTTGATCCCACCCTTCAAGAAGCCCTCTTGCATCTACTTCCAAGAAATTCGCAGATACCATCCATTGTTGGTGACCCACCTGAACCCGATATTGAAAGGGCTTGAGTTCCAATTGGTTTTGTACCTGCCAGCGGATTTGGATCCAAGGATCGTTCAACTGGTAATGAATGTGGGTGATTCGGGAAAGCTCCGGAACCAGGATAGGAAGAGATGTTTCCTCTCGGAGAAATCCAAAAGAGGGTTGAAAGTTATGGGAAGAACGAAGGATGTTCATCCCTTGATGAGTCAGAGAGATGGTGTAAAGTCCATATTTCATGCCTGGAATCAAGATCTGATTGTTTTTCTTTCCAATTTCATAATTATAAGAAAGGTCTTGGGTATAGATTTGAAATTGGAACACTGCATCATCGTCAACAGTATGAGGGAGTTGAAAGGATACCAATAGGTCCATCCGGCTTCGAAGAAAGAAAAAGGTGGATGCCAATCCCAAAAGCAGGATCAATACAATCAGAAAAACACGGAATGTCAACCGCACACTCATTACCTCCGATCGGCTGATTCATCTGTGTGTCAGTTCTTTATGCACACAAAAGGAAATGGGGTTTTGTGAGAGAACGACACTCGATCCAAAAAAAACAATCTCGTCATCAAAACGCGACTTCTTCGCTTCATGTTTCCATATACCCCATCCATTTATGGGTGTGGATATTGAGTATATGCCGGTGGGGGGGAACGCAATTCGTTCTTTTCGATCCCATGACAGCTCATAGGTGTTGCTTGTATTTGATTTCTTGGTCGGAAAGGCTTCATATTGCAATGGACGGAATAAAAATCGGTTTGCCTTCTGAATCTCTCCTTGGATGATCCATCTCCGAATGAGGGTCGAACTGACCAAATGGCCTGACTTAAAAAGGGGGGAAACTTGGTAAGCAACGATCCCCTTTTTTTGGGCGTACCGCTTAAGAAAGGAGTACTTCCCTTTTCGGTTTTTTCCAAAACGGAAATCGTGTCCCACAACGAACCCCCGGACTGGATACTGATCGGTTATTTGGTTTAAAAATATGACTGGAGAAAGGGTACGGATGGAAAGGAAATCCAGAAACTCAACTCGGTCAATACCCAATGCTAACGCTTGTTCTTTCTTGATCTGGGTGGTTGTAATCAATCCTTCGAAATTTGTCGACGAAGAAAAGAACTCCACAGGATACGAAAAGGTGAGCATCAGCGTTGATGTTCCTTTATGTTGAGCGAGGGCTTGCGCCTTTCTCAAAAGAAATTGGTGTCCCAAATGGAGTCCGTCAAAGATCCCGATGGTGACAATCATAATGAAGTTACGAGAACACCTTGACCAATTTCGCAACCCGTTCGTTGCGATCATTCGATTGAAGTGTTCGAATGAATCCGGAGACGCGTTCGCTCGAAGCGATCGCGATGAGTTCATCATTATGGCTCATGATTCGGATCGGTTGGTCCTTTTCAAAGGTGCCATCAAGGCTTGCTACCATTTCCGAAAAGATATGCATCCCATTTCTGACACGGGTATGATCTTTTTCGTAGATGGAGATGCTGGGTAAAAAAGAAAGTGCTTGGTTCAGTGAAACAATACGGTCTTCAGCCATTTTTCGCAAAAAATCGATCGGGGAATCCGGGGCGCACCATCGGACACACTGATCGATTCCAAACCCCGCATTTTCGGTTCGGATCAAGGATAAAGCAGTAGCCCCGCATCCCAAACGAAATCCGATATCCATTGCCAAAGATCGCATATAAGTTCCTGATGATACTCGGGCTTTGATTGTTACTTGGGTTCCATCGATCGACTGAACTTCTAGGGCATAAACCGTTACTTTCCTTGGGGGCATGTGGATGATCTTCCCTTGACGGGCCAAATCGTAGAGTTTTACCCCTTGGACTTTTCGGGCGCTGTACATGGGGGGCACCTGTAGGTACTCACCAACAAAGGATTCTGAAACGGAGCGAATTTGCTCGTTGGTAACGAATGGCTCATTCACTTCGACCGTTGTACCGGTATTGTCGTAGGTATCTGTTACCCAGCCCAGCTGAAAAACCATTCGGTATGTTTTCGGTTGTCCGGTCAGGTATTCCAGAATCCTAGTGCCCTTTCCAATTCCAAGCAGAAGAACCCCTTCCGCAAAAGGATCCAGAGTTCCCGAATGTCCGATTTTCCTTTGCGCCAATACTTTCCGCGCTTGTTGAACAATATCGTGGGAGGTCGGGCCTCTGGGTTTTACGATTGGTAGGATCCCATCCATCTGTTCCCGATCCATTCAAGATTCCTGATCAATAGGATCGGAAGAGTTCAATGAATCCAGCAGTTTTTGCATTCGAACGCTTTGTTCGATTCCTTTGTCGAGAATCATCCTGAGTTCAGGGACTGTATACATCCGAGTATTTTGCGCGATGAACTTTCGAAAGTACCCTTTATACTTTTCTAGCTTGTCAAACAGAGATTCGCGCGTTTCCTCTCCCTCCGCGGGCGGGAGAATACTAACATAGATATCCGCATATCGTTTGTCTTTGGAAAGGTTGACCCTCGTAAAACTGAGCAACTCTTTCGGAAAGCTTTCGTTTTTCAGCTCCCTCAAAGCGTCTGACATGATTTTCCGGATATCTGATTCGATCATCTCTTTTCGAAAGACCTTGGACATGATCCATCCCTTCCTTTCTGTGTTCTCTTTTTCATGAATAATATCGAAATCGCCGAATAAAGCCCTGAAAGGAGAGCAACCCAAACAGAAAGCCTCCGATATGGGCCCAATAGGCTACTCCGCCCTGCATGCCTCGCGCAAGAACAGATGTGGCTCCCCCCAAGAATTGAAGGGCAAACCAAAAACCCAAATATAAAGGCGCTGGAATCGCGAGAAAATAGGGGAAGATGAAGAGTATAAAGAGGGTAATGATCCGGGAACGCGGGAATAGAACCAAGTAGGCTCCCATGACGCCGGCAATCGATCCTGAAGCGCCAAGAACCGGGATTTTAGAAAAAGGGCTGGAAGCAAATTGGATAATATTGGCGGCTATCCCGCACAGGAGATAAAAGATCAAAAACTTCCAAGGACCCATCTCATCTTCTACATTATCTCCGAAAATCCATAAAGCCCACATATTGCTCAGAATATGCATCCAACTCCCATGCATGAAAACAGAAGTTCCCAACGTAAACAGAGGGAAAGGAGCCCAACCCAAGCTTTGAATCACAGATGAAGAGAATGCTCCATCCGTAAATCGGGCAGGAATCATCGCGAATTGGTAGACAAATACATCCATCGCGCTCCACATTTCTCTTCCGACAACGACCGTTTGTCGACTGAGGATGATTTGATATATGAAGACCGCTATATTTGCGGCGATCAACGAAAAGGTCATGATGGGTTTTCGCGAACTCGGAATGGTGTCTTTTAGCGGAAACATCCCGCACCTCCTTCCTCGAAATTATACCATGAATTCCTTGGAAAGAGTTTTGAGATAGAATTCCGAGTGTTGCTATTTGGCCTAGAAGGTTTGTTGGCTTGATGAGGTAATGGTCGTGGGTTTAGCGGAACGAATAAAAGAGGATGCCGATATACTCGTGGAAGGCGCTAGCAAGCGCGTTCAAGCTTCCTATGCTGGGAAGGAAGTGGTACCAAAAGAGCGGCCCGCGATCCATCGCGTATCCCGAGGGTACCGGAATGATCGTTATAGATCGATTGATTAACTGAGCCGCTTTTTGATAGCTCATCACCGATCGTGCCATATGGGTCGCCGAAGTAACCAGATGAATGTGTTCAACAGATTCGGGAAGGGTTTCCATCACAAACAAAGCATTTTCCATCGTCGTTCGTGATTCGGGTTCCGTAATGATTTTTTTCCGTGGAACACCCCATTCTATGAGGATTTCCTCCATCACACTGGATTCAGCTCTTCCGCTTTCTGTCTCCAACGTCCCTCCTGATAGATAAATATCCATTTCTGTGATCCGATACAATTGGAACCCCCCCAGTAGCCTCTGTAAGGTGACAACACCGATTGCTTCACCAGGTTGGGAAGGATCAATGGAAGGGACTCCCCGGAGTACCCCGCCTCCGAGAATGACGATCACGCCTGATTCGGGTTCCATCTGATCCATTGAAACTGGTGAGTGAAGGTCTTCCAAAGGATACACAATCCACCGAATGCCAAAATCTGTACAGATAAGATAACAGATGGAAAGAAGGATCCATCCTGTCCATAGAAAAGAACGGGGGAGCTTTTTCCGGAAGATCAGAAGAGAACACGATCCGATCATCAGGAAAATTCCGGGTATGGTAAAAAAAGCGGCGATTGTTTTTTGGATGATCAGCATCCGAGATTTCTATTGGGCCCGTACAATAGGCAGCTCCTTCCAATCGGTTGTGTATCGGGGGGAACAATGCTCCCGACGCATTTGCCATTTTTGCTCCAAACCACAACTCGCCAAACGCACATGATGTGATCCATAGCGTTGGTTGAGCTGGTCTACCACTTGAAGGATCTTTCGTTCTTCCGAAGATTCATTGGATTGTGCAAAACTGGTTTGAACCTGCTCAACCAGATCGATCAGGATGACACCGGTTTTTTTG
>Ga0334890_1005075_pt1 | contig 11483 bp, 13 predicted proteins | sample GraSluR1_MG_3_FD_207220 | JGI IMG/M metagenome (GOLD analysis project Ga0334890, IMG submission 207220) | Sludge microbial communities from methane-producing bioreactor in Wageningen University, Netherlands - Granular Sludge_31_08-R1 | ecosystem: Engineered > Bioreactor > Anaerobic >... | reverse complement strand
ACCAGGTCCGGAGTTGCCACGGGCGTGATATCCATTCCCGTAAGGTATATGCACACGCCGGTGGAGACTGCCGCGGCCAACGATATAAGGCAAGCGGGGCGACTGGCCGCTCAATTCGCGGCCTCCATGGATCGCTCTTTCGTGGAGGGACTGAAATGCTTTTGAGAAGGCTGAGTGAGGCCGCAGGGGTCAGCGGGGACGAGGGCGAGGTCAGGCGGATCATCCTCGATGAGTTGGATAGGCTAGGGCTGCCCGCTGAAGTGGACGTGCTCGGCAACGTAATGGCGCGGGCAGGCGAACGCCGGGAGGGGCACACAAGCGGCGGCGCCGGCGACGTTGCGGGCCGGCCCCGAGTAATGCTGGCCGCGCACATGGACGAGGTGGGCATGATAGTCACGTACATAGAGAAGGACGGCCTTCTCAGGTTGGGGACGGTGGGCATAGACGACAGGGTGCTGCCAGCCAAGGAGGTCACCGTGGGGCGCGACAGGGTGCGCGGGGTCATCGGGCTCAAACCCATCCACCTGCAGGACCCAGATGATCGCAAGAAGGCCGTCAAACGTAACGACCTGTTCATAGACATCGGGGCCCGGAGCCGAGAAGATGCGGAGAAGCGGGTGAAGGTGGGGGATTACGCTTGCTTCAAGTCCAGCTTCGCTAAAATCGGGGAGAAGGCCCTGAAGGGCAAGGCGTTTGACGACAGGGTCGGGTGCGCCGTCTTGCTTCGGGTGCTGGAAGACGCCCATGAGTTCCCCCTGATCGCCACCTTCACAGTGCAGGAGGAGGTGGGTTTGAGGGGGGCCGCCGTGGCGTCGTGGACGGTTGACCCGGACATGGCCCTTGTGCTGGAGGGCACCATCTGCTCGGACACCCCGGGTACCGAGGAGCACATGCAGGCCACTCGACTCGGCGGCGGGCCGGCGCTGAGCATCATGGACGGGAGATCGATCTCCAGTAAGACCATGCTAAGGGGGCTCATCGACGCGGCTGAGCGCCGGGGCATCCCTTACCAGTTCAAACGCTCCACGATGGGGGGCAACGACGCGGGGCGCATTCATCTGTCCCGCGCGGGGGTGCCCACCGCTTCGGTGTCGGTTCCGTGCAGGTACATACACTCACCCGCTTCCATGATCAGCGTCGACGACTTCGAGAACGCTTATAGATTGGTGTCGGCTTTCCTTGACAGCGTGGAGGAGGGATTTCGTCCATGAAGGAGACTATCAGGACGCTCGTGGAGACATTCGGCCCGGCGGGGAGCGAGGAGAGGGTGCGCGAGGCCGTAGCCGGGATGATACGCGATAGGTGTGACTCCCTGACTGTGGACGCGCTGGGCAACCTCATCGCGTTCAGAGAGGGCAAGCGCGGCGGCGGGGGCGGCGGGGAAGGCGCCGGCCCCAAGAGGATCATGCTGGCCGCCCACATGGACGAAGTCGGTCTGATCGTGACACACGTGGACGAGAAGGGGTTCATGCGATTCGCGCCGGTGGGAGGAGTGGACGCGTTCACCATGCTGGGGCAGCGAGTCGTTTTCGGCAACGGCGCCACCGGCGTCGTATGGATGGAGAGGCTGGATAAGATGAAGGATCTGAGATTCGATAAGATGTTCGTGGACGTTGGGGCGGCTTCGGCGGAATCCGCCGGTGTATCGGTGGGGGATGCGGCGGTATTCGACCGCAAACTGGCTCAGGTTGGCAAACGCCTGACCTCCAAGTCCATGGACGACAGGGCCGGTTGCGCCGTATTGGTCGAGACAATTCGCAGGCTGGGTCCGGCCCCGTGCGACCTGTTCTTCGTGTTCACCGTCCAGGAGGAGGTCGGGGCCAGGGGCGCCACCACCTCCGCTTACGGGATAAACCCGGATATGGCGATCGCTGTGGACGTGACTGCGGTGGGGGACACGCCGAAGGCGGCCACGATGGACGTCTCTCTCGGCAAGGGCGCCGCGATAAAGGTGAAGGACTCATACCTCGTCGCCCATCCGCGCGTGAGGGACCTGCTGGTCGCCACCGCGAAAGACTCCGGCATTCCATACCAGATGGAGGTGTTGGAGCGCGGCGGCACCGATGCCGGGCCGATACACACGACGAGAGAGGGCGTCCCTTCGGGCGTGATATCGATTCCCACCAGGTACATTCACACGCCGTGCGAGACGGTGGACGTGGAAGACGTCGAGGCGTGCGTGAGGCTGCTCGAGAGGACTCTCATGAAGGGAGTCTAGTGGTTCGGGGGAGGAGTTTCTATGATAGCACCATATCGCGGAAAGATGCCGGTTACCGGCAGCCCGTGTTTCATATCTGATTCCGCGGTGATAGTAGGAGATGTGTCGATCGACGAGCGTTGCAGCGTATGGCCCGGCGCCGTGCTGCGGGGGGATGTGAACTCCATCGCCGTCGGCCGTGGGACGAACCTCCAGGATAACTGCGTGGTCCACGTGGATCGCGAGCACGGAGTCAAGATAGGCGACTGCGTGACAGTGGGGCACGGCGCGACGGTTCACGGTTGCACGGTGGGGGACGGCGCGCTGATCGGCATCTCGGCGACGGTGCTCGACGGCGCGGAGATCGGCGAGTGGTCCATCGTCGGAGCAGGCGCGGTGGTGTTGTCCGGTTCAAAAATACCGCCGAGGAGCATGGTGCTCGGGGTGCCGGCGAAGGTCGTGCGGAGTCTCACTGACGACGAGGTGGCCGCGCTGAGAGAGCACGCGGCCGGCTACTGGGAGCTTGCCGAAGGGTATATGTAACGTTCCTTCCAGGCGCCGGGGCAGGCCTTGCGAGTACCGCCTGCCCTTTCCCTTCGCCCGGTGGGATCGATCACCTTACGGCCCGGAGGCACAGGCTTATGTCTATCCGTCCCTTGGGGGTGATGATCGGTACAACGATCCTGCTAATATTCACAGTCGAGATTATTACGCCGCGTCCGCTGATGACGGTCGGTGGAGTCAGGCGGCAGAGATACCCTTCTTTCTCAAGGTCCACGCTGGCCATGCCCGTAACCAGGTTCCCCAGCTCCGCGAGCGCGCTCTCGGCCATCTCGTCGAATATGGGGACGCGATCCCCGACCATGCAACTGACGATGTTCTTGGCGGTCGCCTCCGACATCCCGTATAGCACGATCCCGCAAGGATCGCCGGTGACCCCGAGCATAATGGTCACGTCGGACGACGTCGCGTTCGACGCCTCGAGAATCAGTTCCCCGCGCTGCACGGGCAGGCTGAGCTCCTGGCTCAAAACCTGCGAACCAGCGTGAATGAATGGGTTCACGAATGTCGCCTTTATCACTCCCGAGCCTCCTCTGCGGGCGGTGCTTGCGACCTTTTCTCCTTCCTGGTTCAGTTCTCGTTCTACCACACTCATGGTGTTCCCCCCTATTGCACGCGCCTATAGAAGAACGGTGTCACGGGCTCGAACCCGATTATTCTCGGATTGAAAACGGTTTCCGTTTCGCCGACGAATAGGATCCCGCCGGGCCGCAGCGCAGCGGCAAAACCCCTGAACACACGCTCTTTGGCCTCCTCAGTGAAATAGATGACTACGTTTCTGCAAACCACCATATCCAGGTCGCCGGGATAGCCGTCGCTGAGGAGATCGTGATAGGTGAACGCGACGTGCTTCTTGATGCTGTCCGCGACGACGTATTTCCCGTTATCCCCCTTCACGAAATACCTCATGCGTTCGGGCGGGACGTTTTTCAGGTCATTTTCTTCGTATACGCCCGCCCTGGCCCGGTCGAGGACCCTCCTGTCTATGTCCGTCGCCAAGATCCTGTGGGCGGCGGCCCCCGTCTCGTGGAGGACGATGGCGAGCGAATACGGCTCCGCCCCGTGGGCGCACCCGGCGCTCCAGACGTTAAGGGGTTTCCCTGCATACAACTCGGGCAGGATCTTTTCCTGTAAATCCCTGTACCTATCCGGATTTCGGAAGAACTCCGTTACGTTGATGGTAATGAAGTCCCACAGCTCGCGCGCTTTTTCGGGATCGTTCTCGATCATCTTGGCATACTCGTAGTAGCTTTCCACCCTGGATCTATCGAGCAGCGCCCGGAGCCTTCGCTCCATCTGTTGCTGCTTGTAGCAACCTATGTCGATCCCCGTGACATCCATCACCCTGCGGCGCAGCAGAGACAATGCCGGATCCTGCGATATCATACCGCCTTGCACCTCCTCCGCCCCAACCCCGCGACTTCGACTTCGACGGCCCGCGCCACATCGCCGATTGGAACGACGGTATCGGCGTAACCCATCTCCACAACCGCCCTCGGCATCCCGTAAACCACGCACGTCGACTCATGCTCCGCGATCACCCGCCCGCCGCCGGCTTTAATGGCGGAGCAGCCTTTGGAACCATCGAAGCCCATCCCTGTGAGGATGACGCCCACGCAATTGGACCGAAACACCGAAACCGCGGCCTCCATCGTCACGTCCACGGCGGGCCTGACGCCGTGCCTCGGCGGATCTGTCGTTAGGATGATCCTGCGGTCCTCCTCGAACGTCATGTGAAACCCACCCGGGGCCATTATGGCCCTACCCCTCGACAGGGTCTCCCCTCCAGTTGCCTCCTGCACGTCGAGGGGGGATATGTCGTTCAGCCGTTCCGCCAACGACCGGGTGAATCCGGGCGGCATGTGCTGTACCAGCAGCACGGCCGCATCCAGGTCCCCCGGCATGTTTCTCATCACTTGCTGCAACGCGGATGGCCCGCCCGTGGAGGAACCTATGACGACCACGTTGTCCGTTTCGGAGATTTTGTTGGCTTTCTTGACCGGGTGCGACTCGTCCACGGTGAACTCCGTCACCGGCCTCAGCCTCGAGCGCGCGCCCGCCACGACCTTGGAGATGAGTTCCCGTCGGAGCCCGTCTATCTCCGAATACAGCCCCGTCGTCGGCTTCGGGACGAAATCCACCGCGCCGATTGAAAGGGCCCTTATCGTCACTCTTGCGTGCCGCTGGGTGAGGCTCGAGAACATCACGACCCTCGTCGGGCACTCGGACATTATCCGTTGTAGCGCCTGGAGGCCGTCCATTCGCGGCATCTCGACGTCGAGCGTCACGACGTCGGGCCTCAGCGCCTTGACCATTTCGATCGCTTGAAGCCCGTCTCTGGCGGTTCCGACAACCTCCATGCGAGGATCTGACGATAGGATGTCGGATATCACGTGCCTCATGAATGCCGAATCATCGACGACGAGAACCCTGATCTTCGCAATCATCGCCCTATCCCGCCACTTCCATGATGCGCTTGACTGTCGCGAGCACGCGATCGGGCTGATACGGTTTCACGAGGAAGTCCTTCGCCCCGGCGCGGATGGCCTCGATCACCATGGATTGCTGACCGAGCGCGGTGCACATAACGACCTTGGCGGATGGATCGACCTTCTTGATCTCCTTAACCGCCGTGATCCCGTCCATCACGGGCATCGTTATGTCCATCAATACCAGATCGGGCTTTTCCTCCTGGTACTTGTTCACCGCCTCCGCACCGTTGGCGGCCTCAGCGACTTCGTAGCCGCTTTCACTGAGCAGCTTCATGCTCTTCGATCGGACGTATATCGCGTCATCCACAACGAGAATCTTAGCCATGGCAGTGTCTCCACCTCGCCCCACTCAAATAGTCCACTGGCCCCTTGTTGCTGTAACGATCTCCACGACCCCCGAATCCAGGAACAGTCGAACGGTCCTTCCAAAGTCCCCTCCACAGTCCGCGGCGGCGGTCCTCAGGCCCAGGCGTTCGAGTTCCTGTGTAACGGCCGCCTGGTTCTGTTGTCCTATGCAAATGCCGTTTGGCGTCCCCGCCAACGCGAGGATCTTGGCCCCACCGGCCATCTTTACCACGATTCCGGCCTTCCGCGAACCCCTCTTCATCATCCCGTCGATGATAGCGGGAACACAGGTGTTGGCGCATTTGCCCTCGTCGCCCCGCACGGGAGTCCCTCTGGGCAACAGGATGTGCGCCATGGCCCCGAGCCGCTTTGCCGGATCGTAGGCCGTCAGGCCTATGCACGACCCGAGCGAGTATGAGATCAATACTGCTCCGGGGGTGTCGCAGAACTTCAGTTCCCCTATTCCAACCGCTATTATGTTGGGTTCCATGGTCAACTCCCCAGCCTATTGACCAGGAGGGCGAGTTCGGCGCTTCCAGGTATGAGAATCATGAAGCCCGCGGCCTCCTCGTCGCCGAGACTGATCTCGGTCTTAAGGACCATTGCTTCGTCGGCGGCCGGCGCTAGATCGTATAACACGGATTGGAGGATAGCCCCGGCCATGTCTGATACGTATACTGGTGGTGATGGGAGGATGCGGAGCCCCGTGGCGTTCGACAGGAAGTTTAACACCTGAGAACCAGCCACGTTACTGATCTCCGAGACGGCGGAGGGACCCATGTCTTCGCCGGGTTCCTCTTCCCCCGTCACGAGGGCGGCCAGGCGACGGGCGGTGTCCGGGTCGTACACGAACACCAGGTGCCCGGTAATGTCGCCTGTAACGCGGGCGTAGGTGGCCACGACGGTGCGGTCGGCCGCCCCAACCAGGGCTGGAAGGTCGGTGAGCGGCACGGGCTCGAGATCGGGCGTCGTAATGGAGACCTTGACGGGGACCATCAGTTCAAACGCCTTCCTCGCTTCACCTATGCCCGCCGCTATCGCTTTGTATAGCTTATCGTTTTCAGCCACTGCCCCCACCTCTAGCTTGCCGCCTCGTCGCACAGTTCGAGCGCGTCTTCCGATTGCTGTGCCTGGATCATGCGGGTGACGTCCACGATCAGGGCTAGATCGCCGTCTCCGAGTATGGTCGCGCCGGAGATTCCCCCGATTGTACCGAAGAACTTGCCCAGATTCTTGACTACGATTTCCTGCTGCCCGAGGAGGCTGTCCACCGCGATGGCGATCGGGGCGCCGTAATCGACCGTGATCACGGCGTACCTCATCTGACTCTCCTTGCCCGACGGGAAGAACAGGGGGTTGAGGTCCACCAGCGGGTAGACCTTGTCCCTGACCCTGATAACGGGCCTCCCTCGGACCGTATGCACCTTATCCGGCTCAATATCCACGGCCTCGGATACCATGGACAGCGGTATGGCGTAGACGTTGTCGGCCGCGCTCACGAGCAGGGCCTGGACTATCGCCAGGGTCAGCGGGAGCCGCAGAGTGAACCTGGTCCCCCGGCCCATCTTCGTCTTCACTTCTATTGTGCCGTTTATTCTCTTGAGGTTCGTGTTGACCACATCCATCCCCACGCCCCGCCCGGACACCTCGCTAACCACGGCCTTCGTGCTGAACCCCGGCAGGAATATGAGATCGACGGCTTGCTCGTCGCTCAGTCGCCTGGCGGACTCGTCCGTGATCAGTCCCTTGCGGACTGCGGACGCGCGGAGGCTGTCGGGATCCATCCCTTTCCCGTCGTCCTCGATGACGATGACGACCTGGTTCTCCTGGTGGGTGGCGCTGAGCCGCACTGTGCCCATCCGGGGCTTACCCGCTTTCTCGCGGTCCCCCGGGGGTTCTATGCCATGATCCAGGGAGTTGCGCAGTATGTGTATCAACGGGTCGTCTATCGCCTCGATGACCGAACGGTCGAGCTCCGTTTGTTCCCCCTCGATGATGAAATTGATCTCCTTGCCCGACGCGGACGCGAGGTCCCTCACCATCCTGGGATACTTGCGCACGAGGTTCTGTAACGGGACTAGGCGGGCCCTCATGATTCCCTCCTGCAACTGCGTACTGATCCGGGCGATTCGCGTGGAAATGCCGCCGAGATTCTTCTCTAGTTCCTCGAGGTCGTCGACTTGCCTGATACCGCCCGTCACCTGGACGAGTCTTGTGCGATCCACTATCAGTTCACCGATCAGATTCATCAGGGTGTCGAGGACCTCGACGTCAAGGCGGACGCTCGAACCCAGGACGTGTCCCCCGCCTTTCTGGCGCGCCGGCGCGGATTTGTCGTGCACCTGGATGGGGACTACTTCCACGCTGGAGATCTCTGCCACGTTGCGAGTGGCCCCGGCGATCTCGTCGCGATCTATGTCTGTGAGGACGAGTAGGTCGATTTCCGAACCAACATCGTCTTGCTCGATGTCTTCCACCGACGGGGAGGACCACAGCACCCTGCCCAGGTCCTCGATCGTCGATCGGAACTGAAACGCCCTCACGGAGGGCATGACCGCGGACGGATCGATGCTCGCGCGAACCCTGTATGCCCTGTATCCCTTCGAAACGGATGCTTCGATCTCGGCCTGCAGACCCGCAGGCCACGGGTCGTCGAGCCGCGTCGCGGCTGCGGGAGATCCGGCCGTGAGTTCCAGGGCCGGTTCCGGGGACTCGCCCTTGGAGGAGGCCCCGTTCCTCAGGCGCTCCACCAGATCCCCGGCGGGCGGGCACTCCCCGCCCTCCTCCAGCCTTTGCTTGACATCGTTCAACCAGTCCAACCCCTCGAAAAGGAGGCTAAACTGATCGGGGTTTGCGGCGAGTCCTCCCCTCCAGCAGTCCAAAAGGTCCTCCATCGCGTGGGTGACCTGGGCCATGTCCGTGAAACCAATTGTGGCGGAAGACCCCTTCAACGTGTGCGCCGCCCTGAATGTCTCGGCCACAACGTCCGGGTCGTGGGATTTCTCCAGCCGCAATAGCCCGTCTTCGAGAATCTCGACGAGTTCGGTCATTTCCGCCAGAAACAGTCTAAGGTCGTCGCTGATGCCCGCCGACAATCCGTTCACCCCGCTCTCAAACCGTGCAGCGCCATGAGCCGTACGCAATTCTAGCTGACGGCCTTGAGCTCGATTGTTTCCTGATTGTTGAGCACCTTCTCCATGTCGAGTAGGATGATCAGTCTATCGTCGACCTTGGCCACGGCCCTGATGTACTCGGCGTCTATGCCGACGATCACCGGAGATGGAGGCTCTATAACATCGCTGGTGATGCGGAGGACTTCGGATACTCCGTCCACCACCATGCCGATGGTGATTCCCTGGATCTCGACAACGACGATCCTGGTCTCCTTGTTTTCCTCGGCTATGCTAAGGTGGAACCGCTGCCTCAGATCGATCACGGGGATAACCTTCCCGCGAAGATTGATGATACCCTCGACGAAATCGGGTGTGCGTGGCACTCTGGTGATGCGCTGCATAGTGATGATCTCGCGCACCGACGCGATGTCCACACCATACAGCTCGTTGGCGATCCCGAAGACCACCAGCTGGTGTTCTTCAGCCTTCTTTTTCACTTCGTCCGACATATTTGCATCCCCCCGACTCCAGCGTTTTACGACATACCGTCAAGTCTAGCTATCGGTTCGGAGGAGCCAAAAGTTAATGGTGGAAAGAATAGGCGGTGGGAAAAGGTTACCGCCTACGGGAATAGAAACCTGGAGTAATTCGGGTGGAACGGGAGTGTGCTCAGTGGTGGACCTGTGCTGCTGCTCGGGCGCTGGCGGGCGAGTGCCGGGATTCGTGGTGTCGTTGCTGGACCTCATGGTTGGGGCCGGTCGCGAATGCTACATAGTTGGGGGTGCCGCCAGGGCCATGCTTTTAGGGCAACGGGCGGACGATTGGGATGTCGCCACCTCGGCTTCTCCCTCCGACATCGGGAGCATTCTCCGGGGGATGAATCTCATCCGTAAGGGAGAGCGGCATGGAACGATTGGGGTGGAGCGTGACGGCGTGAACGTCGAGTTCACCACGTTCCGCACAGAGGGCGAGTACAGTGATGGCAGACGTCCCGACAGCGTAAGGTTCGTGAGCGATATTCGTGAAGACCTGTCACGCCGCGATTTCACGCTGAACGCCATAGCGTTGCGCTGGCCCGACCTGGCCGTGGTGGATCCCTTTCACGGCGCGAGGGACCTGCGCCGGGGTATTCTGAGGTGTGTGGGCGATGCTACGGAACGGTTTCGCGAAGACGCGCTGAGGATGATGAGGGCCGTCCGTTTTGAATCGGAGCACGGGTGGACGATCGAAAGGCGTACCCGCGCGGCGATCGCGACGAACGCCGGTAGGCTGGACGGGATATCCAGGGAGCGGGTCAGAGACGAGTTGAGCAGACTGATTGTTGGACCGGGGGCTGCGGCCGCTCTGAGGGACATGATATCGCTCGGGCTTATGGCCCGCGTGATCCCCGAGTTCATGGATTCAGTGGGCTACCCCACAGGGTCGCCTGATGGCACACTGGACGAACACGCGATCCGCGCGACGGAGTCGGTGCGGCCGTTTCTCCCTCTGAGATTGGCTGCCCTATTGCACGATATCGCCAAGCCGGGTTGCTTCATAGTGGACGGCGACGGAAGAGGGCGCTTCTTCGGACACGACTCGGCGGGAGCGGAGATGGCCGGGGTCGTTCTGCGGCGACTCAAGTATCCGGGCGCGATCGCCCGGAGGGTCCGAGTACTCATCAGGGAGCACATGTTCTTTTACGACCCGTCCGTCACCGACGCGGGTTTAAGGCGGCTTATCGGCAGGGTGGGTGAGGAAAACGTCTTCGACCTGTTGGAACTCAGGAGGGCTGATGCCGCCGCCTGGGGAGTGGCCGCCGGACCATTCCTAAAGCAGGTTGAAAATCGGATCCGCTTCATTCTTGACGCGGAGCAGCCCGTGAATGGGTCGAGCCTCGCCGTGGACGGTCGAGACGTCATGGCGGCGCTTGGGATCGGTCCGGGGCCCAGGGTGGGTAAGGTTCTACGGCGACTGCTCGAGGCAGTGATGAATGACCCCGCGCTCAACGAGAGGGGAAAACTTATGGCCCTCATCGAGTCGATGAGGGCCTGCGACAGTCAATCCACTGACAGTTAATCCTACGACATTCAATCCTCTGACGGTCAATCCACCGCCGGTAAATACACCGCCGGTTCCTCACCGTCACCGGGATGAAGCCGGAGCCTGGGTCTGCGCCGATTGTACCTGCGCCGGCTGGGCCTGAGCCACCTGAACCTGAGCCGGAGTCCCCCTGAGATACGCATACCAGTAGAGTGCCCCGACGAACAGGGCGCCGCCGATGATGTTGCCGATGGTCACCGGCAACAGGTTGTTGGCCACGAATCCGCCCCACGTCAGGTTGCCGAGCTTGCCCGCCAATCCCGAAGCGCTTACGACTTCCTGCACGCCCGAAAGGGATATCCCGAGGGGAACGAAGTACATGTTGGCTATGCTGTGTTCGAAGCCGCCCGCCACGAAAGCCATGATGGGGAAGAACAGCCCGGCTATCTTGCCGGCGACGTCCTTCGCGGCGAGGCTCATCCATACCGCGAGGCACACCATCCAGTTACATATGATCCCCCGGAAGAATGCTTGTGAGAACGACAGGCTCACTTTCGCGTTCGCCGTCGCGAGCGCCTTGGCCCCGACCAGATAGCCGCCCGACGACCACTGGCCGCTGTTGAAAACGAGCCATACGAGAAGAAGGGCTCCAACGAAGTTGCCCGCGTAAACTATCACCCAGGCACGGACGACGGCGGTCCAGGACACCTTGCCGTCCAGCGCCGCGACGGTGAGCATCATATTGTTCCCCGT
>Ga0334890_1005073_pt1 | contig 11486 bp, 11 predicted proteins | sample GraSluR1_MG_3_FD_207220 | JGI IMG/M metagenome (GOLD analysis project Ga0334890, IMG submission 207220) | Sludge microbial communities from methane-producing bioreactor in Wageningen University, Netherlands - Granular Sludge_31_08-R1 | ecosystem: Engineered > Bioreactor > Anaerobic >... | reverse complement strand
GACCATGACGCGGCTCCCCAATGTGCCGGCTCCGGGCGAGCAGAGCGACCCCGAATATCCTCAGGCGGAGACAACCGGCGGCCCTATTCCAGATGGTGAGATGCCCGGTTTGAATGCAGCAGCACCTCGTCGCCCCCTGCTGGCGCTTGAGCCAGAGGATGCCGCTGACCTGGCTGAGGGCGATTCTCCGGCGGGGCAACACCGCGCCGGAACGGATCGCCAGGCGGTCTCTGCCCTGTGGCTGGAACCCAGCCAGCCCGAGGCCCGGCTTGACGGCAGCAGCGGCGATGTCCCCCACGAAGCGGTCATTGACCCGGCGCAGGATAACGCCGGTTTGCAGCCCGACTTGCTCTAGCCCGTAGTCTTGCTCGTACAGATGTCAGATAGTGGACGCCGCTGCACGAAGGCGGCGTTTTTGTTGCGTGTCGAAAAGCCTCACCCCCGCTCGACCCGCTCACGCGGGCCTCACCGCCCCCTCTCCACGTCGTGGCTAAACATTACCCACATCTTTGGCTATGCCTGTCCCCCCATCCCCGGCCCTTCCCCCACAAGGGATCCTGTTGGCGAACGAAGCACGCGCTGGTTTCGTAGGGGCGCTGCTCTGCTGCGCCCCCGTAGGGGCGTATTGCAATACGCCCCTACGGGGGCATTTCGCCAACAGTATCACAAGGGAGGAAGGGGGAAAAGCAGCGGGCCTGCTCCCCTTTCCCTGCTTGCGGGGAAAGGGGCTGGGGGATAGGGGTTGAAAGTGCATAACACGCTCTAGGGGACGAGATAGCCCACTGCCGAGATGCGCACCTCGCTGACCAACTCCGGCCCCACGCTGAGGAATGAGAACTGCGCTTCAAAGGGCGCTTCGGCACCGGCAGGCCACACGCCGTCGTCGCGCCCGGTGAAGAGCACGGCGTGGGCCAGCCCCACCAGGTCGTCGTCCGGGCCGATCAGCGCCACGTCAATCACGGGGAAGTACAGATCGTCTTCAGTGGTGTTCTGCGCGGTGCCGCTGACGGTGTAGAGTCCGTTCTCGCCTATGCTCTGGCTGGTCACGCTGGCGGGCAGGTTGAAGACTCCTTGCAGGCGCGGCTCGTCGGCAGGGGTGTACCACAGCCAGCGTTGCGTGTCGGCGTAACCGTCGGGCAGGGGGAAGGACTGCCCGACGTAGAAGACCTGTCCGGGAGGAAGGTCGGTGAGCAGCGGGTTCGCGGAGATCTCGTCCAGCTTCAGTCCGTCCTGGTCGAGTGCGTAGATCACCGCGTCAACTTGGCTGAGCCACTGGTCGCTGTCGTTGCGCACCTCGGCGAAGAAATAGCCCGTGCCCTCGCGAACGCCCTCGCTATGGGTGAGCACAGTCAGCCCGTTGCGCACGCGCAGGCCGGGCACGAGCGGCTCTAGCTCGAACGCGCTTGGCGGCTCGGCGGTGGTGTCTACAGCGGACGGGGTAGCGGTCGGGGCGGGGGGCGGGGCGGGTTCGTCGCCGCACGCGGCGAGTGTCAGAGCCAGGATCAGCAACAGCGGCAGCCAGTTGCGCATGGCGGGCCTCCTCAGTGAAGGGGTGTCTGCGCTTATTATACGCCGGGCGCCTTTTGCCTGCCCGCGAAGGTGCATTTTGTGATAGGGGCGGAATTCCTGAACCGCACAGACGCAGAGGACGCAGAGAAGTACTATGAGGTTTCTTTGCTTTTCTCCGCGCGCTCTGCGCCTCTGCGGTGAGGTCTTGCTCCAGAACCGAAATGGCTCCCCCGCGCGCCTATTTCTCCCCCGACGCGCGCAGGGTGTCAATGGCGCGGCGGCGCTCCAGCCGCCCGGCGAAGTCGTAGAGCTGGCGCTCGTAGGTGTCTTCCATCAGCGGCGAGGAGAAGATGAAGTCCGCCGAGGAGCGGTTCATGGCGACGGGGATGTTTTGCAGCACGGCCAGCCGCAGCAGAGCGCGCACGTCCGGGTCGTGAGGGTGCGATTCGAGCGGGTCCCAGAAGAAGATGAGCACGTCCACTTCGCTCTGGGCGATCTTTGCGCCGATTTGTTGATCGCCGCCCAACGGCCCGCTCAGAAACGCCTGCACGGGCAGCCCCAGTTCTTGCTTGAGCAGGGTGCCGGTTGTGCCGGTGGCGAGGATTTCGTGGCGGCTCAGCCGCCCGATGTTGAAGCGCGCCCATTCGAGCAAGTCTTGCTTGCGGTCGTCATGAGCGATGAGGGCAATGCGCTTACGGCGGGGGAGCGTGCTGGTCTGGTGAGTCATGGCCGGTCGCTTTCTGGTGGTGGGTTGCTCTGGGCCGATCTAAGCACAAAAACGGCACACGGGCAATGAGTGGTCAGCGGTCAGCAGACAGCAGACAGCCATCAGCTTTCAGGGGCCGTTTGAGGGGTATCTTTACCCCCATCCCCGGCCCTTCCCCCGCAAGCGAGGGAAGGGAGAAAGGACTGCTCTTGAAGTCCCTCCCCGCAGGCGGGGAGGGATTTAGGGTGGGGTTGCAGACCTTTTCAAACGGTCTCTCAGCAAGGGCAGCGCGTCCCTTTTGTCGCTGACGGCTGCTTTTCACGGCGTGGGGGCCTCGGTCTCGTCGGGCAGGTTCCACACGCCGCCGGTGACCTCGATGGCTCGCCTGCCCACGATGCGGATGCGCCCCTGGTTTTCCAGCTTGAGCAGGTGGTACTTCACCGTGGAGATGTGCAGCACGCACGCCCGGCTGATCTCCTTGACAGCGGGTGAGAGGCCGTCGTGCTGGCGCTTGTACTCGACGATGAAGCGGAAAACCCGCTCGCGCGTGGGTGGATACTCCTCGCTCACTGCCGCCCCTCCGGCGCGCCGGACGGGGCCAGGCGCTGTGTCAGTCTGGCTCCGCCGGGCGCTGTTCCCGCTTGCGTCTGCATGGTGCGCTCTGTCTCCCCTGTCACAGAGTAGAACATTTGTTCGTTCGATTGTCAGTATAGCGGAGAGCGCCTCTGGCTGTCAACGGGGGAACGGCGCGCAGCGGCGTTATGAACGATTCTCTAACCTTTTACCAACCATAATCCAGTCAATGAGCGACCCGCAGCGCCCTGTTCAACGACTGACAGCCTCGGCAACCTGTGCCGCGTCGGGCGAGGGGGATGGGCGGCGCAGGTAGACGTTGCGGCGCACGACCATCACGCCGAAGAGGGTCAGTACGGCCCCGCTCAGCAGCCAGAGCGAGAACGGTTCGCGCAGGATGAGCACGCCGGCGAACGCGGCAATGATGGGGTTGAAGTTGAAGTAGCTCGACATGCGGGTGGGGCCAAGCTCGTGAATGGCAAAGTGAATGACCAGGAACCCCCCTACGTTGGACAGCAGGCCGCTGTAGAGGATGTTGGGCACGCTTGTCGGCGGTACGCTCTCGGCTGAGAGGGCGCTTAGCTCCGGCGTGGCCAGCGCGATCATGGCGACGGCGGCCAGGCAAAATCGCCAGATGGCCAGCGGCATGGCTCCCAGGCGGTCAATTACCGGCTTGGCGAACACGTCCGACACACCGCCGCTGATGGCCGCGCCGAGCACCAGCGCGCTGCCGAGCAGGTCGTCATGCGAGAGCGCCAACCCCGACTCCGAGCGGCTGAGCACGACCAACGCCGCTCCGATCAGCGTCAGTCCGACGCCGGCCAGCAATTGCCGGCGCACTTCGACCATGCCGACGATCATGCTGAACAGGGCTGTCCAGGCGGGCATGGTAGAGACGATGAGCGCGGTGTTGGTGGAGGTTGTGCGCTTGATGCCCTCGGCGAACCCGATCTGATAGATCACTGGGCCGACCAGCGTCAGCAGCGCGACCAGGGCGAAATCGCGCCGGGACAGGCGCAGCGCGCGCCGTCCGCGCCACGCCAGCGGCAGGATGACCGGCAGGCCGACGACGAAGCGCAGCGCGTTGAACGTCTGCGGGCTGACGTGGGCCAGCGCATCTTTGGCGACGATGAAGTGAAAGCCCCAGATGAGCACCATGCCCGACATCAGCGTGTCGGCGCGGTGCTGGCGGAAGGCGGTGATCAGCGCGGGCAAGGAGATTGGCTCGGCTTTCGTGTGCGGCAAACGCAGATGGCGGGCCATTATACCGTGTGCGGCGGGAGTAGCCCCAATCCCGCGCGGTGTGGGGTCCACAAATGACCTGTCGCCAGGGGAAGTTCGGGAATGCTCGCTGAACGCCTCCCCCCTCAATCCCCCCTCCAGCGAAGCTAGAGGGGGGACGATCTGGCAAGCTGCTCGCCCCTTCCCCTGGCTTTGCTGGGGGAAGGGGTCGGGGGATGGGGGCCTTCGACCACTGCCTGACAACTCGTTCGTGGACCCTGCGGTCTCTCCACGTTGGGAGTTGAGGCGGAGGACTGCAGGGGAGGGTTTTGAAACTCTCCCCTACAAGGGCGCGGCAGAGCAGCGCCCCTACCTGACAGGTTTTGCTCGCACTCGCACGGCGCGCTGCCCTTGAACGGCGAGGACTCGGCAGCATCCCCGGAGACTTCCGAAGTCTTCGATGGCTTCGGAAGTCTGCTTGGGAGCGCCTCGTCGTTAGCGCTGAACCCCTATAGTTGAACCGCTTACGCCGAAGACATTCAGAACAAATGTGCTAAAATGAGACCATAATCCCGGCGCGACGGGCGGGCACGGACCCACAAACAAAGCTGGAGAGACCTGGATGGGTGCCGTTAGCAGGAGCCGCGCAGGCGAGTCCCGCTCGCCGCGCCGGGGTGAGATGCAGGCGAGAGGGGAGGGCAGCGGGTCCGTGCGTGGACTGCGCGTCTGCCGGGCGATCCGGCTGCTGGCTGAAGGGCGCGATCGAGAGGACGTGGCGCGGGCGGTTGGCGCATTGCCGCGCACGCTGGCCGCGTGGGAGCGTGACGATGAGTTCCGGGCGCTGCTGGGCTGTCTGCGCGAGCACGGGCGGGCGCGCGATGCTCTGGCCGCGCTGGACGACCTGACGCCGGTCGCCATTGCCGCGCTGCGCCGCGCCCTGGACGGCGACGACGACGCGCTGGCGCTGCGCGCCGCCCGCGAAGTGTTGGAGCGCGTTGGGCCGCTGGCCGAGCGTTCCGCCGTGCAGACCATTCGTGTGGAGTATGGCAGCCGTGACGGTCACCCTGTGTCAGCCGCACCCTGGGCAGATCGAAATCCTGCGCCATCCGGCGCGCTTCAAGGTGGTGGCCTGCGGGAGACGCTTCGGCAAGACGGAGACGGGGCGGATTCTGATGGTTGAGCGGGCGCTGGAAGGGCGACTCTGCTGGTGGATCGCGCCCACTTACCGGCTGGCCGACGACGTGTGGCGCGGCTTCAAGGCGGCGCTGGCCGGCGTGTGGCGGGCCAAGCACGAGGACATGCGCCGCATTGACCTGCCCGGCGGCGGCGTGATCGCCGTGCGCAGCGGGCACGATCCCGACGGGCTGCGCGGGGCGGGTCTCGATCTGGCCGTGCTCGACGAGGCGGCCTACCTGCATCCGGCGGTGTGGTCGGCGGCGATTCGCCCGGCGCTGGCCGACCGGCGCGGCGAGGCGCTCTTCCTCAGCACCCCGCGCGGGCGCAACTGGTTCTGGGGGCTGTGGATGGTCGGGCAGCAGGCCGGTCATGCGGGGTGGATGAGCTGGCGCTTTCCCACAGCAGCCAATCCGCTGATCGATCCGGCGGAGATCGAAGACGCGCGGGCGCTGCTGCCGGAGCGAGTCTTCCGCGAGGAATATCTGGCCGAGTTCCTCGACGACGGCGGGCGCGTCTTCCGCCGCGTGGACGAAGCGGTGACGGTCGAGCCGGGCGGCGGGCCGCAGCCGGGCGAGCGCTATATCTTCGGCGTGGACTGGGGCCGCGACGCCGACTTCACCTGCATCGCGGTGCTGGCAGCGGAGTCGCGGCGGCTGGTGGCCCTGGAACGCTTCAACGCCCTCGGCTGGACGGCGCAGCGCGGGCGGTTGGCGGCGCTGGCCGAAGTCTGGCAGCCGGCGGCAATCTGGGCCGAGGCCAACAGCATGGGCGGGCCGAACGTCGAGGCGCTGCAGGCGGAGGGGCTGCCAGTGGTGCCCTTCACCACGACGGCCAGCAGCAAGGGGCCGCTGATCGAGGCGCTGGCCCTGGCCCTGGAACGCGGCGAGCTGGCCCTGCTGCGCGATCCGGTGCTGCTCGATGAACTGGCCGCGTACACGTTGGAGCGGCTGCCCAGCGGTCGCTACCGCTACGGCGCGCCGCCGGGCCTGCACGACGACACGGTGATCGCCCTGGCCCTGGCCTGGCACGGTGCGCTGCACGGCGGGTCGGGCGTCAGTTTTGTGTAGTGGTCAGTGATCAGTCGTCAGTGATCAGTTTTCAGTGATCAGAGAAGGCACACCGCGCGCACCACTGGCTGCTGACTACTGACAACTGATCACCGATCACTGACAACCAACAACCAACAACCCACAAAGGAGCGCAACATGCCCCCAACTGCTAACCGGCCATCCCTTGTCGAGCGGGCACTGCGCCGCGCCGGGTACATCAAGTGGCGTCCGGCGAGCGTCATTCACCGTGTGGAGGCGGGCGTCCCTGGCGATCCGCTGCCGGCCATCGCCCCGGAAATCGCGGGGGCGGCGCGCTACGCGGGCGTCTACATGGGTAGTCCCTGGGTCTACGTGGCCGTCAACCGCATCGCGGAGGCGGCGGCGCTGGTGCCCTTCTGTGTATACCGGACGGCGGCGGGCGCGGGCAGCGCGGGCGAGGTCGCCCCGGCAGGGGCGGGCGAGGTCGCGCTGCCCGATCACCCGTTCGCGCGCTTGCTCCAGCGGCCCAATCCGCTGCTCAGTCGCTTCGAGTTGATCGAGCATACCGTCGGCAGCCTGGAGATTCACGGCAACGCCTACTGGTTCCTGGCCGGGCAGCCGGGCGGCGCGCCCCAGGAAATCTGGCCGCTGCGCCCCGACCGCGTGCAGATCGTCCCCGACGCGGCGCGCGGCGTGCGTGGCTACGTCTACGAGGTGGATGGGCGGCGGCTCCCGCTCGACGCGGCGGAGGTGGTACACTTCCGCCGCTGGCACCCAGCCAACGACTACTATGGCCTCAGCGCGCTGGAAGCGGCGCGGCTGGCCGTCGAGACCGATCGCGCGATGGCCGACTGGAACCGGCGTTACTTCGGCGAGGGCATGGCTGTCCCGGCGGGCATCGTCGCCATCCGCGAGCGGGTGAGCGACGCCGACTTCGAGCGTATCAAGCGCGAGTGGCGCGCAGCCTACGGCGGGCGCGAGCGCAAGACGGCGTTCCTGCGCGGGGCGGCGGTGGAGTGGCACAACGTTGGCCTCAGCCAGCACGACATGGACTTCCTCAACGCCCGCCGCTTCAACCGTGAGGAGATATTCCAGATTTTCGGCATCCCTGTGGGACTGCTCAGCGAGAACGCGACCGAGGCCAACGCCCTGGTCGGCGAGCGCGTCTTCGTCGAGCGCACGCTGTGGCCCAAGCTGGTGCGCCTCGCCGAGAAAATCACCACCGATCTGCTGCCCTTCTACGGGGCGGGGCTGGTCGGGCGCTTTGACGACATTCGCCCGCAGGACCGCGCTCAGCAGCTTGCCGAGCTGCGCCTGGCGCGCGGTGTGCTGACCGTAGACGAACTGCGTGCGCGGTATTTCGGGTTGGGGCCGCTGCCCGCGCCCGCCGAGGCACGAGCCGAGGAGAGCGAGGAGATGCCAGCGCCGGAGTCGGCGGGGTAGTTCGCCGCGCTCAAGCAGACTTCCGAAGTCTCCCCAGACTTCGGAAGTCTTGTCCCCGATGAATCATCCCTGGCAAGACCATCGTCCCCCGCCTCCCTGCGCGACTTCGGGTACAATAGGGCCGTGCGCCCGCTGCTCACCCGAAGGGGGGACTCCCTGGCATGGACGACACCACGCTGATCCTCAACCGCGTGCTGCCCATCCTGTTCCTGATCGGCCTCGGCCACTGGATTCGCCGCAGCCGTTTCGTCGCTGAGAGCACGGTGGACGATCTGCGCAAGCTGGTCGTCACCCTGGCGCTGCCCTCGGTGCTGTTCATTTCCTTCCTGGAGATGAAGCTCCAGACGAAGTACCTGGTCATCTTCATCCTGGTGTTTGCCATCAATGGGGCCTTGTTTGCCCTGGGACGCTCGCTCAAGGCGCGGCTGGGCGTCGGATACCTGTACTTCCCCTTCTTGATGACCGGCTTCGAGTACGGGATGCTCGGCGTCAGTCTGTTCGGCAGCGCCTACGGCCTGGACAAAATCGGCTACATCGCCGTCATTGATCTGGGGCACGAGCTATTCATCTGGTTTGTGTTCCTGGCGTTTCTACTCATGCTGCGCGACGGGCACCAGGACCCGCGCCAACTGCTGCGCGCGTTCCTCACCTCGCCGGTGATCATTGGTATCCTGGCCGGCATCGCCTTCAACGTGCTCGGCCTGCGCGAGGACCTCTACGAGCGCCCGGTGACCGGGGCGTTCATGGCCACGGTGCAGTTCCTGGGCGGCCTGACCATCCCGCTGATCCTGATCATCGTCGGCTACGGGATCAGGCTGGATCGCACGGGCATCCGCGAGGCCGCGCCGGTGATCGGCATCCGCCTGGCGATTCTCATCCCGCTGGCGCTGCTGCTCAACCGGCTGGTGCTGCGCGGCCTGCTCGACTTGGAAGCGCCCTTCGAGGCCGGGCTGTTCACGCTGCTGGTGCTGCCGCCGCCGTTCATCATCCCGCTCTACATGAAGGCGGGCCTGCCCGACGAGCGGCGCTACGTCAACAACGTGCTGACGCTGTACACGGTCGTCTCTATCGCGCTGTTCACGGTCTACTTCGTGCTGAATCCGGAGTTGTAGCCGCCATGCCTCTCGATCCCAACGCCGTGCCGGGCCTGCTGCGCGTCGCACGGGCAGGTATAATAGAAGGCAGGAGAAGGAAGGAGGGTACGATGACCATCGTTCGCCAGGTTATTCTGATTCCTGATGAGGACGGCGTTGGTTACACCGTCGAGGTGCCCAGTCTGCCAGGGTGCATCTCTGAGGGCGACACGCTCGACGAAGCTCTGGAGAACATCCGCGATGCCATCGCCGAGTATGTCGCCGACATGGTCGCCAACGGCGAGGAAATCCCAGACGATTACGCGCCAATGACCATCACCACGGTCGCGGTCGCGGCGTGAGCAAGCTGCCTGATCTGTCGGGCCAGCGATGTGTGGCGGCGCTGGAAAAGGCCGGTTTCTATGTCGTGCGGCGCGGCAAGCACATCACGATGCGCCGCGATGACCCGCCGGCGCGCGTGACGATCCCCAACCACAAGACGCTCAAGAAGGGCACTGTGCGCAGCATCATCCGCCAGGCCGGACTGACCGTGGACGAGTTCCTGGCATTGCTCTGAGCCGGTTTTCCCCAGGAGCACCCAGCCCCTCGACCCCAACGCCGTGCCGGGCCTGCTGCGCGCGCTGGACAGCGCCGATGTCTACGTGCGCATCACCGCCGCCGAAGCCCTGGGCAGGATCGGCAACCCGGTCGCCATCGCCCGGCTGATGGACACGCTCGACGACGTGCGGCCCGACGTGCGCCGCCGCGTCGTCGGGGCACTGCTGCGCATCGGCACCGAGCCGAAAGCGCGGGCGGCGGCCCAGGTGGTGCCTGGCCTGGCGCGCGGCCTGGAGGACGCCGATCCGTCCGTGCGCTGGGCGGCGGAGGCAGCCCTGCGCCGCCTGAATATCTCCAGCGCGCGGGCGGCGCTCGCCCGTTGGCGCGGAGTTGGGCTATGATTGGCGCAGCACGGAGATCGCTGCCGGGCGAGTGACAAGGACGGCCTGCCGATGGCGCACATCTTCCTCTCCTACATCCAGGACAACAGCCCGTTCGTTGACCGCCTGCGGGGCAGGCTGGCCGAGTCCGGCTTCGCCGTATGGGAAGGCGACGATCTGCGCGCTGGCGACGAGTGGCGCGAGACGGTAGACCTGGCGTTGCGCGAGGCGTTCGCCGTCGTCGTGGTCATGTCGCGCGCGGCGAGCACCTCGCCGTTCATCGCCTACGAATGGGCGTGCGGGCTGGGCCTGGGTGCGGACGTGATCCCGATTGTCATCGAGCCGGCCATGCTGCACCCGCGCCTGCGCGCGCTGGGCGTGCTCGATTTCACCGATGCGGGCCGCGCGCCCTGGGACGAGCTGATCGGGCGGCTGCGCATCGGCCAGGCGACGCGCGCTTACTTCGCCGCGCCCGGCGCGCCCCCCGCGCTGGACGCCGAAGATCACGCCCTGATCACGGGCGAGCTGGCTGAGATCGGCGACCTTCTGCTGGCCCAGGAAGACGCCGATACCGGTCTGATCAGCCGCCTGCTGGCTGTGTTAGGGCGGCTGGGCGGCACAGCGGCGGTGCACGCGCTGCTGCGCGCCCTGCCGGACGAGCGCCCCGATGTGCGCTATGCCGCCGCCGACGCGCTGAAGGCATTGGGCAAGGGCGCGCTACCTGTCCTGCAGGCGGCGCTCGGCGAAGAGGACGCGCGCCTGCGCGAAGGCGCGGCAATGGCCCTGGCCCGCAGCGCCCCCGACGCATTGGCCGGGGCGGGCGAGGCGGCGATTCCGGCGCTGATCGGCGTGCTGCGCCGCGACGTAGGGGCGCAGCGCGAAGTGGCGGTCGCGGCGCTGGTGCGCATTGGCGGGGCGGCGGTGCCCGCCCTGGTGCGCGCCCTGGACGACGGCGACTGGGAGCAGCGCGCGCTGGCTGTGGACGCGCTGGCGCGACTGGGCGATCCGGCGGCTGTTCCGGCGCTGGTGAGTCTGCTGTCCGACGAGGATGACGACCTGCGCGCGCGGGCAGCGAGTGCCCTCGGCCAGATCGGTGACGCGAGCGCGCTGCCCGGCCTGGTCCGCGCGCTGGGCGACCGCGACGGCGTGGTGCGCTGGTGGGCGGCGGAAGCCCTGGGGCGCAGCGGCGATCCGGCGGCGGTGCCCGCGCTGCTGGACGCGCTGCGCGCGCCGCACGAGGACATGGGCACGCGGCTGACGGTCGTCGGGGCGCTGGCCCGCCTGGGCGACGCGGCGGCGGTGCCGGGCCTGCTGGCGCTGCTGCGTAACGAGTATCTGGTGTTGCGCGAAGCGGCGGCGCGCGCCCTGGGGCAGATCGGCGATCCGGCGGCGGTCGCCGGGCTGGAAGAGGCGCTCTACGACGAGCAGCCGACTATGCGCGAGGCGGCGCTGGAGGCGTTGGCCCGCCTGGATACGCCACAGGCGCGCGAAGCCGTCGAGCAGTACCGGCGCGGCGAGGCCGGCGATTGGCCGTTCATGGCGCTTGGCCAGGAACGGTGAACGGAGTCGCGTAACCCCCAAAACTTCCGAAGTTTTCGGAAACTTCGGAAGTCTGGCCGGGTGTAGCATCCCGGTGTCCCGTAGGGGCGTATTGCAATACGCCCCTACGGACCTCCCACCAATCAAACGTCCTGTAGGGGCGGGTTTTGAAACCCGCCCCTACGTGCGCCTCACCCCCTCAATCCCCCTCTCCAGCAGAGCTAGAGAGGGGGACTTTGACCGCTGGTTGGGGCGTCTTCTCCCTCCCTGGCTTGGGAGG
>Ga0334890_1005066_pt1 | contig 11498 bp, 5 predicted proteins | sample GraSluR1_MG_3_FD_207220 | JGI IMG/M metagenome (GOLD analysis project Ga0334890, IMG submission 207220) | Sludge microbial communities from methane-producing bioreactor in Wageningen University, Netherlands - Granular Sludge_31_08-R1 | ecosystem: Engineered > Bioreactor > Anaerobic > Unclassified... | reverse complement strand
GAATAAAGCCCTGAACCATTCCGCTCGCAGGCCGCAGAAAACCCGACGGCGTATCCTGGAGGCTGCGGGCAGACTTTTTGCGCTACACGGCTTTCACGGCGTGGGATTCCGGGATATCGCGGCGGAGGCCGGGGTTTCGCTCCAGATGCCGAACCATCATTTCGGCAATAAGAAGAAATTGTTTTCGGAGTGCCTGCGGCATGTCTTTTCGGAACACGTGGACCTTAAGAGCCTGCTTGAGGAACCCCTCCGATCCGGGGGGAAACGACAAGCAAGGCGCGCGATTTTTCTCAAGTCGCGCGCCTGCTTTCTTGCCGTCAACCGGCCGGCCGGCCCGACTTCATGGTGCGGTGCCCTGCTCGGCCGGGCTCTCACCGAAAACCTGGTCGAAAGTCTGTCCGCGATGCAGGAGGGATTCCGCCCCGCCCGCGAATGGTTCGCCGCCGCGCTGCAAAGACTTCGACCCGGCCTGACGCCACAAGACTTTCTGCTCTGGTATATCTCGTTCTGGGCGCAAATCTCATTCTACAGCACCGCCCGCGTGGCCATCCTGGCGCGGATGGGACGCAAAGAATATCCGAGGCCGTTCCTGCTTCACGCCGCCGACTATTTCGCCAAGAGCATGCTTAACCAACTGGAGACCTGACATGAAAACCCATCTGCGCGTTTTCGTCTTCTTTATGTGCGCGCCTTTCCTGGCACAAGCGCTCATTGTCACTAACACGAGCCCGCTCAACGCCGCCAACGATGTGGCGGTCTCGGCAAACCTTGTCGTGCAGTTCAGCACGAACGTGAACACGGAAACGGTGACGTCGAATCGCTTCTTCGCGCATTCGGCCCGGCGCGGATCCCGGTATGGCGCAATCTCGTTCAACGCCGCGACCAACGAGGCCACCTTGGATTTCGACGCCGACTTCGGGCCCGGTGAACAGGTATTCGCCTATGTCTCGCACGGCATCACTAACGCCGCAGGGACGACATCCGTCACGCCGCATGCGTGGACGTTCCACACCGCCGCGGGTGGTACGGCCCAGTTCGCGGAGAGCGGGCAGACCTTCACCGCGAAGGTCACGAGCGTGACCTTGGGCGACGTGAACGGGAACGGACATCTCGATACCGTCTTCGGTGTGGCGCAGCCGGGCACGAATTATATGTGGGTGATGACCAACGACGGGCATGGCGTGTTCACTATGAGCCAGAGCGTGGGCAGTCTTTACATCGTCAAGTCAGCAATGGCGGATGTGGACCGCGACGGCGATCTGGACATGTTTCTTGCACACTTCTTCGCGCCCGCCTCGCTCTGGCTTAACGACGGTAGCGGCACGTTCACCAGAAGCGACCGGGTGCTGCCCGCCGCCAGCGTGATCGCTCCCGGCGACTTCAATGGCGACGGTTTCTGCGATCTCGCGCTGGCGGATGCTTTCAACGCCGCGCAGGTCGTAGTCTGCCTGAACGACACGCAGGGCGTGTTCACCAATGTTCGCTCGTACGCGGCGAGCGCCTACGCGGTCGATGTCGGCGACATGAACGGCGACGGCTACCTGGATATCGTGTCGGGGGCCCCCGCCAACAACACGGTCCTGTTGAACGACGGGACCGGCACCTTCAGCACGGGCTGGTCCGGCAGTGATGCTTTCCATGATGCCATGGCGATCGCGCTGGGCGATGTGAACGGCGACGGCCATCTGGACCAGGTGGCATCCGGCTGGTTCGGCACGGGCTCAGGCTACGGATTTCGTGTCATGACCAACAATGGGAGCGGCATGCTCGCCGTGAGCCAGTTGGCCGCCGACTATTCGGTTCACGGCTCCTCCTGGGGCGTCACCCTGGGGGACCTGAACGGGGACGGCAGTCTGGACGTGGTTCTCGCGGGAGGCATTGACGGGTCCATCAATGCCACGATCTGGACCAACGACGGCACAGGCCTCTTCGGCGCCACGGGCCAGCAGTTCGGCCCTCACGGATACGAATGGGCTGTCTCCATCGCGCTGGGCGACGTGGACGGCGACGGGGCGCTGGATATCGCCATCAGCGACGAGGAAAGCACTCCCCGCCCGTTCTGGATCAACAACGCGCCCGAGATGCAGGTCCTGGGCACCAACGGCGCGGCGATCGGCGATCCGACCCTGCTCGTTTTCGAGCCCCCCGACGCCGCCAAGGGCACCCGCATAGGTGAATTCCTGACCGGGCCGGCGGCGTTCACCAATCGGCTGACAATCACCAACAGCGGGCCGGGCACGTTGCGCCTGAGGCAGCAGCCGGTCGTTGACCGCCCGGACGCGGGGTGGTTCCGCGCAGGCAGTCTGCCCTCCTCCCTGCCGCCGGGAGGCACCGCTTCCCTCGACATCATCTTCGTCCCGGGCCTCACCGGCTGGGGCGTGCTGACCGCGCGCGTATCCATCGCCAACATGGGCTGGCATCCGGCCACGCACGGCTACGAAACGAATATGGAGATATGGATCAGCGCCGCGGCTGTCCCGCCGCTCGCCGGCAATATCTATCCCGACGCCCCGGCCTTCGACATCGCCCACGGCGCCGACGTCTCGGTCCTGTTTGGCGAGGATCCGATGGAAGCAACAATCGGGTCCGACGTACTCTGCGTGTACGGGTCGCAAGGCGGCGTGTGGCGCGGCACGGTGTCCTATGATGCGGACGGCCGCGTCGCGTCGCTCTATCCGTCGAGCGATTACCGCCCCGGTGAGTTCATGACGGCGGGACTGCTCACGACCGTCAGCAATGCGGCGGGCACGAGGCGTTTCCGGCCCTTCGCATGGTCGTTTTACGCGCGGGCCACGGACGGTACGGGCTACTTCATGCAGGCACCCGACCCCGTGATACCAAGGGATAACGCATACGGCACGGCGCTGGCTGATCTCAACGGCGACGGCATCCTCGATGCCGTGGTGTACGTGCTGCAGCAGGGAAATGGCCAGCGGCTGTCGCTCGCGATCAACGACGGAACGGGCAGGCTGGTGGAACACAGCGAACTCCGGGGGCCCGGCGACTACACCAGCATCCGCGCCCCGCGAACGCTTTCGGACCTCGACGGCGACGGCGACATAGACATCGTCGCGCTTATTGGCTCGCCAAGCACAAACGGTTTGGCTGTCTGGAAAAATGACGGGACCGGGATTTTCAGCAATTCCTTTCTCGATGTGTGGGGCAGCGCCGCCGCTGGACAACTCAAGACGGCGGACGTGAATGGCGATGGGTTTATGGATGTCGTCCTGGCCGCGTACGCGGTACAGACGAATCTCCCCCCGATCTGGCTTAATGACGGAACCGGCCGGTTCTCGCCGGTGACCAACAACAGCTCCGGCCCGATGATCTTTCCCGCGACGTACTGGGGGTGCGAGATCGGCGACGTGAACGGCGACGGGGCCGTTGACCTCGTCTTCGGATCCAGCCCCGACCCCACGCCGAACCATTTGTCCGTCTGGTTCAATGACGGCCGCGGGCGTTTCATGGACAGCGGGCAGCAGTTGGATACCAACACCTCATGGAGCGTACACCTGGGCGATCTCAACGGAAACGGCCTCCTCGACATCCTGGCCGTGCGCGTCCGCGACGTTCGCGTCTGGACCAACGACGGCGCCGGCTTCTTCTCCCTCGCCACGGAAACAGCCCTGTCACCTAACATCGGGCAGTACCACGGCCAGGGCTTGGCGGATCTGGACGGCGACGGAGACCTGGACACGATCGTCGGCGGGTGGGAATTGGACGCCAACCGGGTCCTGCTCAACGACGGGACCGGTCAGTTCACGATCAGCGACGCCGAGATTGGCAACGGCGGGTGGCTGTACTCGAATATGGGCGACCTGAACGGCGACGGCGCTGTTGACTTGTTGATGAGCCGGGTCAACGTCATCCCCGACCTCCAGGTGTGGCTGAACAAGACCCGCCCGAAGGCGGGGTTCGGCAAGGCGCTGCGGTTCGACGGTGTGGACGATTACCTGCTGATGCCGGGCGTGCCGGCAAACCAGTTCTCTGGGAGCAACGACTTCACGATCGCGATGTGGGTGCGTCCGGAGACGAACGGAACACTCTACCGCATGTTCAGCTATTCCGCGGCCGAGCAACTGCGGGATGCCCTGACCGTGGAATCCACCGGCTGCGTGTCACTCGCCCTGGCAAAGGGCTCGTTCTCGGGGAACAGTCGCGCCGTATCCGCCACCGCCATTCCGTGGAACCGGTGGTCGCATGTCGCGGGTGTCAAGGACGGCGCCGCGCTCCGCGTCTACGTGAACGGCGTTCTGACCGGAACGGGCGTGGTCCACACCACCGTGATGAACGCTCCGGCTTCGACGAGCGACACGTACATCGCCGCCAGTGCCCTGCCCGTGAGCGGCTACCTCCGCGGCGATCTCGACGAGATTCAGATATGGAACACGGCCTTGAGCGCCGCGCAGATCGCGGACTGGATGTATCGCGCTCCCGACCGGTCGCATCCCCGCATCACGAACCTCGTCGCCCACTTCGATTGCAACGAAGGCACGGCGCTCCGGACCACCAGCCGCGAGGGACCGCCGATCCAGGGCGATTTCTCCGGCGGCATGGATGAAACCGCGTGGATGGATTCCGATGTGCGCGACTGGCGGACGTGGGTGAACAATCCGCTTGAAGGATCGCTGGTCGGCAGCCACGCTGACGGGACCGGCAATCTCGCTTTCGAGATCGTGCAACAGAGCGCGTTCGGAACTGTTGAGGTCACCGCCGCCAACGCTTTCCAGTTCACCCCGCCGACGAATGCGTTTGGAACAAATCTCTTCACCTTCCAGGTAATCACCACCAACGGCATGACCTCTTCCGTCGCCACGGCTTATGTCATCGTCCCGCACGACTATGACGAGGACGAGATGCTCGACATCTGGGAGATCCATTACAGCCTTGATCCGTCCGATCCGTCTGATCGGTCAGATGATCCCGACGACGATTTCTTCTTGAATTACCAGGAGCACATTGCCGACACCGATCCGCGCAACAGCAACTCCTACTTCCGCCTGACGGGGATCGAGCCGACCAACTCGTTCGCCGTCGAGTTCATCTGCACCAACTCGCGCGCGTACTCGTTGCAGTTCTCCACCAACTTGATTGATGGCGCATGGCTGGATATGGACGGCCAGACGAAGATCGTGGGCGAGGCCGGCGGACTCATGTCGCTGACGGATACGAATGACGCGGTGCATAGGGCCTATCGGGTCGGGGTGTCGCTGCCATAGCAGCGCCACAGGTATGCTCTCTTGCAGACGAGAGGACAATGCTGATACAAAGATTTATCCATACGGAAGCCACGTCCTCATGGCGTGTAATAAGGGAGGATCCAATGAAGTCCGTGTGTCGCTTCGCAGTTGGTTTATTTATTCTGTCATCTCTAACGCTCACGTCGTCTGGCCAACACCTATGGGAGCGTGAATCCGGAAAATTCGCTTTCAGTCCGGGCCTGTTCCCTAGCGTGGTTGTCGACGGCGACTACACCTTCGTTGTTGGCGTTAACACCGATGCCCCCCAGTTAGTCAAGCAGGGCAATCCCGTCATCGAGAAACTGGACCGTTTCGGGCGGCCGATGTGGTCCACCAACGGCACAGGCGTCCGCTGCAACTTGAAGGGAAACCAACTCTCATCCGTCGGACCCAATTTTCTTGATTGTCTTCCCGATGGCCAGGGGGGCGTCGTGGTCTTCTGGGCGCCGGTGGAAGGTGCCGAGCAGCGCCTTCTCAGCGCACAGCGGTTCTCCGCCGCCGGCGAGCGGCTCTGGGGCGACTATGGCAAGACGAACCTGGCCTATTGGGGCGGGACCATCCCCGATGAGAATATGATGGCACTGCTTCCGTCCGGCACGAACGGGATCGTGGCCGTGTGGCAGGTTGGGACGCACATCTGTATCCCCGTGGCCACCCTCTACGACTGGGAGGGAAACACCGTCTGGAGTAATCTGCCGTTCGGAACGGTCAGGGGAGAGAACATCATGGACGTATGTGCCGACGAGACAGGCGGAACCCTGTACGTGAAGCCCCTCGATGACGGCGATGAGGGCAGGTACTGCACGACGATGGTGCAGCGCCTGGACGAGGACGGGACCATCCTGTGGGGCGACGGGGTCCCGTTGGCCGGACTATACGACCTGTACGATATACAAAAAACCTGGCCGCGGATTGCCGCGGACGGAACGGGCGGTGCCGTGGTGATCTACAACGACAAAGACCACCGTGGCAGCCTCTACGCCCAGCGCCTGGACGCCGACGGGAACTTCCTGTGGGATACCAACGGCGTTACGCTCTGCAATAATCCGACGACCCTGACCGTCATGGCCACGTGCGTCGTCCGCACCGCGCCGGACAACTGGGTCGCCGTCTGGTCGGACAACCGCACCGGCTACTACAACGTGTACGCCCAGAAGGTTAGCGGCACCGGCTCGGTCGAGTGGACGGAGAACGGCGTGCCCATCTGCACCGTGCCCGCAAACCAAGCCTGGCAGGATCAATCGTTCGAATGGTCCAACAAGCAGCAGTTGCAGACAGTACCCGACGGCGAAGGCGGGATCTGGATCGCCTGGTTGAGCTCCTACGGCAACCAGAGCTATTACCTCCAGCATCTCGACGAGAACGGAAACGCCCTCCTGCCGGCAACGGCGCGTGGATATGCCGACGGGATCCCGGTAAGCCGCGATGCTTCCGTTCAGGACGGATTCAGCCTCGCCGCGTGGCGCTCAAACGCAGTAGTTGCCGCGTGGGACACCGGTGACCTGGAAGTACGCGTCGGCGCATTCTACAGCGGTACGCCCTCGATCATGTCGAGCCCGGCATCGGCTGCCACGCTCGGCACGACCCTCACCCTCTCCAACATGGGCGGCCTGTTGTTTCAGCCCGGCGCCCAGGTGTACCTCCAACGCCCCGGGGAGACGATTGTTGGCGCGATGGACGTCTCCATTGATGCGGCGGGCAACTTGACCTGCACCTTCAACTTCGGCGAGGACTGGACCGCGTGCGACAGTAGTCGCGCGTGGCGCGGCCTCGCATGCTCGGACGACGGCGCAAACTGGATCGCGAGCGCTTCAAGCGATACCCTCTATGTTTCGACGAACGCCGGCGCGACCTGGGCCGCGACCGCCGATTCTCTGAACTGGCGCGGCGTGACTTCCTCGTCCGACGGCCGAACGCTCCTGGGCGTTGTCTACGGCGGACCTATCTACATCTCCCGGGACTTCGGTGAGACCTGGGAGCCGCGCGATGCCTCCCGCAATTGGATGGTGGTCTCCTCTTCTTCCGACGCGCGATACCTCGTTGCCGCAGCGCTCAACGATACGCTTTACCGCTCCTCCGACTACGGCTGGACGTGGACTTCGGTTGAAAGCAACCGCCCGTGGTATGGCGTGGCTTGCTCTGATGACGGATCCCGATGGATCGCGGCCGCAGGCGGCCCGTCCTCTTCCAATCGTCTCGTCGTCTCCGACGACTACGGCGAAACGTGGACGAACCGAGACGAAGAGCGCCAGTGGCGCGACGTGGCTTCGTCCGCCGACGGCCGCAAGCTCGCCGCGGTCGAGTACGGCGGAAGAATCTACATTTCCGGTGACTACGGCGTAACTTGGACCGCGCGGGATTCCGACCGCTACTGGACCGGCATCGCCTGCTCCTCCGACGGTGAACGCCTCGTCGCTTGCGCGGGGGGCTCCGCCTTCTCGGATCAGATTTACGTGTCGAGCGACGGCGGGGTTACATGGACTGCCGGGGGACCGACGGAGAACTGGGTGCCGATCGCGTGTTCGGGCGATGGGCGCCGAATCGTCGCCGGCGACTACAACGGCCAGCTCTACACGCGCGTGCTGGAACCGGGGACCGGTCTGTGGCTCCTGACGGTCGAGAACTCGGACGGCCAGACCGCCAGCATGGCCTTCGACCTGCGGCCGACAACCTATCCACCGGACCAGCTTGGCAAATCCATCGAGCCGGGCTTGCAGCTTCTCGGCTGCCCGTTCGGCAGCCCGATCGCGCTGTCCGACCTCGCCCTCACCGGCGGCCAAAGTGGCGCAACCTTCTTCGAAGGTGACAACATCATGATCTACGACAACGCCAGCGGCTCGTTCAGCAACTACTGGCTGGATTCGTCGGGTGTGTGGGTTGACAACAGCGGCCCGGTGACGAACGTGACGATCCAACCCGGCGATGGGTTCTGGTATCGCAGCCGCGGCGGCAGTTCGTTCAACTGGAACGAACCGAGGCCGTGGTGAGGAGGCGAACGATGAAGCTTTTTCACATCATCCTTTTGATCTCTGCCCAATGTCTTCTGACTGCTGACCTCTGGCCTCTGACCTCTGATAGCGCGGCGCAAGCCGCGCTTCTCTGGGGCAACAGTGGCGCAATCACCAACGAGCGCGGAACGGCCGTCACCTCATCCAGAACGGACAGCGCCATCGGGTCTTTTGCGCAATTGATCTGGGCGGGGCCCGATGAAACCGCCGATCCGTTTGTCCGGTCCGACACCGGCGTCAGCGGCGACGACGTCGTCGTCGCCACCGTCTTCAGCGCGGAAGACTTCTTCTCCGCGCCGGTGCCGGGCATCTTCCCGATGCGGGTCCTCGCGCTGGATGCAGCGGACAGCAACAAGGTCTACTATGTGCGCGTTTTCAACGCGCCTAATCCGGGTTATACCGAGGGATCCAGCGCCCCCGCCCCACTCCGCGCGACCTACTTATGGCAATCTGAAACGCACGCTTATGCGCACAATGAACTACTGGACGACCATTGGAACTTCGCGCCGGAGGGGGGACAGACGCTCGTGCGCGGGATGATCGCATCCAACGACGTTCCCGTCTGGTGGCTGGTGCATTATGACCTCACCAACGACTACGATGCCGCCGCCCTTGGAAATCAGGATGAAGATGCGTTCACAACGGATAAAGAGTGGATCGCCGATACCGATCCGACCAACAGCAACAGCTACTTCCGCGTGACACATATCACGTATGAATCATCGGTGACGCTGCACTTCAATTCCAGTGCCGAACGGGTGTACGTCCTCCAGGGCGTGACTGATCTTGAGGGTGGCATTTGGACAAACGTGCCGGGTGGCGGACCGAGAGGCGGCATCGGGGGGACGGATACAATGCAGGATACGAACAACCCGCCGCAGGGCCCGTTCTACCGCATGGATGTGGAGCTGCCCTGAAAAAAGGGGAACCCTCCTCTCAAAAGAACCGGATTGCGAACCTTGACAGCCCTTGTATTGGTCCTATATTTAAGATACAGGAGTCTTATATCTCTATTTGGCGCCGGGAACAGCGGGAGGAATACCATGAGCGATATAGACGTCGGGGCGGGGTTTTTCCGGAAGATGTTTGGAGGATCGTGGATCACGCAGGGGCTTTGGGCTGCCGCGGAGCTGGGCCTTGCGGACCAGCTCGCTGCGGGCCCCGCAAGCGCGGAGGAACTGGCGGCAAGGACAAACGCTCAGCCCGGCGCTCTCTACCGTCTGCTGCGCGCGCTGGCCGGCGTGGGCGTTTTCGCGAAAGACTCGCAGGGCCGTTTTGAGCTGACCCCGCTGGGCAGCCTGCTCCGAGAGGACGTCCCCCATTCGCAGCGGGCCTTTGCCATTATGATGGGTGCCGAGTTTCATGCGGCATGGGGCGAACTGCTTCACTCAGTCAAGACCGGCCAACCCGGCTTCGAGAAGAGATTCGGCATGCACTTCTTCGAGTATATGAACCGGCATCCTGACCGGCACCACTTCTATGACGCCGCCATGGAAGGTGTGCACGGACCGGAAACGGAGCCCGTACTCGATGCCTACGACTTTTCGGCGTTCCGGAACGTGGTGGACGTCGGCGGCGGCAACGGATCGGCGCTGTCCACGATCCTCCGGCGGCATCCGTCCATTCGCGGCATCCTCTTTGATATGCCCGCCGTTGCCGACCGGGCCCGCGCTGCACTCGCGGACTCGCCTGCGAACGGACGCCTGAGAGTGGAAGGTGGCGATTTCTTCAAGGCGGTCCCGGCAAACGCCGACGCGTATCTGTTGCGCCACATCCTTCACGACTGGGAGGATGAGGACGCGATCGCCATCCTTCGCAAGTGCCGGGAGGCCATGAACGCCTCCAGCAGAATTCTCGTGCTCGAGATGGTGATCCCGCCGGGCAACGAACCGGGTTTCGGCAAGTGGCTCGACCTGATGATGCTGCTCGTCGCGGGACGTGAACGTACACAAAATGAATACGAGGCCCTCTTCTCCGAGGCGGGCCTGAGACTGACCCGCGTGATCCCGACCACGTCCGATGTCAGCATCGTAGAGGGGGCTCAGGCCGTTGCCTGCCCGGATCGTAAATATTCGGAGTCGCATATCTTAAATTCGCGATGACCGCTTTACAAATCAACGACGGGACGGCAAAATGCGCGCATGATTTCTTTATGGGGTCGGCCCATTCGAGAATGGCTTCTTCTTGAGCCGCTGCATCCCGGCTGGCGGCTGGCCGTTTTTTTCCTGGGCGGGATTCTTGTCGGCCTGGGCGTCCTGGTCGTCCACATTTCGCGCGCGGCCTCTTACCTGAGTGATGAGCCGGAAGTTTGCATCAACTGCCACGTGATGAACAACGCCTATGCGACATGGCGGCACGGCAGCCATCGCGAGGTCACCAAGTGCGTGGATTGCCACCTGCCCCACCAGAATCCCATCGCCAAGCTCGCATTCAAGGGCATGGATGGAGCGCGCCATTCCTACGTGTTCACGTTCCGGCTTGAACCGCAGGTTCTTCATCTCTCGCGCGGCGCGGTGCCCGTGATCCAGGAAAACTGCTTGCGCTGCCATCACGATCAGCTTCAAATGGTGCGGCTGGCGGGCGTCAGCGAGCGGCGTTGCTGGGATTGCCATAAAAATGTGCATGGATCCGTCATCAGTCTTTCCGGTACGCCGGACACCCGGCGTCCGGCCTTGCCCTCCGCAGGGCTGGAGTGGTTTAAGAGGCAGCAGGGAGAAACGCCATGAATGATACTGCAAACAAAACCCGATTTCCGGTATGGGTCGGCCCCGCGATTTTTCTTCTGACGACCCTTGTGGTCATCCTGCTTGGCCTGCTCGCTTTCTCCATCATGGAGCGCCGATGGGAAACAGTGCGGCCGGCGATCGCGGTCACCCCGATCGCGGAATGGGAGCCGGACAACGCGGTCTGGGGACAGAATTATCCGCGCCAATATGAAACCTATCTCCGCACCCGCGAGGACACCACGCGCACGAAATTCGGCGGCAGTTTCCCCCGTGACTACCTCGAGGACGATCCGATGCAGGTGATTCTCTTCGCCGGTTATGCCTTCAGCAAGGAGTATCTGCAAGCCCGGGGCCATTATCATTCCGTCGAGGATGTGGTGAACACGAAGCGCGTAAATCCGAAAACATTCTCGAGCTGCTGGACCTGCAAAAGCACCGAGGTGCCGAAGTACATGGCGGAGATGGGCGTCGCCGAATTTTACGCCACACCCTTCTCCAACTTCGTCGGGAAGATCACCCACCCC
>Ga0334890_1005064_pt1 | contig 11499 bp, 10 predicted proteins | sample GraSluR1_MG_3_FD_207220 | JGI IMG/M metagenome (GOLD analysis project Ga0334890, IMG submission 207220) | Sludge microbial communities from methane-producing bioreactor in Wageningen University, Netherlands - Granular Sludge_31_08-R1 | ecosystem: Engineered > Bioreactor > Anaerobic >... | reverse complement strand
CTATCTCGAAGGAGGTGAAGGGAAAGGAAGATCGGTGCCCCTGGGGGACGTATCCGATAACCTGCGCCAGCTCCCTCGCCCCCATCTGGGAGGCGATCTTTCCGTCGATGACCACCGACCCCGAGGCAGGCTTCAGGAGGCGGTTTATCGTCTTGAGAAGGGTGGTCTTGCCGCAGCCGTTCGGCCCCAGGAGGGTAACCTTCGACCCCCGATCTATGGAGAGGTCGATCCCGGCGAGGATCGGCATCCCGTTGTAGCCGAAGCTCAGATCCCGCACCTCTATGCCGCTCATTCCCATCCCCCCGCCCTGGTCCGTCTCAGGAGATACGCAAAGAAGGGAGCCCCGATGAGGGTGGTGATGATCCCTACGGGGACCTCAAATCCGAGGGCAGCCCGGGCCAGGTCGTCTACCAGGACCATGAAGGTCGCCCCGAAGGTTATGCAGAGGGGTATAAGGGTCCTGTGATCCGGCCCGAAGATCATCCGGAGGATATGGGGGACTATAAGACCCAACAGGCCGATGATCCCTGCCACCGCCACGGCCGAGGAGGAGGCGAGGGCGGCAGAGATTACAAAAATGCCCTTGTACCTCTCAGGGTCCATCCCCACCGAGCGGGCCTCCTCGTCTCCCAGGGCGAGGACGTTCAGCCTCCAACGGAGGGAGAGGATGCCTAGACACCCCAGGAGGGCGAGGGGAAAAGAGCTTTCAAGCTTCGACCAGCTCGCAGCGTTCATGCTCCCCATCATCCAGTAGACTATGCTCTGGAGAGCCCTCTCGTCGACGGCTATCTGGACGATGGCCAGGAGGGACGAGAAGACCGCCGAGACGATCACTCCTGATAAGACCAGAGAGACGACCGGAGTCCTCCCTTCGGTCCTGGCCATGGAGTAGGCGACGGCCACGGCGAGGAGGCTGAAGATGAAAGCGGAAAGCTGCACCGGAATCCAGGAGACCACCCCCAGGGAGAGGGCAGCCCCGAAGGCAGCCCCGGAGGAGAGGCCGAGGATGTATGGGTCGACGAGGGGATTTCGGAAGATCCCCTGAAAGGCAGCCCCGGAGGCCGATAAGGCGGAGCCGACCATCATCGCCAGGAGGACCCTGGGGAGCCTTACCTGAAATATGACCGTCTCGTAGACAGAGGGGTGCCCCATATCAAACCCGAGCCTCGATAGGATCACCCCTCCGATCTCCCATATCGTTATCGGAAAGGTCCCTATGGTCATCGATATGAGGAAGGCGGGCAGCGGCAGTAGTAGAAAGATTATGATAAGGGCTCTTTTGCCAATAAAAGAAGAGTTATGGACCGCGTCCTTCCCCCGCCGTCCATAATCGATCTTCATCAAGGCCACCCGATCTAGGCGGTAGCGTAACCCGGATAGTGGACCGAGTACATATCTACAAAGAAGCCGTCCAGCCTCTCATCTATGCTCATCTCGGCGAAGAGCTCCGGCTGGATGTTCTTGGCGAGGTGCATCAGGGCCATGGGCATCCGGGGAGAGAAGGCGTCGAAGAGGAAGGGGTTCTCGATCTCGTAGACCCGCCCGTTCTTGACGGCGTTGATATCCTTCCAGCCCGCGAACTCCGTCCCGCTGATGACGTCTTCGGGGTCCAGCTTCTCGTTGTACCACATGTATATAACGTCGGGGTTGAGGCTGATCAGGGTCTCCAGGGGGACGGTGGGGTGCTCCATCCGGCTCGCATCGTTCTCCCAGAAGTTCATCACGTTGATCCCTCCAGCCTGGTATATCAGGTCGTCAAAGCCGCTCTCCGTCCCGGCGGTCCCCAGGACGTCGCTCCACATCCAGTAGACCTTCGGCCTATCTCCGTCGGCTATCCCCTCTGTCACGGAGGTGACCTCAGCCACGTAGCTCTTCATGATGGTTTCCACCTCGGCTGCCCGGTCGGTCTTCCCGGAGACGATCCCCATATCCTCCACCTGCTTATACATGTCATCGATGGAGGTTATGAAGACGGCATAGACGGGTATCCCCAGGGTCTCCGTTATCGCCTTCAGGTTCTCGTCCTCGGCGGATGTAGCCCAGAGGACCACCAGATCCGGCCCCTCGGCCGCCAGGGTCTCGAGGCTGACGAGGCCGGCGTCGAAGCCTATCCTCACCTTATCGTCGAACTTCGGGTCCACGGCCCGGAAGAAATCCTCTTTAAGCTCCCTCTTCCAGATGTTGTCGCCTATGGCGAGGACCGTCTCGGGATCAGCTATCGAATAGTAGGTGTTTAGGGCGTTCTCCACCAGAAAGACGACCTTCTGGCAGGGCTGGTCTATGGTCACCGTCCGTTCCAGGTTATCCTCCAGCTCCACCGGGGCCCCCAGGGCGGGGATCGCCAGGGCGAAGCAGAGGGCGATGCTTGCCATATATCGATATATCTTCAAAGGAACTCCTCCTCAACGAGCCTCTCCTGTTGGGGAGAGGAAGCCCGCAGGGCATTCTCACCAGACCCTCTGGATTGGCGAATTAGGATATATAAGTTTTGTATTTGGTAGCACTAAAGACAGATCGGATGGATGAATTATAACAGTATTGGGCGAAGAGGTCGAGGATAGGTCAAATCCTTAGCATTTCTTGGTTGATTATATCGGCAGCCATCCCGGCCTCAGGACGATGAGAGATTAAGGCATCATATCCGGCGATGACATCCCCTATTTGAGCTACAATATAGAGCATTCACCCTCATAAATTATTATTTGATAATCTATTTATAGCAAAAAAAGACATTTAAAGTAGATCCGATATTACTGATTATGAGAAGAGACCCTTCGATCAGGCCTGAGGGATATAAGAGGATCGAAGAAGGGTAAGAAGGAGAATAGGTTATGAAAGGGAAGATGCTGGCATCAATCTTGGCGCTATGCCTGACGGTGGGGATATCGGCAGCCGATTTCACCCTCCACATCTACGGCAACGCCAACATGGACGACGTCATCGACAAGAGAGATATCGAATACGCCCGCGGCATCATCGACGGGACGGAAAGGACGACGGATCTCGCCGACGTCAACGGCGATGGCAATGTCGACGAAGAGGACATAAGGCTGACAGAGGAGATCATTGATGGCGCGGCGACCGAGATCAGGGTGATCGACTCCGACGGTAACACCGTCTCAGTAAAGGTGCCGGTGGAGAGGATAGTCATCTACAACCACCAGTGCGCAGAGATTCTCCAGATCCTCGGGGCTGAAGATCAGGTGGCCGGGGTGAGAGACACCTTCGAGACGCAGGAGAACAGGTTCCCGCAGATCAGCAAGAAGAAGAACATCGGAAGCGGTGCCGACGTGGACATCGAGGCGATCATCTCCCTTGATCCTGACCTGATAATAGCCTACACCTTCTACCCGACCAAAGAGGACCTGGAAGCAAAGCTCCCCTCGAAGATCCCCATCCTCCGGATCGACTGCGCCGGAGGGGGTCCCTGCGGGATCGACTCCATCAGGGACGGCGTATCGATCCTCGGATACCTCCTGGACGCGAGGGACGAGGCCGCAAGATACCAGGAGTGGCACGACAGGTACGTCGGTCCCGTGGAGGCCAGAACCTCCGCAATCCCTGAAGGGGAGAGGGTGAGGGTGTACCTGGAGTCCACCCCGGAGGGGTCCGAGACGATCTCCTCCAGGACCGCCATCGGAAAGAACCATCCCGCCGGAAACCTCATTGAGCTGGCGGGCGGGGTGAACATCGCCGCAGGCCAGCTCCCCCTCTACATGGACACCGACGAGGAGTACGGCGAGATCGAGACGGAGTGGGTCCTGGAAGAGAACCCCGAGGTGATCGTCGGCAGGGCCATGGGAGCTGGGGTTAGGCCCTACGAGAACGAGGACGACTCCCTCCTGAGGGCCTACTCCGATCAGATCAAAGGCCTTCCTGGGTTCGACGGCGTCGACGCCGTAAAGAACGACCGGGTCTACATCATCACCAACGATCACGCCGTCACTCCCAACTATCCGTCGGCGCTCCTCCTCCTGGCTAAGTGGTTCTACCCGGAGATCTTCGACGACCTCAACCCGAGAGAGGCCCACCTGGAGTACCTGGAGATGATGGGGATCTCTAAGGAGGTCGCCAACAAGAACACCTACTACTATCCGGCGGTGGCCTGAATGACCCCGAAGCTTGGGATCGATAGATTTGCCATCGTCTTTCTCGCCCTGGCGCTGGTGGCGATGCCGGCGTCCGCAGCCCTGGGGATCTTCGGCAACGCCAACGTGGATGATACCATAAACGAGCTTGACATAGATTACGTCCGGGGGATCATCGATGGGAGATACGAGAAGACCGATCTCGCCGACGCCAATCGAGACGGCGCCATCGACGAGGAGGACATAGCCCAGATCGAGGCGATCATCAACGGAGAGGAGAAGGTCCTCGACATCCTGGACGGAAACGGGGATCCCGTCTCCGTCCACAAGCCCGTGGAGAGGATCGTCGTCGAGTACCTGGACAACGCGGAGCTCGTCTCCATCCTCAACTCGAAGGATAAGGTGGTGGGGGTCGACTACGCCGTCGCCAAGAGCGAGGCACAGTTCCCGGACCTCGCCAGGAGGAAGAACGTCGGCCAGATGAACGAGCCGGACTACGAGGCGGTCCTCAGCACGGACCCCGACCTCCTCCTCACCTTCTCGCCCATGAACATCAAGTCGAAGGCCGATAACCTTCCGGGGGTGGACGTCGTCTTCCTCGGGCTCTACTACCCCGACCTGAAAGATCCAGCGAACTCGAAGTACGTCGACGGGGTGAGGAAGCTCGGCTACATCCTCGACGAGGAGGAGAGGGCGGAGGAGTTCATCCGCTGGAACCTCGGATGGGTGGAGGAGATCAGATCCAGGGCGGCAGGAGTCTCCGAGGAGGAGAGGGCCAAGGTCCTCATCTCTGCCTACCCTTATGCCCACCTGGACACCGGGACCTTCCGGACCTACTCCATGATCGACACCCTCACCCAGATGGCGGTCCTCACCGGGGTCAAGGTGATGGCTGATGACCTCCCCGAGTTCTTCGGATCTTCCTACAACATCCAGGTCGATCCGGAGTGGGTGATAGAGTCGGACCCCGACTTCATATACCTCCATCTGGTGGCCCACACCTACAGCGGCCTCTCCCTGGAACCGGCGAACGGCTACGATGCCACCGACCCTGGGGAGATCAGGGCAGCAAGGGACGCCTTCACCAGCCGGCCGGAGCTCGCCGAGATGAGGGCGGTGAAGGAAGGAAAGGTCTACCTCGGGAGCGGCTCCTTCAGAAATGACGCCACCGGCGGCCTCATCGGCGCCGCCTACATGGCAAAGGCCTTCCTCCCTGAGGTCTTCGCCGACCTCGACCCTGAGGCGATCCACCAGGAGTACATCGAAAGGTTCCTGGGTGAAGACTTCGACCTCGATCTGCGTGGGGTATTCCTCTATCCGCCGGTAGAGAAGGGCGACGGCCGGCTGGCGGGGATCCCCGACAAGTACGCCGAGAGCCTGGCGCCGGCTTGATGGAGATATTTAGTCCCATCAAGCGGCCCATTCTTTTTTTCCCTGACGACATATTAACCTGGGGCCATACCTCCTGCCGAGATCCTGATCCATCAAAGAGACGGCTCCCAATGGAGCGATCTACAAACCCTCGCATAAGCCTCCTATGGATAGATGGACCTCCTGGCCTAAAGATCCCAGAAGCATTCCCCCGTCACCCCCCTTCACAAGAGATCCCCTCTCACCTCGCCCTCAAGCCGCACCAGCCGTCCCCCCCGGATGGCCGCCACCTCATCGGCCAAGAAGCCCACCACCTCGGGATGGTGGGAGATGAGGAGGTAGCCGATCCCCCTCTCCCTCTGGAGATCCCGGAGGAGGTGGAGGATCTGGGCCTGGACGGAGACGTCCAGGGCCGAGGTCGGCTCGTCGAGGATCAGCACCTCCGGCTCCAATATGAGGGCCCTTGCCAGGGCTATCCTCTGGTTCTGACCCCCGGAGAGCTGCGAGGGGAGCCGGTCCAGGACCTCCGCCTCCAGCCCCACCACCTCCAGGACCTCCCGAACCTCCCCCCTCCCCTCCCCCCGGACCCCCCTCAGGTCCAGCACCTCCTCGAGGCTTCTACGGATGGTCTTTCTCGGGTTGAGGGAGCCCTCAGGATCCTGAAATATCATCTGGACCCTCCGGCGGAAGGCCTTCCGCTCCCCGCCCCTCAGATCCCGGAGGTCCCGGCCTCTATAGAGGACCCGGCCGGCGGTGGGGGTCTCGAGCCCGGCTACGATCCGGGCGAGGGTGGTCTTCCCGGAGCCCGACGGCCCCACCAGCCCCAGGGTCCTCCCCTCCCCGATCTCCAGGGTCACATCCTCCAGGACGACCCTCGTCCTCCTCCGGACGATCCCCCTGGAGAAGGCCTTTCCGATCCCCACCCCCCTCAGCAGCGTTCCCAGCACCTCCACCATCTCCTGCCGTCGGACCTCAGGGGCGGCGGCCCCGATCTGCAGCCCGGCTCAGCCCAGGAGCACCGGGGATGGAAGAGACAGCCCGGGGGTCGGCGGACCGCCGAGGGGGAGGAGCCGGGGATGGGATGAAACCCCTGCCCAGGGAGGGACTTGAGGAGGGCCAGAGAGTAAGGGTGGCGGGGCCGCTCCAGGACGTCGGCCACCGGCCCCGTCTCCACCACCTCCCCGGCGTACATCACCGCCAATCGATCGGCTGTCCTGCGGGCCACCTCCAGGTCGTGAGTTATCAGGAGCATCGACGAGCGGTTCAGATCCTTTATGATATCGATCTCCCGGCAGACCTCCCAGACCAGCTCCTGATCCAGCCCCTTCGTCGGCTCATCGGCGATGATCAGCCTGGGCCCCGCCACCCCGGCGGCGGCTATCATCGCCCGCTGGTTCATCCCCCCGGAGAGCTGGAAGGGGTACATCCCCCCCCGGCCTGCGAGCCCCAGCCTCGATAGGATCGAATCCGCCATAGACCGCGCCCCGGCCGGTGAGGCCCGGCCGCCTATGAGGGCCGATTCTGCTACCTGATGGCCTATGGTGTAGACGGGGTTAAGGGAGAGGGACGGATTCTGGAATATCATCGAGATCTCCCTCCCCCGGACTCTCGCCATCTCCCTCTCCCCCAGCCCCAGGAGGTCGCGCCCCCCAAAGAAGATCTCCCCCTTTACCTTCGCATAGCTGGGGAGGAGCTGAAGTACCGAGGCTGCAACCACCGATTTTCCGCATCCTGTCTCCCCCACCAGGGCCAGGGTCTCCTCCCTTCTGATATCCAGGCTCACATCCACAGCGGCATGGACCGTCCCAGCCTCCGTTGGAAACTTCACAGAGAGCCCGAGGATGGAGAGGAGCGTCTCCCCTTGGAGCTTCTCACCGGGACGCGACACCCCTCTCCTCTCACCATCACCGTTTACAGCCGAACTGCTCGATGCCATCTCTTCCACCCTAGATCTGTTAATGCCTCCAGCCAAGATCAGCTCATCCCCGTGAATCCGTCCAAGATGCCGGCCACCCCTCCAAACAGCATCCTCCAAACAGCATCTCACCCCTTCATTCCGGTATGCACCTCTTCCTTTTCCAGGTCCATGCTCATCAGGACCAGAGAGAGGACGAAGAGGGTTATGCAGATCCCCGGCGGGAGGTACCACCACCAGTAGCCGTTGATGAATCCACCTCTGGCGAAGGCGAAGCTGATCGTCGTCCCCCAGCTCCGGGCTGTGGGGTCCACAAGCCCCAGAAAGCTTATGGACGCCTCCGCGATCATCGCCGAGGCGACGGTGAGCATGAACTTGGGGAGGATGACGTGGACGGTGTTGGGGAGGACGTCCGTCAGGATTATGTGGCGGTGGGGAAAGCCGAGGCACCGGGCCGCCTCCACAAAGCTCATCTCCCTCACCTGGATCGCCCGGGACCTGACCACCCGGGCCATGGAGGGCCACCATAAAAGCCCCATCAAGAGGGCGATCATCCAGAAGCCGGGGCGGAGGAAGGCGGCCAGGGTTATTATCAGGGGGATCTGGGGTATCATCAGGACGACATCCGTCAGCCCCATCAGCACCTCGTCGGCCCAACCCCGATAGTACCCGGCGACGAGCCCCACCATCGTCCCCAGGAGGGTGGCCAGAAGGGCTGCCCCAAACCCGACGGCTATGGAGATCCTGGACCCGTGGAGGAGCTCCGAGAGGAGGTCGTTGCCCATATCGTTGGTTCCCAGAGGGCGGCTCCAGGAGGGGGGCTGGTAAGGTTCGAACCGCGCCCTGGGGTCGGCGGGAGAGATCACCGGAGCGAGGATCGCCGCCGCCAGAAATCCCGTAAGCAACAACACGCCGATCCATCTCATGGGGCTGGCGACCGCCCCGGCCCTGCCGAAGGGTCCGGGAATTACCATCCTCCCCCTCCCCCGGATCTGACCCTGGGGTCTACGACCCCGTATATCAGGTCCGCCAGGATGTTAGCGATGATCACCATCACCGTTATGATCAGCATGGCTCCCTGGAGGACGGGGTAGTCCCGGCAGAGGACCGCATCGTAGATCAATAGCCCCATCCCGTTCATGGAGAAGACTATCTCTATGAAGAGGGCGCCGCTGAATATGAAGCCGAAGTCGAGGGCTATGAGGGTTATGATCGGGAGGAGGGCGTTCTTGAAGATGGAGGCGAAGAGGATCTCGTCCCGATAGAGACCCTTGGCCCTGGCGTAAGAGACGTAGAGGGACCTCTTCTCCTGGATCACGCTCCCCCTCATGATCATGAAGTTTCTGGAGGCGGCAAAGAGGGTCATGATGACGACGGGAAGAAATAGGTGATGGAGGACGTTCAGGGGGTCTCCGGTGAGGTAGACCCCCTTCAGGGGAAACCAACCCAGCTTAAAGCCCAGGATATAAACCGCCACCAGGGATATGAAGTAAGGGGGGGAGCTGTAGATGGCTATGGCGGCCAGGGTCTGAAGCCTCCGGGACCCCCTCCCCTCGTCCCATCCGGCGAGGGCCCCGAGGTACGTCCCCAAAAGGGCCCCCATGACGATGGAGGGCAAGACCAAGAACAAGGTCCACCGCATCCTGCTCCAAAGAAGGTCTGTCACCGGAGAGCGGAAGTGATAGGAATAGCCGAGGTCCAGCCGTCCGAGGGCCTTCATGTAGCCTATGTACTGGGTGGAGAGGGGCTGGTCGAGGCCCATCTTCTCCCGCATGGCTTCGGCGGCGGCCCCCGAGAAGTATACGTCCTCTCCCAGGAGGTTCGTCATGGTGTCCCCAGGCATCATCCGCGGGATGGCGAAGTTGAGGGAGAGGATCAGGAAGAGGGCGAGAAAGTACCTGGCCAGCTTGACCCTATAGATCATGCCCTTAATCCCTCCCTCAGCATTTCAGGATCCATTTCGCAGAATCTATTTAACCGTTAGAGGTGCCGGATTGTTCCGGACCTGATGGCCCCCCACTCTCCCAAATCGTCCATCTGGGATGAGGTGGCCTTCTTTCTCCGAGAAGTCTGAGGTTCGCAGAAACGTCAGAGTCACCCCAGCCTGTAGAGGAGGGCGTCATCGCTCTTGACCCTGACCCAGGGCTCTTCTCCTTCGGCGATCCCGTCCATCGATGACCCCTTCTGAGGGGCGGCGATCCTCCCCCCATCCTCAAGATAGCGCATGATCTCTTCCGGGCTCCTGGTGGATGAACAGAGCCCGTGAAGGATGCAATGGAGGGGCAATACGTAATCCCGGGAGAAGATCTCCACCTGGAAATCGTAACCCATCTCCTCCAGGATCTGAATCAGACAGGAGTAATCCACCTGTAGCCTCGGACCATAAACGAACTCCTGGAGGGGGTCCATCCTTCCTGCCCTGAAGACCAGGAGCACCCCTCTGGAGGATACATCTATCATCTTTTTTAGAAAAGAGTAAACGTCCTCCTCGAAGATGCTGTAGGCGGCCAGGGAAAAATCCAGATCAACCAGCCGACGGGGATCGACGTCCCCCCAGCGGGAGTTGATGATCTCGATGTTGTTTATCCCTTTGGAGCGGGCCTTCTCTTCCAGAACCCTCAGCTGATGGGCGGAAGGGTCCAGGGCCAGAACCCTTCGCATCCTTGGTGCCAGGGGTATGGCGAAGGCCCCGGTCCCGGCCCCGACGTCCAGGAGAGAGCTTCCAGAGGGGATGAGGGAAGAGACCCTCTCCAGGATCTCCCCCGGATATCCGGACCGCTCCAAAACCTCCTCATAGACGGGGGCGTACTCCCTCCAGAACTGGTCGTTAGTGATCCCCCGATCCTGCAGTATCCGTTGGTAGCTGGTGGATTTTACATATTCCCTCCAGAGGTCCCTCCACCGGCTCATCTCCTCAAGCCCTCTCCACGTTCAGGAAGTTGTCCAGGTTGTATATGCCATAGAGGGGGTCTGAAACCCATCCCTGCCAGCGGGAGTTGTAAGGCGTCTCCACCTTGTTCCAGTAGAGGGCGATCCCGGGTAGGTTCTCGGCGTAGTAGTCCTGAACCTGGTGAGCAAGCTCTTCCAGCTCTCCCTCGGTGGTGGCGGCGAGGATCTCGTCGCAGATCTGGTGGAAAGACGGATCGTCCAGAACGTGGAGGACCCCCTCCCCGGTCCTGCGGGAGTCGAAGTACCCGGTGCCCCAGTTGGCGTGCATCATCATCCCCCAGGGGGTGGTGCGGGTGACGGTCAGATCGTACTGGTATTCGTCCTTCATCGTTATCCAAGTGCTCTGGTCCACCATCTTCATCTCGGTCTTGATCCCGATATCGGCGAGGTACTCCTGCAATAGCTCCGTTATCCGCTGGTAGTCGGCCCGGGTCAGGAAGGTGAGATCGATCATCTTTCCATCTGGGGTCTCCAGGAACCCGTCCCCATCGACGTCCCTGTAGCCGGCCTCCTCCAGCAATCTTCGAGCCTCCTCGGCGTCATAGCTGAGCTTTTCCGTCTCTTTGAAGTATCCCATGCTGGGGGGCACAAACCCCCGGCTGGGGACGGATCCGTAGCCGAGAGCGTCCAGCTTAAGAATCTCCTGGTAGTCTATAGCGCTGGCGAGAGCCTCCCGGAAGGCGGGGTCGGACATGGGGTCCTCTCTAAGGTCGAGGCCGAGGAAGATGAGGCCGGTGTTGTCCGTCTCCACCACGTCGAAGCCTCCGGCGCTCTCAAGGGCGGCGAGGTTGGCGTAGGGATAGGTGCCCGCATACTTGTAGTATGCATCCACATCCCCCTTCATCAGGGCCATGGAGAGGACGTCCATATTAGCATACATGTGGATCTCCACCCCGCCAATCTTTGCGGCCTCGCCTTCCCAATAGGGATTTTTCTCGAAGTATAGGACGCCTGCAGCAAGGTCGGTCCTGGAGATGACGAAGGGACCGAAGCCCACCACGGGACCCTCATCCACATGGACCATGGGATCTTCGACATCCTTCCATATATGCTCCGGGAGGATGTTGTAGGTGGCAAACTCCAGGTTGAGGCGGGAGTAGGGCTTGTTTAAGGCAAAGACGACCGCATCCCCCTCCACGGCGATCTCCTCCACGGTGTCCTTGATCCATCCTGCGG
>Ga0334890_1005056_pt1 | contig 11518 bp, 8 predicted proteins | sample GraSluR1_MG_3_FD_207220 | JGI IMG/M metagenome (GOLD analysis project Ga0334890, IMG submission 207220) | Sludge microbial communities from methane-producing bioreactor in Wageningen University, Netherlands - Granular Sludge_31_08-R1 | ecosystem: Engineered > Bioreactor > Anaerobic > Unclassified... | reverse complement strand
TCTAAAGTGTATTCGGTAATCTCTGACAGCGATACGCAGATCACCGAGGTTCCAAAACAGGTGCGGAAAACCGCTGAAGACCTCAATCTTCTTCATATATTCCCTAATGTATGAGGAGTTTGGGTTAGAATATACAGAAGAAGATACCTAAATATATCATGAATTGATTTGAGTCATCTCTCTTCGCATGGATTGGATTGATCAAAAATCGGTGGATTGAAGAAGATTGTTCTTGTGTTAGTTAATGAACCATTGATCTGAAATTCCTCAGGTTGAACAGGATTATTTAATGTATTCAATTGAAAAAATCTTGAAGATGCAGTATGCCTTACTGATAAGCCGTTTGATAATTTTATATTACCTGATCTTTTTCCAATCTGAATATTATCAGAAACATGTATCTTATCATCTTCAAATGCGATAATCCGATTCAGCTTCATATCGTTGTTACTGTTTTTTCCAAAAATCATTACTTTTTTTAACAAATGATTGGTTCGAGAGCCCAATATTAACGACAGTGCTCGCAATAGCAATAATTTTAATGTTGATTGTTTTACAAAATTTAACTTAACAAAATTACATGTAACCTCAATTTGATCTTCACGAAAAGAATATTCATTTAATTGAGGTAACTCTGTCACATACATATTCTTTGACAGGATTAACCGATAACCACAGTCTGTACTCATCTGATATGTATGTTTGTTCATTGCTTTGAAAACACCGCCTTTCGAAAGATTGGAAATAAAATAATAGTTTGGTGTGCTTTTAATGAAGATTTTTGATTCTTTGAAATATTTTTCAAAGGAAAAATTGTGAGGTAAACTCAGAAAACAATTATTCTTGGAATAAATGATCAAGGATTTCATAAACGAGTGGCTTAAATAATGCAGATAATATCTTTCGTCACAATTTAAATTTAAATATCCATCTTGGCTGATGTATCCAAGAACACTGTTAATAATCCAACTAGAGATAGGACAATGTCCTTTTAAGTACTCAATCCCATATGGTGCAAAATACTCGGTGTTTCTTGTCCCGTATTCTCCACCCAGACTCCCATCTGGATGAATGAAATACTGGATATATCCTATTACCTGTTTTGCAGCCTCAAGTGCATTATTATTTCCTGTTAACTCGTAATAGCGAATCAAGAAATCGAGATTGACGGTGAGGTATGAGATATCCATCCCCCCATATTCCGAAAACCATCCCTCCTTTTTCTCCATCTTTAAAAATTCATTGAATCTTTGTGTGGAAATGCTTTCATATTCCTTGTTATCAAGTAATTTTCCAGCATATCTGATTGCAGCGATTGCAGCCATTTCCTGGTTTAAAACTTCATTTTCTTTGTGTTTTATTAAAAAGTGAACTGCTTTATTCAAACATTCAGCATCAGGTTTTAATCCAAGCAAATCACATGTTTCACAGAGAGAATACAATGTAAAAGCAGTTGAGGGTATGCTTGATTCACCCTTCCAGTACTCAGCGAAGGATCCGTCTCGATTTTGTATTTTATAACAAAAATTGATCCCAGCAATGGAATATTGCCGTATCATCTTATTGTTATAGTAAATATTCCCGCAAAATTGATTCAAATATACAAGAGCCAATGTCAAACTGCATTGCTGTAAAATTGCACTCGAATAGTCATGAACTTTATAATGCCAAAAATTTCTATCATAACATCCATAGGTGGGAGAATCTTTATCCCTGTCAAGATTTGTAAGAATTCTTGGGATAAGATGTAATATTATCGGACAATAAGGATTGTACAAATGATTAATTCTTTCAGATAGTGCCCGCTGTTTATTCATATTGTTCTTTAATCTCCAAATTTTTTTACAAACAACTTATCAACAATTGGATTGATAATCTTCTTAATAAAAGTGGGAGATTTATAATACAACTTACGAAAAGATCTCCGAAATTTTTTCTGATTACTGGTATCAGGTTGGAAGTGTTCCATTTCAATCGAATTATACGATACTATCTCTGAAATTAAGTGCTTCCGGGGGACATTCGGGGGCTCTTTTAAAGGGTAACCCATCAAGATATAGGCGATAGGATCATAACTAGTTGGGATATTTAGCAATTTTCGAAGGTCGTCTTTTCTAGGCAGATGCGCAATCCAGCAAGTGCCGAGTCCTATTGCATGAGCATATAATAAAATATTTTGAATCACGGCCGCACCACTTTGGATATAATCCAAATATTCCAGATTATCCGAAGAATTTTTGTATAACACCAAAACACCAACTGGAGCAGATTTTATGATTATAGATCCTCCCATATCTACAATCTGCTGCTTAATTTTATTATCATCTATAACGAGGAAGTAAACGTCCTGAGTATTGCAATGAGTGGGTGCCCATTGCCCAACATCTAAAATATCCAATATTAACTCGTTATCAGGACGCATTGAATCAAATCGTCGGATACTTCTTCGGTTTGTTATAATATGACGGATTTCGGACAATCCATTGGATTTTTTACGTTCATCAATTGATGATATATGATCGATAGGTTCAGACATTCTATATCCCCAATATGTATTAATAATGAAATTAATGTAATTATTTCATTCAGATAGTTATTTACAATTACAATACTTTTTCTGTTACTCCCTTAATAACAAAAAATATCCAACGATTCCAGGTATCACTGTAATGACGATAAAAATCAGAAATGCGAAAACAAATCCGTTCGCTGGAGGTTCTCCAAGATAAGTGAATAAAAGTGATCCAACCGACTCGCGAAGACCAAGGCCGGATATGGTTACGGGTATATTACCCATCAATATTATAATTGGGAATGTAATAACAACAATTGGATTGAATTTAGCGGCTAAACTAATAAAATAACAAATGAAGTAACATATGATATAATATAAAAATGATAATGAGAAGGATTTAGCCATTATTGAGTAATTACCTAACATTTTACGAAAATGATGTGTAAATTTATCACATTCATTGTCTTGAATACCTAATATTTTCACTAATTTATAGATTAATTTGGAATTTAATAGGAAAAAAACTCCCAAAACCAATACAATGATGAGTGAAACAATAATTAATAGCATAATTGTGTCATTTGGAAAATATACCAAGACTGTGACGAGGGATAATCCAATTAATGTAGCAATATCAATGATTTTTTCCATTATTATTGTTGGAAGAGTAATCATTTTTTTTTCTGTCACATGGTATGCTCTCCCTAGTTCTCCCACTTTACCGGGGGTAATCAATCCATAAAAAATGCCTATAATCATTATTTTAAACAATTTTATAAAACGAAGATTTATACCGAAAAAACGAAGGAAAATATTCCACCTAATAGTCCGTATACTATATAAAATCGGAAGAAGAATGAATGCCCCCAGAAGATATATACACTTTAGAGAGAGAATTATGTTGGCAACGTCGAACAAATTTATTTTTACAAATAACACAGCAAAAAGAAGTATTGTTAAAACAATTTTGATGATGGAAAATTTTTTCATTTTTTCAGCCTGTATAATATCTCTTCCGCTAACATCCGCTGAGTACGTACCATATCAGCCAGCAAACCAAATAATATTGCCAGACTGCCTATAATAACCAGCACAGTGGTAAGTAGTGCAGATGGTAAATATGGTGTAACCATTCCGGTTAATAAGAAATGGATGATGACCCTGAATCCAATTATTAGCCCTAATATAAAACAAATTAAGCCGATTGTAGAAAATATTATGAAAGGATGATAAGCGCTTAAACTCCGAAATATAGTTATGCCCGCTGATCGTGCATAACGAAAAATATTGGAAATTAACCGGGATTTTCCCTCTCTTCTCCTGAATTCTACAGGGGTCTGTTCGATTTTAAGATTTTTATTTGCTGCCTGTATGATGGTTTCCTGGGTATAGGTATAATCGCCGGTAAGATTCATTCTCAAAGCTGCTTCGCGGGAAAAGGCCCGAAATCCGGTTTGGGCGTCTTTAATAGGAAGACGTGTTGTCCAACGTATAACCTGGGTAGCGAATTTATTTCCCCATAAATTACCCCGTGGCATATGGTCCAAAATATCAACTTGCCTGTCGCCAAGAACAATATCTGCTCTCCCCTCAATAATTGGTGTTATAAGATTGGGAATTTCACACCCATTGTATTGAAAATCGGCATCGGTATTGACAATAATGTCCGCACCCAGTTCCAGTGCTTCATTCAATCCATCACGAAACGTCTGTGCTAGGCCAAGATTTTGCTTGTGCCTGAGTATTTGATCAGCACCTGATTGTCTGGCTACTTCTGCAGTGTTGTCAGTGGAACCATCATCAATAACCAGAATTTGGATTTCATCGATACCTGGTATTCCCCGTGGTATCTCCTTGATAACTTTTCCTATTGAGTCTTCTTCATTGTAGGCAGGGATGGTAATAACGAGTTTCATAAAAATTCAACCTGGATTATTTCATATGATTTTGCAATAATTAGTATCGATGCCAAATATATATGACTAATTTTCTTTCCGTACTATAATTAAGCTGTAATTTCAGTCCACGATCTGCAGAGGGTATTATCTTGCTTACCCAGATAAATATCGTCACGAATCCCGTCACTCCGGATACCGGCAACGATGAGTAATGCCTCATTAGCATACCTAATTCCCTCTCTAACCTTGAAATACGAGGCATCCACGAAGATATAGGGGATATATGTGTCGATGGGGCGTGAAAGAAACACCATGACCTTTGAATCAAGTTCTTTGGCGATACTCGATACATATGAGGGTGAGATCTTATCCACTCCAAGTGTTGAAATCACGTTCTGAATCTTTCTTGTGGATACTCCCTGGAGGTACGACTCGAGGATTGCATTTTCGAGGGCTTTTTCCACTCGCGAATAGCGTTCAAATACCTGAGTCTGGAACGGAATATCTCGCATCAGCGGCTTATCGAGCGAGACTGAACCATATCGCGTCTTCAGAAATCTTGACCTGGTCCCGTTCCGATAGGTGCGTCTCGATCCTGTTCTCTCTTACTTCCCAGCCCCGCCAGTTCATCTGTTTCTCTCTGCATCACATCGTTCAAAAACCAGGTGATGACATTCTTCATGCCCTCTTCATTATCGGTAAGGTATTCTATTACGAGGTCTTTACTATTCATTGCCCTGTATTCCTCCATTTTCCCAATTTAGAGTGGATACAGGGACTCTTCAATTTTCACAGATTTATTTGCACACTACTAAAACGGATAGCCAAAATATCTAATCTATACGGAGATTTGATAAAAATTCCTGGTTTGCTGGGGCCGCCCTATGAAAGATATCATTTTCGAAAGGAGACCGCGAAATATAGCACCTAGATTAAAATTCCTGCAATAAAATTAATTTCGTTTGATTAATAATTGATATTTTTTTAATTTTCAAGGGTTGCTTATTCAGTTCATGAAAATGTATAATAATATGATCTGTTGGTTTAGACAATGTATACTGGACTAGAGTTGAATTTGGAGCTGTATAGTAAATATTCTCTGACCTATGAAATGAATTATCGTAAAACTCATAAATTAAAAATTTGTTAGAGAATTTATCATCAAATTCGAGCATTACCATCAATGGTCCTTGAAAATTTAGTAATGCTGAATCTTTAAGTGAGAAAGTGTATAAATGTACTTTATCATCTAGAATTCCCTTGTCTTGAAAATTAATCTTTGAATTTATGTGATAATTATCTCTTAATACCACTACTTGTTGTGTATTAAACCAATATGCATCATGATAGCCTCGATTAAACACCTTTACTATTGAATATGAATTAAGAATTGGAGGCAATATAATGCGATTATCAATTAAAGATGAATCTGTAATAATCATTATATATGAACTATTTTCCATGCTAATTTTTCCTGCTAATTCAGTTTCATTAGTCACTGTTGTGACAAAGTAATTATTATCTAATTTTTCATAATAATTTAGCCAAATGGGTAAAAAATTGGCAAACATATAAATTCTCTGCTTCTCCAAATATCGTTCAGTTGTTGGAACATACAATACTTGGATATCCTCCTTTGTAATACCTTGATTACTTAAATATTCTGCACCCTCCTTAACATTAATTTGAGAATCTGTTATACACATCGGAAAAAAAACACACAATCCAATTACTACTCCAGATATTATTACACCGGCAATGATGGTTTTTTGTATCATTGTATCTTTTATGCAAACGATTGTTACTGATCCAAGAAGAGCAATGGCAGGATAAGCTGGTAAATAATATTTATACATTGTATGAGGGATAAAAATTATTGGAATTATCATCCAGAAAATAATTGGAATAATATTGTATTGTTTTTTTATTACACAATACAGAATAGACATTATAGCGAGAATGGCAGGGATAATTCCTAATGCAATTGGGAGTGATCGCAAATAAAAAAAAGATTTCCCAAAATTAAAAATTGATAGCAACAACAATGGTGCCAAGAAAATGAATATTACAATTATATCATTCCGAATAGACTCGCTTTTGAATTGGGATTGAAGAATTAAAATGAGACGTTTGTATAAGTTTGATTTTATTACTAACACTTTTAGTTGATATAACATTAGAGGTGATAGAATCAGTATTAGTAACCCAATTATGAATCCAATGCATAGTACTGTCCAGTTTAAAGAAATATGATAGAATTCATTGGTAAATTCAAGAATACGTCCCGAAAAAATTGGGGACAAATATAAAAAATATATTAAACACGGAATACATGAAGTTAATAATAGATTAGTTAATCTTCGATAGAATTGAATTCTATTCTCTTGAATTACTATGTTTATTAAAAATCCAACAAAAATACCCACTAAAAAAATGGGCGCTAAAATTTTTGAGAAAACTGCTAAAAAGAAAAATATTGCGGATATTATCATATTAAACAATTTTCCATCGTTTATATAACTATAAGAAAAATACGCAAATATTGTAATATAGAAAATTGATATGATATCAATTAGCATCAACGGAATTTGCGTTAAGAGAAATGGAAAAGTTAAAAATAGAAATGATGCGATTATGCCAGTTTTTTTTGAATGTATTTTCATTCCAAGGAGAAAAATGAAAAATCCGGTTGCGATTGTAATAATGAGAGAAAATATTTGAATAATTATCCTTTTCTCTCCAAATATTGAAAATAAAATTCCATAATGAAGACTACCAGTTGGGAGATCTACATGAGTTGCAAATCCTGTACCCCACTGTTCAAAATAATAAAATATTCCCTGATTTTTAAAAATATTGGCATATTGGATATAGCGAATGAAATCAGGATTTGTTTCGGGAATACAAAAAAAGAAAAATTGAGAGAGAACCGCAAGGAGAATTAATGAAATGAAAAACTTACCTTTCCAATGTGTAGCAATTATATTGTCAAATAAATCATTATATATTGCCCAGCTGATTAATACAAAAATGAATATAAAAATAAGAAACGGGATAATAGGTGAAAACTCGCCATATCCCATAAAGAATAGCATATCTCTATAACCAGTAAAAGCACTACCTTTTTGAATTAAAAAAAGGTTGAAACTAAATAATATTGGGATTGAAATTAATGTGATGATATACCATGGAGATATTTTTTTGGGGGGAATAATAGACGAAATCATTTAACGATACCTTATTGAAAAATCTGTTTTATCTTTTGTCAGATTCTCGTTATAGTAGGGATCTCCTTTATCAATAATATCTCCCCATCTTTTTCGAACATAATAAGCTTCCTCGTTAAACCGTCTCTTTTTCTCAGGCGTGTCCTCATACCCCCTGGTCAAGGATTCATGATGGAAAAGCTTTGCATACGGGGTATAGATAATCAGATACCCTTTCTCCCGGATTTTCAGACAGAGATCAACATCATTAAACGCAACTGCAATGTTTTCATCAAATCCTCCTACAGATTCAAAAATTTCTTTTTGGGTTAATAAACATGCACCAGTCACAGCACTTACATTCTGAATAAGACTCAAACGACCGAAATATCCTGGATGGTCATCAGCGAAATATCGGTGTGAATGCGCAGCTATTGGAGGATCCCCAATTATTCCAATAATTATTCCCGCATGCTGAACTGTTCCGTTCGGATATAAGAGCTTTCCCCCAACTGCCCCTACATCATTTCGTTGTGCATGCTCCAACATTGCAGAAAGCCAGTCTTCGGATATCACTTCTGTATCATTATTTAAAAAAAGTATATATTGAGAGCTCAACTGGGAGACGGCATAATTATTGATTGCGGAATAATTAAACGGGTTGTTGTAATAGAGAATTCTGATTTTCGGATTATTCCTGATTTCATTATAATAATGAAAGGTTTCCTGTTCTATGCTTTGATTATCGACAATTACTATCTCAAAATTTTGATAATTCGTTTTATTAAGGATCGAATCGATACATATTTTTAGTGTTTGAAAATTCTCTTTCGTAGGAATAATAATTGATACCTTTGGATCACCCTTGATTGCATAGCGAACCCGATAAGAACCCAGAAACAATCCATCAGTAATTTCCCCTCTTATTCCATTTCTTGTCAGTGCTTCCATTAATGCATTCTTCGCAGAAGTAAATGCATATGGCTTTGCTGACGGATTATTCGCAGCTGATCCTTGATTCATCCTCCAGTGGTAGAGTATCTTTGGTATATGTCCTATTTGATCAGGAGAGATTTTTTCGGTGCAACGCAGAAATAGATCATAATCCTGTGATCCATCAAATCCTAGGCGAAATCCCCCCACAGAATCAACCAGTGTTCTTTGTATGACAGAAAAATGACAGAGATAATTCTGTGATAAGAATTGATCCGGCGACCAGTCTGGTTTAAAAAAGGGATCTTTTCGTTTGTCTTTTTCATCAATTTTGTCCTCATCAGAATAGATAAATTGATAATTCTGGTTCTGGTTCAGTAATTTTATAATTTCATAGAGTGCAAACGGAGCAAGCTCGTCGTCATGATCAAGAAAACCAACAAATTCCCCAGTGGCAAGTGAGAGTGCTTCATTGGAATTACCAGCAATGCCTTTGTTCTTCGTTAAAAATTTTACTTTGATGCGACCATCCATTTTTGCATATTCGTTCAAGACTTGACTCACGTGTCCTCTTGTTGAACCGCCATCCACAATGCATAATTCCCAGTTGTCGTACACTTGATTTATCACAGAATCGACTGCGAGGCGAAGAAATTTTTCATCTGTATTCCATACTGGAGTAATGATACTGATTTTAGGAAGATAAAAAAAAATTTGAGATAATTCTTTCAAATGTGTTATTTCTTTATTAGTAGGTTCATTGTATTTCATCCATACCTTATATTGATCTGATTTATTGCTACTATAGAGAAAATGAGTAAAAGATTTTAAAAATTCTGAAAAACCTTCATTAATAAGGATTTTCCCGCCAGATAATATGAGATCATATATGTGTCTTCTTTTTGTTTTTTGTGGTAAAAGGTACTCAATAACATTATGGTATTTCATTAGTAACTTCCATACAATACTTTGCTGCATCAACAGGGTTTCCTGCTGTGTCTTCGCATTTAGAGCCTGTTTCAGATATTGAATTTCTGCCTTATATTGGCTAATCTCTTTGCTTAGGCAGGGAATTGTATTCTCAATGTCCTTGACAAGCCAACTCCCTGTAATAACAATATTATTGATCAAACCTTTAATCGGGATGATAATCCAGGGATCTATTGTATTAAAGCGGAATTCATTATCCGTGATGCGATCACCGTTTGTATCCAGATTATCCGGATTAACAAGATGGAAATCCCCATTTTTCATCTCCACATGTATTCTATCAATAGAAATATGACAAAGTTCCCCTTCGACTGGGTCCCAGCGTAAAGCTTTGATATCATTATATCGTCTCAAATCAAATAAAAAATGGAATGGTCTCTTCAGTGCTTTTGAAAAAATATTAAGGGATACTTTTTGCTTTTCTGAAAATCCTTTTCCAGTATTGACATAGCAACTCGTCTGCATATTAAATGCCTGTAGGACACTCGGTAAGTATCTGCCATTGAACTGGTAGTAGTAAGAAACACCAACAGACAAACACTGGTGACAAATAGATTGGCCATTGGTTTTAACATCAAATATTTCATCCTTTGTCAATTCAAACAATGATCCGACGGTTTGATCTTCATTGTTTTTTGAGAGGACGCAGCAGGTGAGAACATTATTATATTCATCAATAATAAGATGGTTTTGCAAATGTGGACAAGATTTCTTCTCCACCCTGTGCAATAACATTGGTTTGATATGATCAGTAAATAAATCTTCTTCAATTTTTTGTTTTATAGGGGGACTGATTTTATCTGCCAAATAACCCACAGCAGTTTCATAATCCATTATATGCGGCAATTCAACCCGAAATCGAATATTTTTATTATTGAAATACTCAAATGTTCTGGACACCTCCTCAATGTTAAATTTATATGCAAATAGTAATACTTCGAGAGTATTGGGTGGAACTAGCTCATTTAAAATACTAATATTTTGTAAAACTTTTTCGAAATTCAACTGGTGAATTTTGTCATACGATTTTTGACTAAATCCAGGAAGCGAAATTCGAATATAAGAAAGATTCTCTAACAACGATGAATTTAGATTTTTTGGGATAATCGACCCATTCGTAGATAAGGCAAATGATTGATCTGCTTCATTTAATATATGCAGGATCTCATTAAGTTGGGGGTGTAAAAGCGGATCACCCCAGTTATACAATCCAAAGAAAATATCATTGTTTAATAGATCAAGTTCATATAACCTGTTCAACCCACGCGAAAATTCCTCAGGGGGAATAAAACGAGCCAGCCTTCCTTTAGTGGCGCCACTTCCCGTTGGACAATAGGTGCATTTTGCATTACAAATACCAGATATCTCATAGTAAATTGTATTGATATCAATATCTGAACGGGAGAATAAGGTATTATTACTGAATAATTCACCTGATGACGATACAGAGAGTTCTTGATCAATAGGATCCATTATTTCCTCTTATGTATATGGCATATTGCAATTATTAGCATGCCTAAGCCTTCACCTTCGAAAGGCTGTGATAACGCTCAATCACCTTCTCCGTCTCACCACTTTCAATAATTTTCCCTCCATGGATCAAAATACACCGCTCGCACAACTCCTGAACAGTACCCATAGCATGAGATACCAGAATGATGGTCTTGCCAGCCTCTCGGATCTCATCGATCTTCTCACCGCATTTCCGCTGGAAGGACTCGTCTCCGACTGCTAGCACCTCATCCACCAAGAGAATATCCGGATCAGTCTGAATCGCGGTTGAGAAGGCGAGACGCACTGTCATTCCGGACGAAAAATTTTTCAGTTTCATATTCTCGAATCGTTTCAACTCGGCAAAGTCAAGGATTTCATCGTATTTTGACGCAATCTCTTTCTTTGAAAGGCCCATGATTGCACCATAGAGGTAGATGTTCTCTTTTGCAGTAAGATCGGGTGTGAATCCCACACCAAGTTCC
>Ga0334890_1005050_pt1 | contig 11529 bp, 4 predicted proteins | sample GraSluR1_MG_3_FD_207220 | JGI IMG/M metagenome (GOLD analysis project Ga0334890, IMG submission 207220) | Sludge microbial communities from methane-producing bioreactor in Wageningen University, Netherlands - Granular Sludge_31_08-R1 | ecosystem: Engineered > Bioreactor > Anaerobic > Unclassified... | reverse complement strand
GTTTTCTATAGATGATGAGGGCCGGTCCGGGAAACGCTCGCGGACCGGCCCTTCGCTGTACCGGGAGGACGGAGGCTATTTCTCGAGAATCTCCACGCTGCAGAGCATCGCCTTCACCCACTCCGCCGCTCCCGCGTACTTCACGGAGGGCATCCGGATGGCGACCACCGCTCCGCTCTCCTCCCACGTCACGGTGAGGACGGCGTAGGAGCCCTCCCCCTTCACGCGCTCGGAGTAGAGCGTCGTGTGCGCCGGGCGGTCGCCGCACTCGAGCGTGCTGCTTCCGTGCTTGCGCAGGCCCACGACCTCCTCGGCGACCTTCTCCGCCGCAACTTCCGGGCTCCCGAAGAGCGCCACGATGATCTCCGAGTCGTCCGGGCCGGCGATGCTCGCCATCTCGTCGTCGCGGTCCTTCTCCTCCGCGCCTTCGGGAAGCTCGATGAGCAGCGTTTCGCTCTCCGAATGGAGGAAGCCCTCTTCTTCTTCAAAACCTGGCAGCTCGTCCTCGGGCTTGAATTCGGGGAGCTTGCCGGGTTCGGGCTTCTCGGGTTCGGACGTCGGTTCGGGCTTTTCCGGCTCCGGAGCGGGCTCCGGCTTCACCGGAGTCGGAGTCGGCTTCGCCGGCTCGGGCGTCGGTTCCGGCTTCGGGACGCCGGGGAACCGAAGCACGTCCGTAACAAAACTCAAGAACTTCGGCTGCAACTTGCGGAACCAGTCGTCCGTGGTGTCGAAAAGGAAGACGTAGCCTGTTTCCTCCTCGACGAAGACGTACATCTCCGCCTTCAGGCGGTTCTGCCCGTTGGAGAAGTGGAAGCGATGAATGACCGCGTCCCTTCCGTGGAGCTTCACGGCCTCGTCCTCCAGCGCCGCGTACCCGGAGAAGCTCGGCATGCTGTTCTTCTTCAGCGCATCGAGGTATTCCTGCGGGGTCAGCGACTTGGGGAACTCCTCCACGAGCGTCAGCAGCTCCGCAAGGACGGTCGCCTTCTCCTGGTAGACGAAGTACCTGTCGATGGCCTCGTTGATCGGTTCTTTCTCCATCCATCCGGGCGGCAGCTCGCCGATTTCCATCTCCGCGGCCCGCGCGGGATGGTTCGCCGACGGCAGAAGAAGCAAGAAGAACACCGCAAATAGAAAACCGCCCAGCCGGAACGCACGCGAAGCAAGACTACGGTACGAATTCCTCATAATGTACTACCTCCCTTGCAGAATTGTCCGCCCCGAAGTCAGGATCGCCGGCCACGGGGTTTGTCCGGCCAGAAGCGCGCAGACCAAGGCCGTTTTGAAAATTGTAGCACTCTTTACTGTATCACGGAAGAGGTGCATGGTATAATTTCAACGGCGTTGCGCAAGAGACCGCGCAGCTCCCAAAAACACTCAAGGAGGCGTTGCGCGTGACTGCACCGGAATGTACGGTTCTTCTCTGCGACGATTCGCCGTTCGTCCGGAGGATGATGCGGGATATCCTGACCGAGGGAGGGGTGACGCGGATCGTCGAAGCCTGCAACGGATGCGAGGCCGTCGATTGCTACGCGGAAAACCGCCCCGATATCGTCTTCATGGACATCGTGATGCCGGAGAAAACCGGAATAGAGGCCCTGACCGAAATACGGGAACGCTATCCGGACGCGCGGGTGGTGATCCTCTCCTCCACCGGGACGAAGAGCAACCTGAAAAAGGCCATCGACGCGGGGGCGTGCGATTTTTTGCAGAAGCCCGTGGAGAAGGAGCGCGTGCTCGATCTGCTGCGCAGGATTGCGACCGCGTGAACCCGGCCGCCCGGGGTGCGATGACGTAAAAAAAGGGGACCCGTTTCGGGTCCCCTTTTTCCGTGTTTCACTTCGTGCAGGCGCCAGGCGCCCGCCTTCCTATCGGCGCGTCTTCCTCTTCAGCAGGAAGAGCGGCGCCAGAAGCAGCGGGGCGAAGGGCGGGAACCCCGCCGCCGCGCACCCTCCGCCGGATGAACCGGAGGACTCCAGCGGCTTGGGAACGGCCAGAAGCAGGGGATCGGTGAACTTGCCGTCCTTCGTTCCGTCGAAGACGAGGAAGCGCCCCCGGTCGTCGTTCGCCGTGTAGAGAGGCTGGACAAGATTCTTCAGGTCGGTCGGCAGTCCGTCCATGAGCAGAAGGCTGAATATGGCCGTGTAGACGCCCGCGCTCTCATCCACGATGAAGAAGCGCGACAGCTTGTCCTTCAGCGCCGCATTGTTCATGACCGTCTTCACCAAGTCGACGGGGCGCTCGCCGTCGGCAAGGGAGATCACCTTGAAGATGTGAATCTCCTTGAGGAAGGCCTCTGTCAGGGAGGTTCCCGAGAGTATGTCGGCGTTCATCCGCTCGCGGATCTTCGGGTCCGCGGCGTCAAGCTCGGTGTGCGTTACTTTGAATTCGACGTGGAGCGGGACGAACTTGCCCGTCGTGTCGCCATCGGCCTCGATGACGAAGCTCTTCGACTTCAGGACCTCGGGTTGTGCGTCCTTCCCCTCTTTATCCTTCCTCATCTCGTCTTCGAGAGACTCTTTGTCCTTCTTCGCATCGGGCTTTTCGGGGACGATTTCTCCCTTCCCCGGCTCGTACTGCTCAAGATCTCCGGAGACGACGCCGACGTCGATATCTTCGGAGACGACGCCGTCGTTGATGTCGTCGAGCTCTTCAGGTTTGACCGGAAGCACGCCCGAGTTGTCGCCGGGATCGTCGCCGATCTTCTCTTCCGGATCTATCTTCGGTATCTCGCGGAAGATCACGGCGAGCCGCTCTTCCTGGTTCTTCCGCGCGAGCGCCACCCTCCGCTCCTCGGCGCGGTAGTACCCCGCGGGCTCCCTGAAGAGCACGCGGTAGGCGATCGAGGGACCGGCCCGAAGGACGAGCGTTACGCCGGAGTTATGCCATGCGGCGCCGTCCAGGGACCATGCGCTTCCCGCGGCCGGATTCAGCGTGACGGTCAGATTTCCGGTCCATTGGACGTACCTTGCGCTCTTAACGACCGCGCCGTTTTTGGGAAGGGAGACGGCGATGTTCGCCGGGGCATCCCAGCCTTCGACCGCCCTGAATGTAACGGCGTAGTCGGTCGGGGCGAGCGTGAGCGATTCGCCCGAGGCATGCCACGTCGCGCCTCCGTCCACGGACCACGCGGCTTCCGCGGGGCCGCCCTCCTCCAGATTCACGGTCAGCGTCGCCGGAACGGGGAGAATGTTGTACACCGTCTGGTACTGGATATTGCCCAGGTAGCGGTGCGTCAGCATCGGGTGCACGCGGTAGTAGTCCTCCGGGATTCCGGCGAGCTCCGCGGAGAGAGGGCCTTCGCCGCCGAAGGCCGTCCACCCCCAGCTCGTCCAGACATTGTTCCTGATGCCGCCCGACTGCACCGCCGTCTGGACGACGTGCCGGCCGGCCAGCCCCTCCCACTGCCAGCGGAAGGACTCTTTTCCGGTCCACAGGACGGGAACGGTCACCGGTGCGTAGTCCCCGCCTTCCGGCTTGTAGGAGAGCGCCGCGTTGTGCGGGAAGCGCGAGCTGTCCATCCGCAGCTCGAAGGTTCTGGCGATGGTGCGTTTGCCGCCGCCGGGATAGGTAACCTCGACTTCGAGCTTTTTGGCGCCGTCAAGCTCCGAGGGGTTCCAGAAATGCCGTTCGAACCAGACGCCCGTCTCTTCGGTCGCCAGACTCCCCATCTGGGACGCCGGGCTTCCGGTGGGATCGAGGTCGTTGCCGTCGAAACGCGCCGCAAGCGTCGGACGTTCGCCGCCCTGCGTCTGCGGCAGCACCGTCCCGTTCAGATAAACCTGCATGGCTTCGACGGGGGGAGCGAACTGCGTCCCCGTCTCGTCGGGCCGGTGCATCTCGCGGTATTCGACCGTGTTGCGGAGCATGACGTCGGGGAGGATTTCCAGATCGTTCCGCAAATTGAGCCAGCTCGCCCAACCGAGCCGATCCACGCCGCCGTTCACCGGAAGGGCGAAGAGCGGGACGAGGTGGACGCGGAGCTCTCCGTTGCGGAGGAACCATTCGCGCCAGTCCTGCGGGGCCGACGTCCCCGCTCTTCTGTTGCGAAGGTAGAGCTGTGCGGGATCGACCACCGCGGGCTCCCAGACGAAGGTTTCTTCGTTTTCCACAGGGTAGTCGGTCCGTTCGAGCCTCTGGCCGAAGGGGCCGGACGCTCCGCCCTCCAAGCCATGGTCCACAAGCGTGGTAAGGCGCAGATACGTGTTCTGGAGAACGGTCGTTCCGGCATCGTGCGCAACCGTGAAGATGTTGTTCGCGTTCTCGGGCGACAGGACATGAAGGTATTCGCCTTCCCTCGGCGTTTCTCCGGCGGAGAGCTCCTTGCCGTTCCGGACCACCGAGACCTGCTGCAGCGCCTGCCGCACATCCTGCTCCTTCGCTTTGAGTTCGGTCAGATCGATCCGGAACTGCTCCGTGCGCTCCGAACCGTCCTTCCTCTTCACCGTGAGCGTGTAGTCGAGCGTATTCGCGGGAGCGACGTCGGTCCAGAACGTCGCGGGATCCCAAACGGGCCATCCGATCGGCTCCATGCCTCCTCCGACGTCATATCTGGCGAAAAGGCCGTCGTCGCCGTTTTCATACCCGGGACCGGAAACAGTCACGGAGTCCACAAGGTGCTCCGACACCATGTCCAGCCAGAAGCTGCCGACCATGAGCGTATACCGCACGTCGCCCTTGGCGGGCACGAAGCGCCTGTAGGTAAGAGAGAAGTCGGGGTTCAGAACCGCCGCGTCGCTCCCAGTGGAACGCAGCTCGTAGCGGACGTCGTACGAGACCGCATCCACGAAGTTGAAGCGGAAGAAGGCGAAAGCGCGCTTCCAGGAGTTTGAGCGGTTGATGGCTCTGCCTGCCATCTGCGAAAGATTGAAGTAGAGGTCGAAGGCGCCCTGGAAAGGCTGAAGCCATTCGTCGTACGCGCCGCCGAAGCGGGCGAGCGAGTCGGTAAGCTGCTCGACTCCCGCGGTTGCGCCGCTGGAGAGGAGATCTTCGGGGTACCCGGCCGCGAAGACGTGGACCGTCGCGTCGTAGGGGAGGTCCGGTTTCAGCGCGGTCTCGGGGCCGTCATGCAAAGAGGTGAACAGCGGTTCTTGAGGGAAGCGGCTCTCGTCGTGGTCGAAGTTGACCGTACGGGCGATCCGGCGTGTTTTTCCGTTCCTGTAAAGCAGCTCCACGGCGAGCTCCCTCCCGCCGGAGAGGGTTGCGTCCTCGGTCCATCCGACGCGCTTGGCGCGGACCGTCATGTCGTTCGACTGGTTCTCATGGTTGACGTTCGGCATGGGGACACCGTCGAGGAAGAAGCGGACGTCGGCGGTCTCCCAGAGCGAATCGGGAGTCTTGTACGCCGTGACGCCGATGCGGGCCGTCTTGCCGATCACGGGCGCGCCGAACGCGTCCGCGGACGAGCGCGGGTACATCTTGCTGATGAGCGCCTCGGGGGCGGTCGCCGCGTCGGGGAGCAGTTCGAGCGTGTTGACGAGCATCACGTCGGGAAGGCCGGGGTGGGAGTGGAACACATGCACCGCTCCGTTCCGGATGAACGCTCCGCGCCAGTCGGCCGCATTCCCCCGGCGGTCGTACAGATCGTCCATGTCGACGTTCAGCGGCGCGCCGGTAAAGTCTTCGTACACATTCTGCAGACGGCCCCGGCTGCCCGGACGGTCGTAATGGGACAACCACGCCCTGCCTCTGGCCCTGTCGGGCTTCCACCCGGCGGCGTCCGGGTTCTCGAACGGATTCTTCCACTCGATGGTAAAGACGTTCTTTCCCGGCTCGGGAGAGAGCACCTGAAGCAGCCTGTTCCTCCCCTCGCGGTGAAGTTCGACGCCGCCCCGCTTGACCGAGAAGGCGCCCAGACACAGATCCGCATCCTCGTCGCTCAGCTTCGAGAGGTCGATGGAAACGGTCTGCGTCCACGAGTCTCCAACTTTCGGCGTTATGTGAAAGGTGTAGTTCAGCCGACCGGGACTTCCGGCGTTGTTCGCGAGCCACCGGAGGAATTCGACGTTGGGCGCCAGCCCGGGGAAGTTGCGGGGCGACCAGAAGGAGGTCGTCTCCGCGGGGTACAGGGCGAGCGATTCGTTATACCCCGGCCCGGTGATGGTCACCGAGCGGAGAATCTCCTCCGGGTCGTCGACGTAGCAGTCCCAGACGACCCACCCGCCGGTGTTGACGATGTCGTTCAGGGCGTTGATATACCGCGTCTTCGCCATCAGGAAAACGCCTTGCGGTTTGTCCTCCGCGGACGGGGAGGAGGAACGCATCGACATGCCGATGCCGTCCGTCTCCCACCGGCCTTCCTCTACAGTCTCCCCGGGCTGCCCGGCGAAAACCGGACCGGCGGCGAGAAGAGCGGCGATACAGCACATGAACAGAAAGAGCAGCGCGCGCGTCTGTTTGAGCATTGTACATACACAACTCCCTTCAGAATTCGGATGAAAAAAGATCTCTTCGAGCTACGGCGTCGTTTTGTCTGCAGAGACGACGATCAGCCTCCTCTCCGGAGCCTTCGGAAAAAACCGTGCGGAACGCATCGGAATCACGGGGAATACAAATCAATTTTACAGCAGCCGGGGGCGTTGTCAACACGCGCCGCCCCCGCACGCCCGGCGGCGGGAAACTCCCTCGGGGACTCTTCCTCGCAGGGAAAGGGCGGACTCGGGGGCAGGCCCGTGTTGCGCTTTCTATCCTCCGATGGTATCGTAGTTGCTGGAAATATGGCAATACTCGGGGAGGTGACCGCGCTTTCGCATTTTAAGAAGGGATAGGGCATGTCGAACAGTTCCAAACAGGCGACAAAAGAAACGAAAGGGGTGTTTTGAACGATGAAGAGAACGGATCTACGAAGTGTGTTCGGAAGAGTTCCTCTCCTTATGATGGTCTTCGCGCTCTCGGTCTTCCTGCTGGGAGGCTGCGGCGGAAGCGACGACCCGGGGCCCGGACCGGATCCCGTCATAGCGGGGCTCGTAACGGTTTCCGGGCAGGTGGTCGACAGTGTTCCGGCGAAAGCCGAGATTGCGCCGACGGCCCGTTCGAGCGCGATGCGGGTCAGCCTGCTCAAGGCGGGCGCCGGCGTGGAAGGCGTGGAAGTGGACGCCTCCAGCGACGGCTTCAGCCTTGGAAAGACCACGACGGAGAAGAACGGTTTCTTCGCGCTCGAGGTTCCCGTGCCGTCGAACGGCCGCCTTGTGCTGACCTTCAGCAAGGCCGGGCATATCACGTACCAGAAAGCGGTCAACGTGGCCAAGGACGAGTCGCACGCAGTGCACGCGGTGCTGCCGGCGGTGGGAAAAACGACGACGGTACCCGACGACGGCGTCGTCTCCGATGACGCGATACGCGTGGAAAGCCTTCCCGCGGGCAGACAAATCTCGCTCTTCACCGGCGATCCGACGGAAGAGACGGGGCGCGCGGTCTTCCCGGGCGACTACATGGCGAACACTCCCGAAGAGAGCAACGTCGGCCTGGTGAGCATGGCCTTCTTCGAGGCGAAGTTCACGGACGCCGCCGCGGCGGGAGCGAAGTCGACGTCGCTGGATGAACCGGCGAAGGTGCGGATGCTGCTCCCCGAGGGGTATCAGGACGGAACGCTCCGGGCTCCGGACGGCAGGCGTTACGGCGTCGACTCCAACGACGACTATACGAACCAGATCGAGTGGTGGTCGTACGATACGGACACGGCGATGTGGGTGCAGGAGGACGCCAATCCTTGGACGCCCGAGATGGAGCTTGCGATGATCTATCAGGGCGATGCCGGACTCGGCGAGGATCCGGAAAAACTCTACGTGGAGGCGTGGGTCACCCACTTCAGCTGGTGGAACGCCGACTACCCGCAGGAGTTCGCCTACTTCTGCGTGCGCGTGGTGGACGGCGACGGGAATCCTTTGGAGAACATCCCCGTGTTCTCGCGCGGCGTCACCTATATGAACACGTCGCGCGGCGTCCGGACCGACGCGAACGGCTGGGCGAAGGGGATCGTGGTGAAAAAATCCGCCGCCGACGCGGAGAATGCGCGCGAACGGGCGCAGGTCTACGCGATGGCGGGCAACGTCGAGTTCCTCTACGACGTAACGGACGCCGACGAGGGCGTCGTCGTGTCGGACGACCTGTACACGCCCTTCGACGAAGACGAGTGCAAGCGCGCCGACAAGCGCCCCTCCATCGAACTGAACAACACGATCGTGGTCAGCTTCGAGGGAACCGTCAACGGTACGGTGACCAATGAAGCGGGAAGAGCGCTCTCCGGAATCAAGGTCTACTCGAGCACCGGCGGGGTGGCGACGACGGAGCCGGACGGACGGTACGCTCTGCAGGTACCGGTGGGCGCGCAGGTGACGATCTACGTGGCGGGCGTCGAGGGAAAGAACGCGACGGTCGCCGACAAGGGAACGCCGGTCACGGTCGACTTCACGGTTCCGAACAGGCCTCCCGTGATCACCGCTTTCTCCCGGACGCCGGAGGGACGGATCCCCAGCGGCGGCGTAGTGACCTTCAGGGGCGAGGCCGTCGATCCCGAAGGGGGCGCCGTGTCCTACAAGTGGACCGCCACCGCAGGAACGCTTGCCACGGATTCCAGCCACACTTCGGTTTGGACCGCTCCCTCGACCTTCCAGGGCTCCGCGCAGGTCACGCTGACGGCGACCGATACCGACGGGAAGTTTTCTCAGATGACCGTTCCTGTAACGTGGGGGCCGCTCCCTCGCCCCGGACGCCTCGTCGTGACGCTTGTGGACGACGGGAAGCCGGTCGCGGGCGCGCCGGTGGTGCTGCACGACGCGAACGGCGACGTGGAGCGCGAGATCCGGACGAACGCGCTGGGGAAGGCCGACTTCGGCGAGATCGGGCGCGACAAGGCGACGATATCCTACGGCGTCGAGACGACGAACGTCTACTACCCCGGCTCTCCATCTGAACAGAGCGTTACGTCGCGCGTCATCAGGACGCTCACGGACGTCCCCGCGGCCGCGATCATCGTCGACCACGGAATGGATTTGGGCGGCGGCGAGGAGCGTTACTATGGATTTTGGCCCGACGCCGGGGATCCCGTCTATACACTTCGCCTCGGAGTGGACAGAAATTCCATTCCCTCCGGAACGTACGCGCAGATACAGCCCTTCTACACCTCGTTCTACGACTTTGCATCGGTCACCCCGTCCGAGGTCGAATGGCAAGACGTTTCCGTGTTCGCGGAACAGCTGCAGAGCGACGGCAAGCTGACGCTGCTCGGCCAGGTTCTCTCATTCGAATCGTACGAGGTGCAGAAGTGGGGAGCCGTCTACGACATCGAACCTGTTTCGGGAGACTCCTATACCGTGCCGCTCGACAGGAACCCCGTCTCGATGACGTGGACATCCAACAGGGAGACTCCGCTCTTCTGGATCATGGGCGACCGCAAGGGCGTGGAGTACCAGATCGCCCGGACGATCTCGGACGAGGAACCGTGGGGTGCGGCTGAACCGCGGACCTTCGCCGACCGTCTCGCCGACCGGGCAGCCCGTCGGGCCGCGTTGCTCTCGGCGCCGGCCGCTACCGGCGGAAGTCTGCAAGTTTCCGCTTTCGAGGCCGATTTCTTCTACTACGACGCAAGCGGTTTCGTTGTCGTCAGCCCGGACATTTCCACGGTCTCCGAGACGCGGCGGCTTGGCTCGACGCTCCCGGCTTCCGTTGCCGTGGAGCTTCCGGACTACGCTTTTTCGAATGTCGCGAGCCCGGATTTCGGCGAGGGCGACCGGGAGATCGGATGGCGCCTCGAGACGGCCAACGATTTCGACGCCCTGATCGCTTCGATCAGCGGAGGATATCAGCAAGCGCAGTTTGAATTCGTGGACGTTGAATGGTCGGTGATCAGGGGGGATGTCAAGGGCAACAGAACCCTCGTCTTCCCGCAACTTCCGAATTCCCTCGAAGACTGGCTGAAGCAGGGACCGGACGGCGACTATATCCGGTTCTCCGAACCGATCGTCTCCGTCTTCGAATTCAACAATGTGGCCGGATACGACGCGCTGATGGGGATCATCCTCTCGGGGAACAACCCTCAGAATGAAACCATACGCATGCTGAGGGGAAGCTCGATGAGCTACATCCAGTAGACGTTGAACAGCGGTATGACCGGAACGCAAGAAGGAGGGGCCGTAAAGGCCCCTCCTTCTTGCGTTCCGCCGTCGCGCGGCGCCCTTGCTACTTGCCTAATCCGTCGAGAAGACCGCCGCTCCGCCTCTCCGCCGCCGGGGTCTCTCCCCGGAGCGTCGCGCAGAAGTCGTCGAGGACGGTGTACAGATTGCCGCCGAGCCTGTCGGGAAGGAGCTGTCCGAGGAGGCGGTCCGGATTCCTCCACGAGCCGGGCTGTCTTGCTGCGAACAGTCTCCATGTCGACAGCAGCGTGAAGTCCTGGTTCCAGATGTGATCGCTCTTGTTCCCGAACCATGCGTCCACGGGGATTTCGAGCGTCATCCCGGCATCCGTAAAGTTTTTATCCCGGGTGAGAAGATCGGTCCTGCTGATCCAGAAGCCCACTCCGGTATGATTCCATCTGCGAAGGATTGCCAGGCGGCCGCCGGTGTCGCCGTCGAGGAAACGCCCGTACTCCGCCGTGATGTCGAGATCGAGCGAGGGCTCGTGGTACCCGGCCTGGATCCACCCGGCGCCGGTCCATTTGTTTTCCTCCTGCTTGGAGATCACGGTCGATCCGCCGGGTTTGAAGGATCTGAACGTGTCGTTCAGCCCGGCGAAGGAATAGGGATCGCGCTGCTTGACCCCGACCGCGCGCGCGCCCAGCCACCAGCGCCCTCCGTGCATGTAGGAGCGGAGCCAGGCGTTCACTCCGAACCAGTTCGCGTCCAGCCACCCGGCCTCCGCCATGGCGACGGTGCGCCTGCCGTCAGTTCCGTCCTCGAGGACGTTCATTCCGGCGATGACGGCCTGCCAGATGCGCGTTCTGTCGTTCAGCTCCGGCTCCCACCATATATTGGCGTCCTCGACGAGGGGAACGCGGATGTCGGCCACCGTCTCCCACCCTTTGGAGGTGCGGTATCTGTGGATGAGATCGACGTTGAAACGATGTTCGTAGTCATTGTCCAACGTCCGGTCGATGCGCGGTTCGTAGGAGAAGACGGCTTTCACATCGTGCCGCCCCCGTTTCCCTTCCGGGCGGGCGAGGCTGAGCGCCCACTCCTCTCCGGAACGCATTCCGCTGGGATCGCGGGTTTCGGCCCAGGAGACGCGCGCGGAGGCAAGGTGTTCGCGTTTCAACTCCCCCGCTCGGAGAAGGGCGCAATGGCTGCCCGGGACGTCCACGCGGGCGGTTGGAATGCCTCGGGTGCGGGCTGTCATGGAGACGGTCTCCGTATCGCGCGGGGCGTGGAACGAGATCACCGAGAGAGCGCGCGCCATGGCTTCGGCCTCCGAGGCGTACCCGATATTCTCGTAGGCGACGAGGATGGCGCGGTCGCCGAGGAGCACTTCGAGATCGCGGAATCCTCCATGCTTCTCCAGCGATTCGAGGATGGCGGACGCCAGCGATTCAGGCTCCGA
>Ga0334890_1005047_pt1 | contig 11536 bp, 6 predicted proteins | sample GraSluR1_MG_3_FD_207220 | JGI IMG/M metagenome (GOLD analysis project Ga0334890, IMG submission 207220) | Sludge microbial communities from methane-producing bioreactor in Wageningen University, Netherlands - Granular Sludge_31_08-R1 | ecosystem: Engineered > Bioreactor > Anaerobic > Unclassified... | reverse complement strand
GCGCGTGCGATTGACTTGAACATTACCGCCTCACACGGGCGGGACGGCGCAGCAGCGCGGTTCCGCCATACAATACACGCCAAACGTGATCAGAGCTGTAGGTGATGCGGACGGATTATACCATAGACAGGGCAGGGCGGTTAACCGTGATTACACGGACGGGTCCACGAACAACCTGTTGCTGAGGAAAGTTCAGGAACGCTCACTGAACGCCTCCCCCCTCAGTCCCCCCTCTAGCTCTGCTGGAGGGGGGATGATCTGGCGGGCGGTTCTCCCCTTCCCCTGGCTTTGCTGGGGGAAGGGGCCAGGGGATAGGGGCATTCTGACGATTGCCCAACAACCTGTTCGTGGACCCCGGACAGCAGGTTGGCTTGCGCGGCGCGGCGGCGCAGGCATGGCCTTCTCCGGCGGCTAGGCGGGCGGTGGAGGGCTGGCAGGGGCTGGTTCGCCTGCCATGTCTATCAGCAGCAGCGCGATGCCGTTGAAGGTGTACGAGGCGAGCACCCGATTCTGGCGCGTGCTGAGCCACGCGGAAACCGGCGACAGTGACGGCACGAACGGGTCTGGCGCGGGCATCGGCCCCAGGCGATGCGCGTCGTGCAGCGCATCGTAGACCACCCACAGGCGCGCCGGCGAAGTCGTCTCGTCTTCGCTCAGCAGGTAGATGCCCTCCCTGGAATCGCTGATTCCGAGGAGGATCAGGCTTTCCATCGTGTCTGTGCCCGCGTAATAAGCGAACGCATTGAGCGTGGCGCTGCGCTGGACGAGCACGCCATCACCTGGCTGCTGTTCCTGACGGACGGTATCTGCCAGTGGGCGCCAGCCTTCACGCTCTTCGTGGCCGCTGCGCCGCGCGCTGATCACCACCAGCAAGCCCGACAGTACGACCAGCGCCAGCAGCGCCGTCCCAAGACCTCTGCCAGGCAGGCGGCTCAGACCCAACCAAACCAGCAGCAGCCACGCGGGCAGCGTCTCGGCGAAGTAGCGGTCAATGTACAGCGGGCGCACGAGGGAGATCAACAGAATCGCAGCGAACGGGGCGAGGACCAGCCACAGCCAATAGAAAGCCGCGCCGCGCCGCCAGGCCCGTGCCGCGTGGTACGCGCCTGCCCCCAGCCCGACAGCGGCAGCGACCAAACCAGGGATGGCGTACCAGGCCGGCGGCCCGTAATGGCCCACGATCAGGTTCTGGAAGGTTAGCGCCACGTCGTCGAGGCCCGGCGCCGGAATCCAGGCCGTGTTGGGGGTGATGTTGCCCCGCGCCAGGCGAGCCAGGTTCCACGCCAGGAAGGGCAGCCCGGCAACCATCCAGCCGGCCAGCCAGCGGCGAAAGAGCACGCGGCTGCGCCTGATGCGGAAGCCGAGCACAATGTATTGGGCCAGCGGCAGCATCAGGCCGAAGAAGTGAGTCATGACGACCGCCGCGCTGCTCAGCGTGAAGACAGCCCATCTTGCCCACGAGCGCGGGTGGCGGGCCAGCGCGATGAAGGCGAGCGACACCAGCAGCGCGAGCGTCACAAGAAGCGCGTAGGGGCGCGCCGTGCGTGACAGTACCACGTGAAACGGATTCACCGCCAGCAGAGCGCCCGCCCACAGGACTGACTCCCGGTGGCTCGTAAGCTGCCGCGCCGCGACGATCAACAGGGCGACGGTAACCATCCCCGCCAGCACGGACGGATAGCGCAGGGCGAACTCGCCTTCGTGGGGCAGCGCGTGGAGGAGCAGGTAGTAGAGGGGGATCTGATTGCCCGTGCTCAGGACGCTCTCCAGCGTATGGCGTAGATTGCCATCCATGCGCAGAGTCGTGTAGACCTCATCCACCCAGAAGCTCGCCCGCTCTAGCTGCCAGATGCGCAGACCGAAGCTGATCAGCAGCAGGGCGACGATGACGGACAGCATGGGCGTTGCGCGGCGCGGCGGCGCAGGCATGGCCTTCTCCGGCGGCTAGGCGGACGGTGGGCCGTCACCGCAGGCAGCGGCCACCAGCGCGCGGACGGCGCTGGCCGGGTCTAGCTCGCGGGCGACAACGCGGCGCACCGTCTCGGCCAGCGTTGCCGGGTCGTGGGCGGCCAGCAGGCGCGCCAGCAGCGCCTCGCGCAGCCGGGCGAGTAGCTCGGCCTCGACGCGCTGGCGCTCGCGCTCGGCGATCTCGCCGGTGCTGTGCAGGTGGGCGCGGTGCTGGTCGAGGGCAGCCAGCACGTCGGCGATGCCCGTATGCTCGGTGGCGACAGTCTCGATGACGGGCACAGTCCAGGTGTCTGCGGCGGGCGTTTCCAGCGGGGCGGGGAGCAACCCCGCGCCGTGATGCCCGGCGTTGCGTAGGCGGTGGCCCAGTTCGAGCATGGCCCGCAGGGCGCGGACGGTGTTCTGCGCGCCGGGGCGGTCGGCTTTGTTCACCACCAGGATGTCGGCGATCTCCAGGATGCCCGCCTTGATCGCCTGCACGTCGTCGCCCAGGCCCGGCGCGTCCACCACCACCGTCGTATGGGCCATGCGCGCGATGTCTACCTCGCTCTGCCCCGCGCCGACCGTCTCGATCAGGACGACGGCGAAGCCCGCCGCGTCCAGCACGCGCACCACGTCGCCAGTCGCTGCGGCCAGCCCGCCCAGGCTGCCGCGCGAGGCCATGCTGCGGATGAACACGCCGCCGTCACCGGCCAGGTCGGTCATGCGCACCCGGTCGCCGAGCACGGCTCCGCCGCTGAACGGGCTGGTGGGGTCTACGGCGACAATGCCCACCGTCTGCCCGCGCTGGCGCATGGCCAGGGCCAGCGCGTTGACCAGGGTGGACTTGCCGGTGCCGGGCGCGCCGGTCACGCCGATGAGGGCCGCCTGGCCCGTGTGCGGGTGCAGGCGAGCCAACGCTTCCAGGGCGTCGGGCGCGCGGTTCTCAACGCGCGTGATCAGCCGGGCCAGGGCGCGGCGGTCGCCGCCCAGCACGGGGGCGATCAGGTCGGCGGGGGCGCGGGCCGGAGTCATGCGGACGGGGCGGCCAGGGCAGTGCGGATGAAGCGCACGATGTCGTCGGTGTTGGTGCCGGGGCCGAACACGGCGCTGACGCCCTGCGCGAGCAGCGTGGGGATGTCGTCATCAGGGATGATCCCGCCGACGAGCACCAGCACGTCGTCCAGACCGGCGGCGCGCAACTCTTCGAGGATGCGCGGGATGAGGGCCATGTGCGCGCCGCTGAGGATGGACAGGCCCACCACGCGCACATCTTCTTGCAGCGCGGCTTCGGCGATCATCTCCGGCGTCTGGCGCAGGCCGGTGTAGATCACTTCCATGCCGGCGTCGCGCAGCGCCCGCGCGATCACTTTGGCACCACGGTCGTGCCCGTCCAGGCCGGGCTTGGCGATCAGCACGCGAATCTTCTCGTCGGTCATGGCGGTTCGCTGGCTCCGTTCAGGTGTCCGTTGCGGGTGATGCGGGCTGGCTGACGAGCGGCCCACTGTGGGGTCATTATACCGGAAATGGGGGTTGGCGCGCAGGGGGGCGCTCGAACCGGGCGGCGGGTCAGCCCGCGAAGATGTCTTGCACGGCCAGCCGGAAGCCGGGGAGCACGTCCCCGCCATCCAGCGTCCCATCCGCGCGCACCGTCTTGGCGGCGCGACCGGGCGTGTAGACCTCTACAAGCTGTCTCTCCGGGTCAACGATCCACACGGTCGTACCGGCGGCCAGGTAGTTGACCAGCTTGAGGCGCATCTCGTGGGGTGTGTTGGAGGGTGACAGGGCTTCGACGGCCAGATCGGGCGGGATGGGGCTGTAGGCGCGCTCGGACGGCGCGGCCTGGCGGGATGCTGACACGAATGCCACATCGGGGATGTAGCGTTCGCCCGCGATCTCATAACCACCGTCCGCGCCGGTGACCAGCCCTGCGATGTTGTTGGTGCGCAGGTGGAGCTTGAGGAAGAACCCGACGTTGTAGGCGATGGCGGACGCACGCTGGCTGGACACCACTTCGACTACTTCTCCCCCGATGTACTCAAAGAGTCGGTCGGCGTGTTCCGGTTGCCCGACGAACTCATCGAACTCTTCAACGGTCATGCGCTGCGCCTGAACGGCCATGGTCTTCCATCTCCGCTCGCCTCATCTACGATTGTAGCGCAATTCCGGGTTTTGTTCCCCTCCTGTTCGTTGGCTCCCGGCGCATCTAACGATGGGGGCAAGATTCTCTGAACCGCACAGACGCAGATAGAACAAGACTTCCGAAGTCTTCGAAGACTTCGGAAGTCTGCCTTTCCTGCTCTTCTTTGCGCTCTCTGCGCCTCAGCGGTGAGGCTCTGCCCCAAGAGCCGGGCACACCGGCCCGGCGCGCGGTGGCCGATGTGTGCTACAATGCGGGCAAAGTCCACCAAGTGTGTTGCTGGATACGTGCGGAGCGGTGTGATGCAGGCAAGCTCAACTCCCCGGCTGACCATTCGCGGGCTGGCACCGGCGCTCGCTGCCGTTGGGCTGCTGATCGCCGGCTTGCTGCTCCTTGTGTACGCGGCCTCGGCTGCCGCCTGGCTGGATCGTCCCTTCCTCGGCGCGTTCCTGGAGCGCGACCTGACTATTGGCCGGGCGGAGTCGCTGGCGGGCGCGGCGTGGCCCGCGGTGGATGCCGGGCTGCGCCAGGGTGACCGCCTCACCGCGCTGGACGACGCAGACCTGGAGGCGGTGCCCGTTGCCGGGCGGCTGGGCGCGCTGTACGATCTGCTGGCCGAGCGCGCTCCCGGCGAGACCGTGACCGTGCGCTTCGAGCGCGAAGGTGAGGCGGTGCCCGCCGGGGCGCAGTGCGATGACCTGCCGACCCTCGGCGGCGCGCGCACCTGTACCCTGGATGTGACGCTGGCCGATTTCCCCGCTGGCGACTTCGCGGCCTACTTCGCCCCTGGCTGGGTCGCCGGCGCGATCCTGTGGGCGTTGGCGGCGCTACTCTTCGCCCGTCGGCCAGCCAGCCCGCTCGTGCAGATCGTCACGCTGGTGGTGGCGGCGTTCGCCGTGCTCGTCGCCGGGCAGTTCGCTGTGCTAGCGGCGCAGACCGCCGCCTGGCCCTGGCTCGTGGCCCTGGCGCTGAGCGGCGGGCTGCTGGTCGTGCTGGCGCTGGAGGTACCCTACCGTTTCGCCGCCGTCGAGCAGATGCCCGCGTTGGGAGTGGCTCCGGCGGTGGCAGGGCTGGCCGTCGGCGCGGCGAGCGCCACGCTCTATGGCGCGCACGACGCAGAGACGAGCCGCCTGGGGCTGGGCCTGGCCCTGGGGACGCACGTACTCGGCGGCGCGATCCTGCTGGCGGTGATGCTATGGCGGCGGGGGCGGGCGTCGTCGCTGGCGGTGCGCAGCCAGAGCACGATCCTGGCCTTTGGCGCGCTGATGGCGCTGCTCCCGCTCGCGGCGTGGCTGGTCGCGCTGATCGTCTCCGGGGCGGGGGTGCCGGCGCTGGCCGTGCTCACGCAGACTCTCCCCGCGCTGCTGCCGCTCAGCGCCCTGTTCGCCGTCGCCCAGGGGGGGCAACTGGACACCGACCGCCTCGCGGCGCGCGCCGGACTCTACGCGGCGCTGCTGGCCCTGCTCACGCTGAGCTACTTTGTGCTGGTGGCAGGTGTGGCCGCATTGCTGGGCCGCTCGCTGCGCGATCTGGCCGTCAGCCCGGCGCTGATCATGCTGGCGATTTTCGGCGTGGCGCTGGCCTTCAACCCGCTGCGCCAGAGTATGCAGCGCCGCATTGACACGGTGTACTACCGCGCCCGCAGCGCCTACCAGCCGCTGCTGGAAGAATTCTCGCGCGAGGTGACCAACGCCGTCGGCCTGGATCAGGTGGCGCGGCTGCTGGTGCACGCGCTGGACGCGGGGTTGGCCCCGGCCTATGCCATCCTGTTCGTGCGCGATGCGGCGACGGGCGAGTACCGCCCGCGCCCCGACCCAGAGACGGGCCAGCGCCTGACCGATGTGGTCTTCGGCGCGGAGAGCGGGCTGGTGCGCTATTTGCGCGCGCGGCCCGGCCTGCTGTCCCTGGAAGAGGGACGCCCGCTGCCGCTGGAAGTGGTGGGCAGCCGGGCGAGCCTGGCTGTGCTGGGTGCGCCGGTCATAGTGGGCCTGGGCGGGCAGAAGGGGCTGAACGCCATCCTCGCTATTGGCCCGCGCAGGGGTGGCGCGCCCTACGGCTACGAAGACCTGCGCTTCATCGAGAGCCTGAGCGACCAGGTGGCCCTGGCCGTTGAGCGGGCGCAGGCGGTGGACGACCTGGAGCGCCGCGTCCGCGTGCAGGACGTGCTCAGCCAGGTCAGCCGCGCGCTGAACTTCGCCATTGACCTCGACACGCTGCTCGAACTGATCTACGCCCAGACGCGCCGCGTGATTGACGCGCCGGTGTTCGCCATCGCCCTGCGCGACGCGAGCACCAACACGCTGCATTACGTGTTCTACAACGAGGGCGAGGATCGCCTGCCCCGCCTGGAAGAGCGGCGCTGGCCCCTCGGCCCTGATCTGGTCAGCGAGGTGGTGCGGACGCAACAGCCGCTGCGCACCGACGACTACGCGGGCGAGTCCTTGCGCCGCGACGCCAACACGCCGCCGGACAATCCCCGGCTCAAGGCGTGGCTGGGCGTCCCCTTGCTGGCGGACACAGGCGGCGGCGTGCTCGGCGTGATGATCACGGCGCTGACCGAAGCGGGCGTCACCTTCAGCGACGAGCAGCAAGACCTCTTCGTGGACATTGCGAATCTGGCCGCCAGCGCCATTGACAAGCTCCAGCTTTTCGACAAGATGCAGCAGCGCGCCCGCCAGCTCGCCGCCATCAACGAGATCGCCAACCAGCTTGCCTCGGAGATGGGCAACGTAGACCGGCTGCTGAGCCTGATCACCGAGAACGCCGTGCAAATCCTGGAGTCGGAGGCGGGGACTCTGCTGCTGGTGGACGAGAACGCGGGCAACCTGGAGGTGCGCGTCGTTGTCGGCGGCGACCAGGCCCTGGTGGGCGCGCGCCTGCCGCTGAACGAGGGGCTGGCCGGCGAGACGGTGCAGCGCGGCGCGCCGATCATCGCCAACGCGCCCCCGCCCGACGCCGGGACGGATGGCGCGCCCGGCGCGATCCTGTCTGTGCCCCTGCTGGCCAGCGGGCGGGCCATCGGCGTGCTGCAGGTGCGCGAGAAACGCGGCGGCGGGGTCTTTGGCCCCGAAGACGCTGACATGCTCTCGACCTTCGCCGGGCAGGCTGCCGTCGCCATCGAGAACGCGCGCCTGTTCGACATGACCGACCAGCAGCTTGCGCTGCGCGTGCAAGAGCTGGATACGATGCAGCGCATTGACTACGAGCTAAACCGCACGCTCGACCTGCGGCGTGTGGTGGACATCATGATGGACTGGGCGCTGCGCAAGAGCGGGGCGACGGCCTGCGCCTTCTTCATGCGCGAGCGCGGGCAAGGCACGCTGCGCATGGTGATGTCCTACGGGTACCCGTCCGGCTCGCCGTTCGCGCCCAGCCCGGAGGCGCGCACCTTCCGCGACGACGAGGGCGTGCTGGGCCGCGTCGTGCGCACGGCCAGGCCGTCGCTCGTCTCTGACCTGGCGCTCGACCCCGACTACAGCGAGACGCTGCCCGGCTGCGTGGCCCAACTCACCGTGCCGCTGATCAGCGCCGGGCAGGTGATCGGTGTCATGCTGCTGGAAAGCGACCAGGACGGCGCGCTGGACCTGCTCGACCTGGACTTCGCCGCGCGCCTGGCCGAGCACGCCACGCCCGCCATCGTCAACTCGCAGTTGTTCCAGGAATTGCAGCGGGCCAACGTCGCCAAGAGCGAGTTCGTCTCGTTCGTGGCCCACGAACTGCGCAACCCCATGACCAGCCTGCGCGGGTACACTGACCTGCTGCTCAAGGGCGTGGTCGGGCCGGTGAACCCGCAGCAGTCCGACTTCCTGCACACGATCTTCCACAACGTCATGCGTATGGAGACGCTGGTCAGCGACCTCAACGACCTGACCAAGCAGCAGACCAATAACCTGCGCCTGGACATCGCCCCGGTCAGCTTCGCTGAAGTGGTGACGGAGACGCTGCGCGCCCAGCAGCGGATGCTCGACGACAAGGAGCAGACGGTGACGGTGGACGTGCCGGAGCGCCTGCCGGCGGCCCTGGGCGACCGCACGCGCCTGGTGCAGATCATGACCAACTTCGTCTCGAATGCGAACAAGTACACACCCGAAGGCGGCGCGGTGACCATTCGGGCACGGGCGGTGCGCAATGTGTGGGACCCGCAGGGCGCGCCGGAGGTGATCCATTGCAGCGTGCAGGACACCGGCATCGGCATGAGCGAAGAAGACCTGCGCCAGCTTTTCACGCCGTACTTCCGCAGCGATGACCCCGCCGTGCGCGAGCAGCCGGGCACCGGCCTGGGCCTGACCATCACGCGCGGGCTGATCGAGCAGCACGGTGGCAGGGTCTGGGTGGAGAGCACGCCCGGCGAGGGGACGACCTTCCACTTCACCGTCCCGGTGGCGGTGGAGGGGGCGACCGCCGGATCGCGACGCTAAGGTGTGAGCAGGGCGACTGCCGTCAGGCGGTCGGCGTCCAGATCGAGCACGTAGGCCGAGCCATCGGCCATCTCGACCAGGGCCGCGTCGCCGGTGCCGAAGGGCTGCACGCGGCGCGGGGCGATCCCCGTCGAGGCCAGCTCGCTGCTCAGGCGCTCCCAGCGGCCCGTGCGCGCATCCTGCAGCACGAATTCCCCGCGAATCGTCGTCCACAACAACGCCGACTCCCCGCGCACCAGGTGCACAGCCAAACGGTTGGGCTGTGGCATGAGGTCCGGCACGGGCAACAGCGACGAGAAGGCGCGGTCGCTGAGGGACAGCAGCATCACCTCGCCGAAGCCCCGGTTGGCGACCAGCACGCGCGTGCCGCTGCTGTTCCAGGGCAGGCCCAGGTCGCGCCGCTCCGCCGAGACGTACTCCGCCCCGCCGGGCAGCCACACTTCCTGGCGGGCCGTCCCGTCCGGGCGGGCGGTGAAGAGATGGGCTTGCTTCTGCCCGGCCTCTCCCGTCAGCAGCCGGAAGAAGGCGATGCCCTCGCCGCCGTTCGTCCAGCCCACGTGTCGCCCTTCGCCGGGCAGGTAAAGCTGGCCTGTCTCCAGGTTGGCGATGTACAGGTGGAAGCGGTAGCACAGCCCGCCCGCGCAGGCGTCGCGGTAGGCGGCGACGAAGGCGATGTATTGCTCGTGCGGCGACCAGATCACCTTGTCCAGCGTCACGTTCCACTCGTCCGGCTCGGAGGGCGCGTAGGCATCCTCTGAGGCGGGCACGGAGCCGTGCTGCGGGAAGGGAAAGAGGGCCGTCTCCGCGCCGCTCGCGTCGAGCACGCTGACCGTGCTCATGCCGATGCGCTGCGGGATCACCGTGTCGCAGCGCGGGACAAGCAGGTGATGGTGGCGCACCAGCACCAGCCGCTCGCCGGACGGCGCGGGGTAGAAGTCGTATTCGAGCGGGGGCAGGGGTAGAGCCAGCGCCTCGTCGAGCGTTGTGATCCCCTCCAATGGCGTGCCGACCAGCCGTTCGGGGCACTGGGCGCGCGCCGCGTCGAGCGCCTGGGCGAGCGCGTCAAGCTCCACCTGCTGCCAAGAGTCTCGCGGCGTGGCGGGCTGCGGCGCAACGGGGATCGTGCTGCGCAGCGTGGCGCTGCCGTCGCGCGCCACCGTGAAGAGGTCCAGCGCGGCCCCGCCGTCACGCGGGCGGACGAGGGGCAGCGTGTCCGCGTGCGGAGCCATGAAGTAGCTGCTGGCGTCGCCTTCGGCGGCCCAGCCGGTTGTCCCGTCGGCCAGGCGCACCTGCCACCACACGTAGCCCAGGTTGCAGCGCGGCCCGTCCAGCACGCTGACGACCGTCCCGAAGGGCAGCAGCGCAAGCTCCGCCGCGCCAGCCGCGCCGGTGAGGGGCTGGTTCTTCAGACTTAGGCCGTAGGGCGAGTTGACGCGGGCCGTCGCACCGGTTTGCAGGCGCGACGCGATCAGGGTGTCGCACGGGCCTTGCGCACGGGCGGGCGGCGCAGCGTGCGGCGAGGGGATCAGGGCGAGCAGAAACGCGGCAACCAGGGCAGCGGACGCCCGTTGGAGCGAGAGACAGCGCATGGTGAAAACCTCCGGCGGCAGGAAACGCGCGCCGATCATACCACGAGGGCGGGCGCTGTCAGGTACGGCAAGCGGGCGCTTGGTCTGCGCTGCTGCGCCTGTGCGGGGTGTGAGGGCGCTGCCTGCCATGCCCTTGCGCCTCACCCCCTATATCCCCCTCGCCAGCCGAGCTAGAGAGGGGGACTTTGACCGGCTGGCGTGACCCTTTCCCTCTCTCTGGCTCTGCCGGGAAGGGGGCCAGGGGGAGGGGCGCTGTGTAATGCAGGTGCAGGCTCACAGGGTGATGCTGGGCCGGTACTCGCCGAAGACGCCGCGCAGCACCCCGCAGATTTCGCCAAGCGTGGCGTCGTTCTCCACGCAGATGACGAACAGCGGCATCAGGTTCTCGCTGCCGCGCGCCGCGGTCTCCAGGTGCGCCAGCAACTCGCGCACCCGGCCATTGTCACGGGTCGCGCGCAGGCGGGCCAGTCGCTCGCGCTGCGCCGCTTCGACTGCCGGATCAACGCGCAGAATCTCGCGGGCCGTGTGCTCCCCGCCGTCAGCGGTGAAGGCGTTGACACCGACGACGATCTGCTCGCCGCGCTCGACGGCGCGCTGGTACGCATAGGCCGCGTCGTTGATCTCGTTCTGGATGTAGCCCGCCTCAATGGCCGCCTGCGCCCCGCCCAGCGCGTCAATGTGGGCGATGTACTCCGCCGCGCGGCGCTCGATCTCGTCGGTCAGCGCCTCGATGGCGTAGCTGCCCGCCAGCGGGTCTACCGTGTCGGCCACGCCGGACTCGTGGGCGATGATCTGCTGGGTGCGCAGCGCCACCTGCACCGCCGCCTCGGTGGGCAGAGCGAGGGCTTCGTCCATGCTGTTGGTGTGCAGGCTTTGCGTCCCGCCGAGCACCGCGGCCAGCGCCTGCAGCGTCACGCGCACGACATTGTTCTCCGGCTGCTGCGCGGTGAGCGTGCTGCCGCCCGTCTGCGTGTGGAACTTGAGCTGCCAGCTACGCGGGTCTTGCGCGCCGAAGCGCTCGCGCATGATGCGCGCCCACAGCCGCCGCGCCGCGCGGAACTTGGCGATCTCCTCCAGGAAGTTGTTGTGCGCGTTGAAGAAGAAGGAAAGCTGTGGGGCGAAGTCATCCACGCTCAGCCCGGCATCGAGCGCCGCCTGCACGTAGGCGATGCCGTTGGCCAGGGTGAAGGCGACTTCCTGCACCGCCGTGCTGCCCGCCTCGCGGATGTGATAGCCACTGATGCTGATCGTGTTCCATTTGGGCACTTCGCGGGCGCAGTAGGCGAAAAGATCGGTGATCAGGCGCATCGAGGGCTTGGGCGGGAAGATGTACGTCCCCCGCGCGATGTACTCCTTCAGGATATCGTTCTGCACCGTGCCGCGCAGTTGATGCGGTTCCACGCCCTGCCGCTTGCCCACGACAATGTACATCGCCAGCAGGATCG
>Ga0334890_1005045_pt1 | contig 11541 bp, 7 predicted proteins | sample GraSluR1_MG_3_FD_207220 | JGI IMG/M metagenome (GOLD analysis project Ga0334890, IMG submission 207220) | Sludge microbial communities from methane-producing bioreactor in Wageningen University, Netherlands - Granular Sludge_31_08-R1 | ecosystem: Engineered > Bioreactor > Anaerobic > Unclassified... | reverse complement strand
GGGCTGGGCATGAAGAAGTCCTGCATAGTATGGGCGAAGGGCACGCCTGGCACGTCCAGCCCGGCCAGCCGGCGGATCGGCCCGTCCATGTACTCAAACGCCTCGTCGCTAAGGATGGCGGCGATTTCCGCGCCATAGCCCAGGAACCTGTTGTCCTCGTAGACAACCAGCGCCTTGCCCGTCTTCTTGAACGAGGCGATCACCGTCTCCTTATCAAGCGGGACGAGCGTGCGCAGATCTACGACCTCCGCCTCAATGCCGTCCTGCTCGGCGACGGTCTGCGCGGCCTGCAGGGCGTAGTAGTGCATCATGCCGTAGGCGTACACGGTCACGTCGCGGCCCTGCCGCGTGACCTGGGCCGGGCCGATGGGCACCGTATACTCCTCGGCGGGCACCTCGCCCCGGATCAGGCGGTAGCCCTTCTTTGGCTCGAAGAACAGCACCGGGTTCGGATCGCGCACGGCGGACTTGAGCAGGCCCTTTGCGTCGTAGGGCGTGCTGGGGATGACCACCTTCAGCCCCGGCGCGTGGGCGAAATACGCCTCGACGCTCTGCGAGTGGTACAGCCCGCCGCCGATGCCGCCGCCATACGGCGCGCGGATGACCAGCGGCACGTGCCAGTCGCCGTTGGTGCGGTAATAAACCAGCGCCGCCTCGTTGACGATCTGGTTGAACGCCGGGAAGATGTAGTCGGCGAACTGTATTTCGCAGATGGGGCGCATCCCCACCAGCGCCGCGCCGATGCCGATGGCGACAATGCTTAGCTCGGCCAGCGGCGAGTCGATCACGCGGTGGGGGCCGTACTTGTCGTACAGGCCGACCGTCGCGCGGAAGACGCCCCCGCGCGGCCCCACGTCTTCGCCGGTGATGAACACCGTCTCGTCGCGCGCCATCTCTTCGTCCATTGCCTGGCGTACTGCTTCGATCAGCGTGAGTTCGGGCATGGGAATTCTCCAATTCGGATTGCGGATTGCGGATTGCGAAATCCGAAACCTCTTTCCGCGCGTGGAGAGGGGAGCAGGCTGCCAGCAAGTCCCCTCTCCGCTACGTGGGGAGGGGATTTAGGGGTGGGGCTAATATCACACACCATCACGTTGCCCATCTCAACGATTCTCACCTGTCGATCCGCCCTCTCTCCATGTGTGGAGAGAAGGCGTCTTGGTGAGATTGTGTGTGAGGTGGTTCCCCGCCCTCTCTCCGCGTGTGGAGAGAAGCTCTCCAATCCGCAATTCGCAATTCGCAATCCGCAATCTCTCTGTGTGGTAAGGTCTGGTGGCTGGCTCATTCCTTGAACACCGGTCCCAACGCCGCTTCGGGCGGTGGGTAGGGGGCAGCCTGGGCGAACGCCTGCGCCTCGTCCACTTCCTGACGGACGCGCCTTTCGATCTCGTCGAGCGCGTCGTCGTCCAGCAGCCCGCGCTCGCGCAGGTACGCCCCAAAGCGCGCGATAGGGTCGCGCTGCTTCCACGCTTCAACCTCGTCGCGCGAGCGGTAGCTGCGGTCGTCGTCGTCGGACGAGTGCGGCACGAGCCGGTAGGTCTTGGCCTCGACCAGGGTTGTGCCGCCGCCGTCCCGCGCTCGCTGGATGGCCTCTTTCATCACGCGGTACGAGGCCAGCACGTCGTTGCCGTCCACGACCGCCCCGGCAATGCCGAACATCGGCGCGCGGTCGGCCACGTGGGGGACGGCCATCTGCAGGTGCTGCGGCACGGAAATGGCGTAGACGTTATTCTGCACCAGGCAGACCAGCGGCAACCTGTGCACGCCCGCCCAGTTCAGCCCCTCGTAGAAATCGCCTTCGCTGGTCGCGCCTTCGCCCAGGTTGACCACTGTCACGCGGTCTTCGCCGCGCAGCTTGCAGGCCAATGCTGCGCCCGCCGCCTGGGGTACCTGCGTGGCAACCGGGCTGGACGAGGAGAGCATCCCCAGCGCCCGGCTGCTGAAGTGCGAGGGCATCTGCCGCGCGCCGCTGGTCGGCTCGCCCTCCTTGCCAAAGGCGGCCAGGTAGAACTCGCGCGGGGTATAGCCCAGCGCAAAGGCGAACGCCACGTCGCGGTAGTACAGGCTGGCGTAGTCGTAGCCGCGCCGCATGGCGTAGGCCGCGCCGACCTGAATCCCCTCATGGCCGATGCCGGAGATGTGAAAGGCGATCTTGCCCTGGCGGTGCAGCGCCCAGAGCCGTTCGTCGGCGCGGCGGGCGCGCACCATCTGCCAGTACATCTCCAGCAACGTCTCTGAGGACAGGTCTACAGCGGTGTCATCAAGGGTGTGAACGGTGAGACTTTCAGTAGCCATACAGTGCTCCTAACAAGGGGCGCGCAACGCGCAGGGTGGGGAAGTCCGCACCAGGGCAAACATCGGGTCAACGCGCCTGAGAGGCCATTTGATAAATATCTTTACCCCCATCCCCGGCCCTTCCCCCGCAAGCGAGGGAAGGGAGAAAAGGCCTGCTCTTGAAGTCCCTCCCCGCAGGCGGGGAGGGATTTAGGGTGGGGTTGCTGGTCTTTTCAAATGGTCTCTGATTTTTGAAGATATTATAAACAAAATAAGCCAAAACCACGACCGGGGGGCGCGATTGCGAATTACGGATTGCGAATTGGAGGACTCGCTCTCCCCACGCGCTTCAGGGGCGCTCGGCTTGCCCCCTCTCCCTGAGCGAAGAGAGATTTCGAAATTCGAATTGGAGAATCTACTCAGCCGCCCGCTTCGGGCGCGGGAGTGTGGGGTGAGCGCCGGGGCCGGGCCTGGGGCACGCCGCCCGGCCACCACGTCCAGCGGCCAAAGAGGGCGGCCAGCGCCGGGTCGAGCACCGTGCGCACCACGAAGGTGTCAATCAGCACGCCGACCGCCACCGCGAAGCCGATCTCCAGCAGCCCAGCCACTTCGCCGGTCAGCAGCGCGGCGAACGTGCCGGAAAGGATGATCCCCGCCGAGGTGATGATCGCGCCGGTCGTGGCGACGGCGACGTGCACACCCTCGCGCAGCCCGTGATAGCCGACCTCTTCCTTGATGCGCCCGAAGAGGAAGATGCTGTAGTCAATGCCCAGCGCCACCAGGAAGACGAAGGAGAAGAACGGCACGTACCAGGTCAGCCCGGCCACGCCGAGCAGCGTCTTGAAGACCAGGTTGGTCAGCCCCAGGGTGAAGGTGAACGACAGCACCACCGTGCCGATCAGGTAGAGCGGGGCGATCAGGCTGCGCAGCATGAGCAGCAGCACGATGAAAATGCCCAGCAGCACAAAACCGATGGCGCGCAGCAGGTCGCGGTTCATCGTGTCGCGGATGTCGGCGTTGACCGCCGAGCCGCCGCTGACCACGGCCTCGCCGCTGTCCTGGTAACCTTTGAGCACGCGGCGAATCTCGCCCACGGTGTCCAGCGCGGCGTCGCTGCTCGGCGAGACGGACAGGACGACATCCAGCTTGAAGGCGGTGTTCTCCGCCGCCAGGTAGGTCGTCGCAAGCTGCCCGGCCTGCGCCGGCTCCAGCCCGTCGCCGGTCGCTGGCAGGCCCGCCAGCAGATCAATCAGCGCGGTGGGCATCAGGTATGGCTCGTCCACCGACTCGAAGCGAGTCGCCAGTCCTTCGACGGCGGCGGCCAGGTCGTCCTGGCGGGTGAGGAGCTGGAGCGGGTTGGCGAGCAGGTCGCGGATCGCAACCAGGTTCGGGTCGTCGGCTACCTCCGGGAAACGCCCGGCCAGCAGGTCTACATAGCTCTGCATCCCGGCCAGCGCCGCGCCGATCTGCTCCGGGGCCAGCGCGCTCATCTGCCCGGCGTCGCCGATCATGCCCAGCGCCAGGCGAAGCTGCGCGCTGACGTGCAGCACGTCGTGCAGCTCAGCGTACCCCTGGCCGAGCGGGTCATCCAGGGCGCGCACGTCGAAGATGCCGTCGAGCGCCGCGATCTCGTCGCTGAGGTGCACGATGTCGGCGGCGATGCGGTCAGGGTCGCGCCCGGTCACGACGACGGTCAGCGGCATGGTGTTGCCCGCACCCAGGCTGTCCTGCAGCAGCAGAAAACCGGTGACAAGCGGCTTGTCGTCCGGCAGATCATCGAGCAGGTCGTAGGTCACGTGCTGGTTCAGGCCGTAGACCGACAGCGGCATCATCAGGGCGACGATGACCAGGATGACCACCAGCGGGCGCGTGCTGACCCACTTGGAGGTTACCGCGTAGAGCCGCCCCTGGCCGCGATGCGTGGCTTGCCGGGGCCAGAACGCCCGGTCGCCGAGCGTCGCCAGCAGCGCCGGGACGAGCGTCAGCCCGGCCAGCAGCGACATGACGATGCCTAGCGCCAACGCCGGGCCGGTCGTGTTGAAGATGCCCATCTCGGCGAAGACCATAGCCATGAAGCCGACGAAGATCGTGCCGGCGCTGCTGGTGATCGTCTCGCCGACGCGGTGCACGGTGTGGGCTGTGGCCGCCTCGACGCCGGGATGATCGGCCATTTCTTCGCGGAAGCGGCTGATCAGGAAGAGGCAGTAGTCCGTGCCCGCACCGTACATCACGGTAATCAGCAGCACGTTGGCGTAGGTGGTGATCGTCAGGTGAGTCGCGCCCAGCCAGCCGACGATCCCGCGCGTGATCAGGAAGGCGAGCGTCACCGCCGACAGCGGGATGAGCGGGCTGACCGGCGAGCGGTAGACGGCCAGCAGGATGAAGATCACCAGCACCACCGTCACCCAGATGGCACGGTCGGCGCTGGTGATGACTGATTCGCTGGTGTTATAGACGAGTGGATTGGCTCCAGTCTGGTAGGCGTGCACCGACGGCGGGCGGTGCGCTTCCAGCCAGGCGTCAATCTCCTGCATGGCGGCGATGGCTGGCGGCTCGGTGGCGGTTTCGGTCATGTTGACGCGCACCAGAGCGATCTGATTGATCAGATGCGGGTCGGCGCTTGTCTCTCCCGCCACCAGCAGCGCGGCCAGCGCCGGGGACTGGCTGGGCGAGGTCACCGTGCTGAACACTTCTGGCGCTTCGTCGCCGCTCGCCCAGTCGGTGAAGGCGCGGATAAAGCGCCCGGCCTCGGTGTCAAGCTGCGCCTCGAACGAAACAGCGCCCGGGTTCAGCACCCCTTCGGCGGACTGGCGGGCGTCGAAGACGATGACCGAGTTGCCCTCAGCGTTGTCGCCGGGGAACAATTCCCCGTACAGGGCGCTGGCGTGTTTGAACGGGGCATCAGCGGGCAGGAAGTCGGCCAGGTCCGAGCTGGCCACATCGGCCATGTCGGGCGCGGTCAGGGTGACAATCGCCGCCGCGGCCACCCAGACGACGATGATCGGAATGCGGTAGCGGGTGGCAAAACGTCCCAGGTATTCGAAGATCATGCGGAAGCCTCCGAGATGCTGGAAGCGACAGCCTGCTGAGCGGTGATGCCGCGCTGTAGCGCGATGAGCATGAACCCGGCCAGATCGGTCGCCGTGTAGCCGGTGTCGTTTTCCAGCCACCAGCCGAGCAACTGGATCATCATGCCGCTGACAATCTGCGCCACGACGTGCGCAGGGATCAGGGCCGTCAGGGTCTGCTGGGGAAACTCGCTGATGAGCGTGCGCTCGACCATCGCCGCCAGGTATTGGCGGCCAAAGGCGTTAAGCTGGGTGGAGGCCGCGCCGCCGACCATGATCAGCATCAGCTCGTGGTTGTCCTGCGCCCAGCGAAAGGCACGCTCAAAGCTGCCCTTGACCCAGGCCGGATCGAAGGGATGGGCGCGCGGCGTGCTGACGATCTCGGCCACCAGCGCGTCGAAGCCCTGCTGCATCAACTCGCGCACGCAGGCTTCTTTATTGGCGAAATGCTTGTAGAACGTCGCCTTGCTCACGTCGGCGCGCTCGGTGATGGTGAGGATGTCCACCTGGCCGTAGCCGTGCGCGCTGATCAGATCGCGCGCGGCGTCAATCAGGCGTTGGTGCGTGGCGGCTTTGCGCCGCACATGGCGCGTCGGGCGTCGGGGCACGGCTGCACCTTCGGGCCATCTACCCAATGGGTATACGCATCGTTTAATGGTATACGAACCGTCACCTAATTGTAGTGCGGCGCGGCGTTCTGTCAACAGGGGCGAAGGGGGGAGCAATCTCACGATGGGAACAAGAATGTGGGCGGGTTTCAACACCCGCCCCTGCAAGGGACACTGCCCGGCTGTGCCCTGTTAGCCTCACCCCCCGCCTCGCTGCATTCGGTTTACCCCCTCTCCACGTCGTGGAGAGGGGGCGGCGAGGCGCGTCAGCGCCGAGCGGGGGTGAGGCTTCGCCCCTCAGCGGGCGCGGATGACCTGCTCGTAAGCAGCGAGCGTGCCCTCTGCCGTCGCCCGCCAACTGAAGTCGCGCGCCCGCGCCAGGCCCCGGTTGCGCATCGTCGCGGCGTGCTCCGGCTGCGTCAGCAGCGAGAGGATGGCCCCGCCCATCGCCCGGCTGTCGCCCGGCGCGACCAGGAAGGCCGCGTCCCCGGCCACTTCGGGGATGGACGACGCTTCGCAGGCGACGACTGGCGTGCCGCTGGCCATCGCCTCCAGCGGCCCCAGCCCGAAGCCCTCCAGCAGGCTGGGGAAGGCAAAGACGCTCGCCAGCCGGTAGAGCGCGGGCTTGTCCGCCTCGTCCACCGGGCCGATCCAGCGCACGTAAGGGGTCAGGCCCAACTCCTCGATGTAAGCGGGCAGGTTGGGGAAGCGCGGCGTGCCCCAGGCGGCGGGCATGTGCCCGGCCAGCACCAGCGGCACGTCCGGCCCCAGGCCCTGCGCCACGTAGGTGTAGGCAGCCAGAAGCTGGCGCACGTTCTTGTGGATGGCATACGCGCCCAGGTAGAGCACGAAGTCGTCTACGTCGTCCAGGCCGTAGCGCGCCCGCACTTCTCCGTCGCGCTCGGCCCCTGGCTCCGGGTGAAACACCTTATCGGCGGCCAGCGGCGTGACCGTCACCCGCTCCGCCGGAACGCCGATCCGCGTCGCAATCTGGCGCTGGCCCTCGGCGGAGAGGGTGAGCAGGTGGTCCGCGCCGCGCGCCGCTGCGCGCACCAGGCTGGTGTAGAGCCGGTTGCGCAGCCCGGCGTTGTATTCGGGCACCATCAGCGGGATCACGTCCAGGACGGTGCAGATCAGCGGGGCGGGCGAGCGCAGCGGCGGCCCCCAGTAGGGCACGTGGGCCACGTCCGCGCGCACGCGGGTGACGGCGCGCGGGAACGAGTGCTGCTCGAACCACACTTTGCCGGCGTGACCGCCCAGGCGCAGAGGCATGGGCAGCACGTCCACCTGGGGCGGCAGAGCCTCCAGCGTGGTCATGCGCGCGGGGACGACCAGCGTCAGGCGGTGTTCGGGCGCGCGCTGGTGCAGCGCCGCCAGCAGGTGGCGCAGGTACTGACCGCTGCCGGTGTGCGGCTGATCCCAAAACCAGCCGTTGAAGGCGATGTGCATCGGACGCCTGTTCACTGGCCTCAGCGTTTGTCGCCGTAGCCGTTGGGCCGCGCCGAATGCCAGGCCCAGGCCGAGGCGATGATCTCGCGCAGGTCGGGGAAGCGCGGCTCCCAGCCCAGTTCATCGTTGATCCGCTCCGACGAGGCGACCAGCATATCCGCGTCACCGGGGCGGCGGTCGGTCTCGATCACCGGGAAGTCCACCCCCGTGACCTCGCGGGCGATGTCGGCGACCTGGCGCACGGTGTAGCCGCGCCCGTTGCCCAGGTTGTAGATCATGCAGTCGCGCTGCGCGCCAAGCGCCTCCAACGCCAGCACGTGCGCCGAGGCCAGGTCTTCGATGTGCACGTAGTCGCGGATGCAGGTGCCGTCCGGCGTGCGGTAGTCTGTCCCGAAGATGTAGAAGGCGTCGCGCTTGCCCAGCGGCACTTGCAGCGCCAGGGGGATGACGTGCGTCTCCGGGTCGTGGTCTTCGCCACGCACGGGCACCCCCGCGCTGTCGAGCATGGCCCCGCAGGCATTGAAGTAGCGCAGCGCGGCGTACTGCAACCCCACCTGGCGGTGATACCAGTCCAACATGCGCTCGATCATCAGCTTGGTCTCGCCGTAGACGCTGGCCGGGCCGACCGGGTCTTCTTCGACAAGGGGCGCGCTCTTGCTGGCGTACACGCCGGCGGTGGACGAGAAGATGAGCTTGCGCACCCCATGCCGGAGCATGGCGTCGAGCAGCGTCTGCGTGTTGACCACGTTGTTGCGGAAGTACTTGCCGGGCTGCTGCATGGACTCGCCCGCTTCGATGAACGCGGCGAAATGGGCCACCGCGTCGAAGCCGCCCATCTGCAGGAGGGTGTCCAACGCGCCCGCATCGCCCACGTCGCCGCGCACAAAGGCAGCGCCGTCAGGGATGGCCGCGCGGTGACCCTTCACCAAGCTATCGTAGACGGTCACGCGGTGGCCTGCCGCCAGGAAATACGCTGCCGCCGCCGAGCCGACATACCCCGCCCCGCCCGTCACCAGAATGTGCATAGCCTCGCTCCCATCGTTGCGCGCAGACGCGCCGCCATCCGCCGCGATACGGCGCAGATTGTACCGTCAGCGCCACGCCGTTGCTATGAACATTAGAGTTCGCTGAAAAGGGGTCAGCGAGCGAGGATTCACTGTACAATAGGAGTGTTTGACGGTACCAATCAGGACTCTTGCGTATGGATGCATGGGATAGGCCAGACCTGCCGCCGCCGATTGGCGGGGTGGTGGTGGAAGAGCCGGACAAGACTTCGCGGCGCAAGAAATCGCCCGTGAGGGAACTGCTCCAGCTTGTGCTGATCGTCATGCTTGTGCGGCTGAGCATGGACACGCTGCTGCCGCGCTACGTGGTGGACGGGGCCAGCATGGAGCCGACCTTCTCCACCAGCGAGCGCATCATCGTGGATCGGTTCACCATGCTGCTGGGCGGGCCGTCGCGTGGGGATGTGGTCGTGCTGGACTCGCCGCGCCAGGACGAACTGCTGATCAAGCGCGTGATCGGGCTGCCCGGCGAGACAGTCGTAGTGCAGGCGGGGCGCGTGAGCATCAACGGCACGCTGCTCGAAGAACCCTATGTGCGGGAGTTCTGCACTTATCCGTCGTGCGACGGCACCTGGGAACTGGGGCCGGACGAGTACTTCGTGCTCGGCGACAACCGCAGTCACAGCCTGGACAGCCACTCGTTCGGGCCGGTTCAGCGCAGCGCGATCAAAGGTGTCGCTCGCGTGCGCTACTGGCCGCCCGACGAGCTGGACATCCTCACCGCGCCAGAGTACTGAGTGGGGGGTTGGTGGTTGGTTATTGGTTGTTGGTTTCCAGGCGAGGCGCGCCAGCGCCGAGCGGGGGGTGAGGTAAATCAGGGCGCAGCAGAGAGCGCCCTATGTGCACCAACTTAAGGCTTCTTGGGTGCGCGGTACGGGCGGAACGCCCCTCCCCCTGGCCCCCTCCCCGGCTAAGCCAGGGAGGGGGAAAACGTCCCGTCCGGCGGTCAAAGTCCCCCTCTCTAGCTCGGCTGGAGAGGGGGATTTAGGGGGAGAGGCGTGCGCAACCACGGTTAAGTTGGTACACATGGGCGCAGCCCTACCCGTCAAGTCTCCACGCACTCCCCTCACCCGCGCACCTCGACGATCACGCCGTCCTCCGCCCACTCGTAGAGGGCGGCGGCGTTTTCCAGGCTGAGCAGCACGCAGCCGTAGGTCACCGGGCGGCCCAGGTCGCCCGTCCACAGCAGGTAGCCCCCGCCGCGCGTCGGGAAGCCGTGAAAGCCGTTCCACAGGTCCATGGCCGGCCCCGGATGGTAGAAACCCATGAAGTGCGGCATGTACAGGTTCCACTGGTCGGCGTAGGCATTGGGATCGTGTGTCTGCACCTGAAAGACGCCCAGCGCGGTCGGGCTGGTCGGCAGGCCGGTCGAGATCACCCAGTCGAAGACGACCTGCCCGTTCTCGTAGGCCCATAGATGCTGCTGGCTCCGGCTGACGATGATGCGCTTGTGCGCCACCGGCTCCAGCGGGGCCAGGATGTCCGGCGAGGGGATGGTCAGGCGCTGCCCGACCGACAGGGCGCTCGTATTGATGCCGGGGTTGGCCGCCTGGATATACGGGTAGGGGATGCCGACCTCCTCGGCGATGGCCGCCAGGGTCTGCCCGCCGCGCACCTCGTACACCGTCTCCCCGTGCCGCACGCGCACAGTGGCCCGCGCCGCGCTCTGCGCCAGCGCCCGCTGCACCGCGCTGACCGCTTCCTCGGCGTCCACGTAACGCTCGTCGGGGAAACGCGCGTTGGCCTCGGCGAAGGCGCGCGCCGCGTCGGGGTTGGCCGCCAGACGCAGCCCGGTCGCGCTGCCCGCGTCCGGCTCGGCAGTCAGCCAGGCCGCCCAAACGTCCGGCGGCGCGCTCCAGGTGTGCCACTCGTCGCGGATCGGGTCGTAGCCGCGCAACTCGAAGGGGCTGGAGAGCAGAGCGTTGGCCTGGGCGAGCAGCGGTGAGGCGTCGCTGATCGCCGGGCCGACCGGGGCCATCACCAGGTCGAGCGCGCCGTCAGCCAGCTCGCCCGGCGCGTCTGCGCCCATCCGTGCGACTGTCGCCGCCACGTCAAGCGCGCGCCCGTCCGCCGGAGGGCTGGCGACCGCGCGCCCACCCACCAGGCGCACGCCCGCATTCACCGGCGGCAGATCGATCCCCGCCCTCGCGTCTTCCAGGTAGGCGGTCAGCGCGGCCAGGTCAACGCGCACGACGGGGGCCACGTCCACACCGCCGGCCAGCGCCTCGAAGACGCCCCCCAGCCCGCCCTGCGAGCGGCCCCAGGCGTGCGCCGCCGCCGCCGTCGCGTCCGCGTCGAGGGTCACACCCAGCGCCGCCGGATCCACAGCCCAGACGCGCTCGCCGTCGCGCAGGCGCAGCCCGCCCGCACCCCAGGCCGTCACCAACGCCTCTGCCGCTTCGCGCTCGGACATGCCGCCCAGGTCTACGCCCGCCGCACTGACGCCCGGCAGTACCTGCCCGGAGCCGATCAGCAACCCCACGCCCGCTACCAGCGCCAGCAGACAGGCACTTGTGGCGATCAGGCTGAGCGCCGCGCTCACCAGCAGCAGGCCGCGCGGACTCAGCCGGCGCGCTCGCCGTCTCCGGCGGCGCGGGGCCGGGTGCGGGACAGGTGGCACGACCGGGCGCGGCGCAGCCCCGTTCGCGGGAGGGACTGGGCGCGGCGGAGCGCCGTTGCGCGGGGGAACGGCGGGGTTGACCACAGGGTGACGGGGCCGGGGACGGCGCGAGCGTTGAGCGAAAAGAGGCATGGGCTACGACTCTACCAGATACGGTCCAGTGATTCTATGCTACTATGGAGGAGAAGTTCCTGCCTGTAAAGAGAGCGCAGGCCAAGAGCCGACGATCCGTCGGCTGCCAGCAGTTCTCCAGGCGCTTTTCTTGAGGATGCGTGCAAAATCTGTCAGGCAGGGGTGCCGTTCTGCTGCGCCTCACGCAAACAGACTTCGGAAGTTTTCAGAACTTCCGAAGTCTTCTTGAAAGCCGCCCTGCACCCTGCATCTCTACACCCAACTCGCCCTCCTCCACCAGGCGCACCGGCTGGAGCAGCGAGCGGTCGAACGAGGCGATCTCCCCC
>Ga0334890_1005040_pt1 | contig 11552 bp, 6 predicted proteins | sample GraSluR1_MG_3_FD_207220 | JGI IMG/M metagenome (GOLD analysis project Ga0334890, IMG submission 207220) | Sludge microbial communities from methane-producing bioreactor in Wageningen University, Netherlands - Granular Sludge_31_08-R1 | ecosystem: Engineered > Bioreactor > Anaerobic > Unclassified... | reverse complement strand
CAAAATCAAACTGACCATCAGAAAAGCCTACGGCTATCGGGAGTTGAAAGTGGCCGAAATCGCCATCTATCATGCTCTTGGGCAGCTACCCGAACCGGCACTCGCCCACAGATTCTGCTGAGGAGGCGGATTATTTGCAGGTACAGAATTCTAGGGTGCAAGACTCTAAGGGAGCGTGCCAAACGGGACATCACTTATATTGGGGCGTGAGACCGAGAGGGAAGGGGTCGATGGGTCAGTCTACCGGCTGTAAACGGCCGTCCTACAAGCTCGCCGCGGCGGGTTGCTTCCGCCCCCAAGCGACCGCCCGCCATGTTGTTGTGCCGGAGAGCGCCGCACGCACCCCCCACGCGGGCCTTGTGGTTGAACTCGTTCGGAGAGCATTCAATGTCGATGGTCGTCCCGAGCCAAAATGCATGTCCCCCAAAACGGACTTTGCCCGCAGCCAAAAAACCCACGCGTCCTGCTCGCTCGTTGCCGAGCAAAGACCCGAGCCCAGCCCCTCGGCCACGCGCCCCGCTGCCTCCGCGGCGCGAACCTGGCAAGAGCTGCTGCATACGCAGTCGCGACCAGACGGCGCGCATGCCACCGACCGCCTGGCCGGCACGGCGGCCGCCACAAGGTTGCTGGTCCGCGAGGCGGCCTTTGCACGCGACACGCCTGCAGTGGGGAAGCCCCGTGAACGGGGCCGACACTGCGCGGCGCGGCGCGGAGCATCCGACCCCGGCGGGGTCGAGGCTGGTGGCCACGAGTGGAAGTCCCGATGGCAATCGGGACGGAACCCGTGGATGGAGGCGCACTCCCCACCCATATCCCGCCCCCGGATGGGGGCGGAGGACGATGGGCCGGAGAAGCGGACGAGGCTCCCCGACCGGCTGGACCCCGGCGGCCCCGGCGTACCGGGGTCCAACAAGCACTGCCCCACCAGAGGCCGGAGACTGGTAATCGGAAGGAGCCGGGCGAGTGGTTCCTCTGCCCCTGCCGGGGCAGGGGGGTTTCTTGGGGGATCGGCGATCCACGGGCTGCGCTGCGCTTCGCCCGCCGCTACAATCCGCCGCCCCCGCTTGGGGGCGGAATGGCATTCGGGACCGTCACCCATTACGAGTGCAAGTGCCAAGTTTCTGGCACTAGCATTTTGGGGACTCGGACGGTCCGGGGATGGAAGCCGCGGCCGGCTTCAGCCGGCCAGACAGTGCCCTCGGCTTCGGCCGAGGGAAGGCAGGCCCCTCGTCTTTCTTCTCTCTCGCAGCCGGCTTCAGCCGGCTTTCTCCTGCGAACGCGACTCACAAGAAACATCCGAAAAACCGGCTGGAAGCCGGCTCGCGCAGAAGAGGAAGAAGAACGGGAGTGTTGAAGGTTCCGCCACCCCCACCTGAAGGTGGCGGCACTGGCCGGTCGGCTGAAGCCGACCACAAGCTAGAGGCAAGAAACTGGACGCCTGGATCACAGATCGTACGCGGGGTTCGCCTGGCCGTCGCGGGTGACGACGTACGGCCGCCAGATGAGGGCGCAGCTCGCGACGGTGATGTCGGACTTCTTCGGCCGCACGGTGACCTCTTCCAGGGCCGGCGATTCCACGTCGGCGCTGCCTTGGATCTGCGCAACCTCACTCTCGAATTCCGCGTTCAGATCGACAAGCTGCTGCTGGAGAGCTTCCACGTTCTCCTCCGCGCGAGAGACGTCACCGCGCTCGCGGGCGGTCCGGCCGGCACTGCGCAGCGTGGATGCCGCCCGGCCGACGTTGCCGACGCTCGCTTTCTTGCGCCCGAACAACGCGCCCAGGATGGTCGTGCCGAAGGAGATGGCGGTCTGAAGCCCGTGCTGTCGCGCCTGGGACTTCTCGCGGTCGACCCGTTCCTCCGCGCGGCGGATGCGGTCCTCGATGGCGGCGAGCTTCGGCGCGTAACGCTTGCGCAGCACCTCGATCTGCGCGTCGCGCTTCTCGTGCAGAAGATGGCGCAATCGCCCGCGAAAGTCCGCTTCGCTCTCGGTGGGCTTCGAGAACTGCTTCAACTCGCTCGCTTTGAGGAGCGTGGCGGCATGATTCCGATAGAGATGGTTCGAAAACGCCTTGCTCCATTCCGCGTAGCTCGCCTCCCGGGCCGCCCGGGCCGGCAGGGCGGCGAACCGTCCGCCGGGGGCCGCCTGTGATTCAACGTCGGGCGACGCGATCGAGATCGGCTCCGCATCGCTCCAGGGATCGAGACCCACCTGGTCATCCAGCAACACGCACAGCGCCACGTCCTTCCATTCGTCCACGCCGGCCGGCTTGCTTTCCCAGTGAACCTTGCCCACGCCGACCAGAGACGGCTCGTACCGGATGTACGCGCCGGCCGGGGTCGACCGGGTGACGGCCAGAAACCCCTGGGTGATGCCGGGCGGCAGCGGCGGGGGAGTCGTCGCCAGGGCCGAATCGGGCACAGACGCGGCGGCGATGGTCGGCGGCGCCGCGGGAGCCGGTGCCGGCGCCGCGGGCGCACCCGGCACCGCTTCCTTCCTTGAGGCCGTCAGGTTCTGAATCTGGCTTCGCGTGAGCGGGCCGCGCAGATACGACAGCGTCCATCGGGTATGAAAGAGGACGGGTGCGTCCTCGTGCACGTTGTTCATGAGAAACACCCGGCTGCCCAGGCCGGACAGAAGTGCCTCCGTTCGTCCGCGGTCAAACGCCGAGCCGGCCGCGGCGCCCTGAAGGCCGTCGAGCAGCCGGGCCTTGTCGCGTTCGGTCTGCAGCCGGCCGATGAACCACGTGCCGGTGTTTGCCAGGCCCTTGTAGTCCAGGTCCACGGGGTTCTGTGTGGCCAGCACTACGCCGAGTCCGTACGCCCGGGCCTGTTTCAAAAGCGTAAGCATGGGCGTCTTGGCCGGTGGATTGGCCGTCGGCGGGAAGTATCCGAAGATCTCGTCCATGTAGAGGACCGCGCGAAGGCTGCCCGTGCCCGGCTGCATCCGCATCCAGGCGATGATCTCGTTGAGCAGCAGCGTGACGAAGAACATGCGCTCCGCGTCGGACAGGTGCGCGATGGAGAGGATGGAGATGCGCGGCTTGCCCTGCGCGGTGTGGAGCAGGCGAGGGATTTCCAGCGGCTCGCCCTCCATCCACGCGGCAAATCCCGGTGAAGCGAGCAGGCTGTTCAGCGACATGGCCAGCTTGAAGCGGTCCTTGGCGGGGAAGAACGATTCGAGGTCCATCACCCCCATCTTGTCGAACGGCGGCGACTGGATCTGGTGGATGAGCGCGGCAATGTCGAGGTTCCGCCCGGCACGCCAGGCGCGATCCAGCACGCTGCTCAGCAGGATGTGTTCGCGGCTCTGGACGGGGTCGGCCTCGATGCCCAGCAGCGCCAGGAGCCCGGACACCATCGCCGAGACGCGCTCCCGCATGGCGTCGGTGTCGGCGACGAGGTCGGCGGGCGGCGCGGCCAGCGATCGCAGGACCATCAGCGGCAGCCCCGCGTTAGAGCCCGGCGTATAGATGGCCACGTCGGCGGCGTCGCGGAAGCGGGCGATGCGCGTGCCGTCCTGGGCCCATTGCGCCAGGCCCTCACGCCACAGACGGGCGCGGTCGGCCGCGTAGGCGTCGGGAGTAAGCCCCTTGCGTGCCGCCTCACCTTCATCGATCCAGGGACGGAAATCCTCGGGCCGCAGTTCGGGGAACGTCAGCATGAGGTTGCCGAGGTCGCCCTTGGGGTCGATGGCGATTGCGGGAATGCCGTCGATGGCCGCCTCTTCGAGGAGGGCCAGGCACAGTCCGGTCTTTCCGCTGCCGGTCATGCCTACGCACACGGCGTGCGTGGTCAGGTCCTTGGCGTCGTACAGGAGCAGATCGTCCGTTGGTTTGCCCTGCTGCTCGTCGTACAGCCGGCCGAGATAGAAAGCCCCGAGCTTCTCGTAATCTTGCATAGGTGCCTCCCGTCGGTGTGAGAACCGCCCGTTACGACTGCCTGATTACACGACGTGATGCGAAAGACTGCAATGGGGCGGGTGCAGAATCCCGTTTGCCGGCCGGCTGCGAGGGATGGGACTCTCAGGTGTGCCGTGAGGGGCCCCGCGGCGCAAGAAAAGAAATCGAAACGGGGACGGGAGTCGAAACGGGGACGCAGCTAGTTTTCGTTCTTCCCGCTACGACACTCCCCCTCACCTCTGGCCGTCCTCGTCGGCCAGCGCCGGCGCGACCGGCAGGGCGAAAGCCCGTTCTACCCTCGCGCTGGCCTGCGGCCGCTGTTTCTGCGTTCTTGCGTTTTCCCGTCCGCCTGACATGTTCTTGCGACAGGGCGCTGCTCAAGAGCAGTGACACACACGCCGGCTCATCGTGCTGACGAAGCGATTGACTTTCCGCTACATAGCAGGAGTGAAGGTATGGATAGCCATAGGTGCAAGCCGCTGGGAATCGTGCCGCATCAATCCTCCATCCCTGGAAGGGCTGCAGACCCATGCGGAAGGTTCAGGCGTCGCTTCCGAATGCTCCGCTTGTTATAGCTCCGTCGCCCCGCAGGGCTGACGAAAATGCTGCCCGCGGGTGTCCCAGGGAGGCGAGTGACCCCCGGCGGATTCGCCTATCGACTCCACCACGGCCATCACGGTATGCTGCGCCGTGCATGGTTTCACAACCGAACACGCACTCCGTCTGGGACGACCTCTCACGACCCGTCGTGATGGGCATTCTGAACGTCACGCCGGACTCATTCAGCGACGGCGGCGCGTTCGCGGATGCGGATACCGCCGTAGCGTATGCCGATCGCATGGTCGCGGACGGGGTGGCCATCATCGACGTGGGACCCGAGTCCACACGCCCCGGCGCCCATCCCGTCGACCCGCCGGAGCAGATACGCCGCTCCATCCCGGTAATCCGCCAAATCCGCCGCAGGCACCCGCACGTCGGCTTGTCCATCGACACGCAGTCGGCCGTCGTGGCACGGGCGGCCTTGGAGGCCGGCGCCGATGCCGTAAACGACATCTCTGCGCTGCGCCACGATCCCGACATGGCCGGTGTCGTCGCGGATCGGCGCGCTGTCGTCATTCTGATGCATATGCAGGGCACGCCCGCCACGATGCAACGCGACCCGACGTATTGCGATGTCACCGCCGAAGTTACCGCATTTCTTCGAAATCGCGCAGCCGTGGCCGTCTCGGTCGGAATCGAGCCCCACCGGATCATCCTCGACCCCGGCATCGGGTTCGGGAAGACCGTCGATCACAACCTCGAACTGCTCCGCCGCCTGCCGGAAATCGTCCGCATCGGATTTCCCGTGCTCTTGGGCGTATCGCGTAAAGCCTTTATTGGCAAAATCCTGGACCTGTCTGACCCACGGAGCCGACTGGCCGGTTCCCTCGCCTGTGCGGCGGCCGCCGCACTCTTCGGCGCCCGGATCATCCGTGCGCATGACGTTCGGGAAACGGTCCAGGCCGTCCGGCTGATCGCAGAACTGACCGGCCGTTGACCACCCGGGAAAACACCCTTTCGGGGGGTGTTGCCGCGCCGGAGTCCGCAAATCGTGCGATCGGGCAGATCACGGCCAATACCAGAAAGCCGCAACCTGCGCCCGGCACGCGGGAGAAGCGCACGGGATATGGAAAACCCCGGCAATCTCGGGTACACTGAAGATGGTTGGGATGGGCTCAGTGCCTCCATCGGCTCCGGAGTGCCGCCAGCCCGGCCGGGCGTTGCGCGATTCGGCCGGCACATCGACCTACCGCCAGAAGGGCGCTGCTGGGGGGGGAGACTCCGGCGTTAGACATGAGCCCAGCACAGGCATTCACCGGTGAGGGACCGGTGTGTTTCTTCAGCCGGGGGACCAGGATTTTGGCCATCGTCTCAGGAAGACCGATTGCGATCCGCCCGGCCACCATGCGCTGCAGGTGGGCCGGCCTGCTGCTGTTGTGCGCGGGAGCCATGTTCACACCCCCCGTCCATGCGGGTGAGATCGTGCCGCTGGAACTCCGCGTCGGATCGGTCTTGCTTCTGCCGGGCGACAACCTCCTCGCACAGCCGCACAGTCCGGTGAACACCACGGTGCCGTACCTCCTGAGGCTGGACGGCGCGATCACGCCCCAGCGCCGAACCGCACTGGCCGGCGCCGGCGCCGTGGTTTGCGACTTCATCCCGCCCGACGGATTTGTCGTGAAGCTCAGCGGGCAAAGCGTTGCGTCACTGGCCGCCCTCGACTTCGTAACGTGGTTGGGCCCGATCCACCCCGAATGGAAGATCGCCCCGACCCTCCAGGACATGCTTGCGGGCGATGATCCGCCGGGCAACCCGGCCCCGATCCCCCTCGTGATATCCACCTTCCTGGGCGAAGGTGATTCCGGGATTCTGCAGGTGCTGCACACGCACGCCGCGCAGAGCGTAGCCTCGTACGGCGCCGGAGGCCGGCGGTTCGTCGGCGCGACGGTGTCGCCGTCGGCCGTGCCGGCCGTGGTGGAGCTGCCCGGCGTGCAGTTTGTTGAGGTTGCGCCGGTATTGGCGCCCCGAAACGACTCGAACGCCTGGATTCTCCAGAGCAACGTGCCGGGCAGCCGACCGGCCTGGGAGCGGGGGTTGCTCGGACAAGGTCAGATCGCGGGGCTGATCGACTCCGGCATCGACCGCGACCATTGTGCGTTCCGCGATCCGACACCCGTCGGCCGCCAGAACCGCAAGATCGTAGCGATCCGCGGAGAGGCCCTGCCCGACGCGCACGGCACGTACGTGGCCGGCACGCTGGCGGGCGACGCGGACGTTGTCGGACAGCCGGACGGATACGACGGCATGGCCCCGCGGGCCCGGATCAGCTTCACGGATTTCGCCCTGGTCCAGACGCAACCAATGAGCGTGTATGATTGGTTCGCGGACGCACACGCCGACGGGGCTCGCGTACACAGCAACAGTTGGGGCGACGACAGCAACGCCGCGTACACGGCGCTGTGCAGCATGGTCGACGCCTTCGCGCACGATCACGAGGACAGCCTGCTCATCTTCGCGGCAACCAACCTGCCCACCCTCCGTTCGCCTGAGAACGCCAAAAACGTGCTGGCCGTCGGGGCCTCCATGGACGACCCCAACCAACACCTGTTTTACAGCGGTGGGACCGGCCCCACGCCCGACGGGAGGCGCAAGCCGGAGATCTTCGCGCCCGGATACGGCACCTGGTCCGCCCGATACGACGGCATCCACGACTGCGAGTTCAGCCCGTGGTTCGGAACGTCGGTGGCGGCGCCCGCGATCGCCGGCGCGGGTCTTCTCGTCCGGCAGTACTTCGTGGAAGGTCGCTACCCGGCCGGCGGACCTCCCCAACCGTTTCTTCCCTCTGCCGCGCTGGTGAAGGCCGTCCTGCTGAACGGGGCCGTGGACATGACCGGAGCGCCGGCCGGCGGCAACCAGTACCCCAGCGACGAGGAAGGCTGGGGGCGGCTTGTGCTGGACCACGCTCTGGAGTTCCCCGGAGACACCCGAAAGCTCTGGGTGTACGAGCGACGGAACGCCGCTGGCCTGCAGACGGGCGAACAATGGTCCTCGCCGCCGGTGCATGTACAGTCCGGCGGCACCCCGTTGCGCATCACGCTGGTGTTCACCGAGCCGCCCGGCGCACCGATGGCCTCCAATCCCGTCGTGAACAACCTGAACCTGGAACTGACCGGGCCCCAGGGGACCGGCAGCGCCACGTATCACGGCAACTGGTTCAGTGGTGGGCAGTCTGTCTCCGGTGGGACCCCTGACACGCAGAACAACGTCCAGCAGATCCTGCTGCTGAGCCCGGCGCCCGGCGCGTACGGCGTGACCATCCACGGCGGGGAGACGTTCGCGGGGCCCCAGGGGTTCGCCCTGGTGATCTCCGGAGACGCGGTGGTTGATCCGGTGGTCTTTCCGGATTGCAACGGGAATGGTGTTCTCGATTCCACGGACATCGCCACGGGCTTCAGCGCAGACTGCCAGACGAACGGCATCCCGGACGAATGCGAATCGCTGACCGACTGCAACAGCAACGGCATTCCGGACGAATGCGAAGACCTGCCGGACTGCAACGGGAACGGAATCCCCGATTTGTGTGAGCCCGCCCTCGACTGCAACAACAACGGGATCCCGGACGAGTGCGAAGACCTGCCCGACTGCAACTACAACGGGATTCCGGACACGTGCGACGTGCTCCACCTTTCCAGCGCCGATTGCCAGCCGGACGGCATTCCGGACGAATGCCAGGTGCCATTGGGCGTCTTCCCGTATGCCGGGCCGCCGGGCAATGTCATCCCGGAATCACCCCCCTTCCAGGACTCACAGACGCTGTTCGTCGACGATTACTACGTCGTTGCGGACGTGGATCTGGCACTGCAGATTGAGCACGAGTGGAACGGCGACCTGATCGTACAACTGGCCCATGCAGGCGTCACCGCGACCGTCATCCATCGGCCCGGCTGTCCGCTTCCCAACCCCTACTTTGGATACAACGACAAAGGCTTCGACGTCGTGCTTGATGACTGGACCGACCAATCCATCGAGTATGCCACATCCGGAGGATTCGGCCCCGTAACGGGGACGTACCGCCCCCATCCGGACTCCCTCTCCGTGTTCAACGGGCTGGACGCGCACGGACCGTGGACCATCACGCTCGTGGATCCGATTCAGGGCTGCGTCGGAAAGCTCAACGCCTGGGAGCTCCGAATCGGCACCCCCACCGGGCCCCCGCCGGGCTGCGACCGGCCCGGCGATTGTACGGGCGACGGATTCGTGGACGAGGCGGATTACCTGATTTTTGAAGGTTGCCTGGCCGGGCCTTTGCAGTCCGTCTCGCCGGAGTGCCAGTGCGCGGACCTCAACGGCGACGGACGGACGGACCTGCTCGACTTCGCCGGATTCCAGGACTCGGCTGGTCAATCGAAGACCGTAATCATCACCCACAAGATCCTCCAGTAGCCTCGTCGCCCGCTGCGGGCGCCCCGACGGATTCCCGCCTCGCATCGCCGACGCCGCCACAAACTCCGCCCAGGATCCCGCCGAAGGCGGTCCCTGCGATGGCGCGAATCCCCCCCCCAAAAAACCGCAGCTCCACGCGGTCTTTGGCGGAACACAGCTTTGCCCGGCCGCCCGACTCCTGCCCGTATCCCGCAGTCGCCTGCCCGCCCCCGCACGATTTTTCTGAATTTTCTGCTTGACGTTTGGATGTTGTTAGGATAAGTTTGGGATACCTAACATAATGCAAACGCAAGAGCGAGGCCTGCTCGCCGCGCCAGCAGGGGCCCGCCAGAGAGACGGCCAAGGACGGACGAAACCATGGGCAGCAGGCAACCCAATCCCGCGGCGGAGCCCTTGTGCGTGCTCGGTCCCGGTGGCGATTATCGAACCGCCTGGATCCCGGACCCTACCCGGCTGGCAGCGCGCCTGGGCACTGGGCCCGGCAGAACGACCGGCCCAACCGGTCCCGGCCCGGCCAGTTCCAGGCCCGGACCGCTGAATCCAGACGGAAGTCGCTCCTTGCACGTGCCGCAACGCCTCCGCGCGGGGAGCGTTTTGGCGGAGGCCCTGATTGCCAGGGGAGATCGGCCGTCGCGTCAGCCAGGTACGGCCAGGGCATTGGCCCGGGTTGTGGAAGCGATCGCCCATCGGGTCGCGCTGAGCTTCTGGCGGTGGCGACACACGAGCCTGCGGGCGGTGCCGTTGGCGCGGGGTTTGGGCGGTAGCGCTCCAGGACAGTATTCGGGGGAGGTCGCGTTTCGGAGTTGGTCGGCACAACAGATCGAGTATCCCCTGGTTGCCTGGGGGCGGCTGGGGCCGGGATTGACAAAGGAGCATGCAGATGGCCGGATCGAGACTGGGCCACGAGGGGCGGACGCTCACGCCGCGACAACTGGCGATTCTGCGGTTCATCCGCGACTACAAGCGCAGCCACGGCTATTCTCCGACCATGCAGGAGGTCGCGGACGAGCTGGGCGTCACCAAGGTCACCGTGTTCGAGCACGTCGGGGCGCTGGTCAGGAAAGGGCTGCTGCGACGCTTGCCGTACAAGGCTCGCTCTTTGGAACTGACCTCGCATGTGACGTTCCCTGAAAGCCGGCCCTCGGCGTTGCCCCTGCTGGGCCGGATCGCCGCGGGCCACCCCATCGAGGCCATTGAAAACGCCGAGACGCTGGACCTGGAGGAGGTCTTCGCCTCCCGCACCGACACGTTCGTGCTCAAGGTCTCCGGCGACAGCATGGTGGACGACCACATCCGCGACGGCGATTACGTTGTGGTGGAGAAACGAACGCGCGTCCGGGATGGAGAAACCGTCGTCGCTCTGCTGGACACGGGGGAGGCCACGCTCAAGCGATTCTACCGCGAGACGCGCAACCGCGTCCGCTTGCAGCCCGCGAACCCGGACTTCGCCCCCATCTACGTCGACGCCGGCCGGCTCGACCTTCAGGGCGTCGTTATCGGCGTGGTGCGGCGATACTGAGTCGGCAGAGTCGTATGCCTCGTCGACTGCCGCAATATCCCGCTGCGCGCTCGCGCGTTCTGCTCGCCGGGAGAGGGTCTGCGTCGTGGACCACGCAGCAGTGCGCGCCCTGTCGCGCCGCCAGGTGCTGGGTTGCCCGCCTCCTTGCCGTCTTCCGCGGAGACGTGGCGCCGCAGTGGGCGCCGGAGTTCTCAGCGACGACCGCATGTCCGGCAGGATAAGCCCTCTTGTGCCACGGCGCCGTATCCGCAAGGCAAGTACCCGAGCATCCGGTGGAACGCGAAGCGACCGCGCTGCCGGCGGCGCGTGGCCAGGTCGAATGACGGCGATGTCCGCGATGACGACGGCCGGCCCGTCCGCGCAGAGCTTGGTAATGCGAGTGGATCCGGACGATGCTCGCCGCATGCGCCCGGCGGGGCCGATCCCCTCTCGCGTTCGCACCATCCCCTCTGTGTTCAGCGATTCCCTCTTGCAACTCCCGCGTGCCGCGCCCTGACCCAACTCCTCGCCCCTGCGGCCCGACCTGCCCCCGAAGGGCTGGAGGCCCGACCGAGGAAAGCCCGTTCGCTTCAACGGCGGGTCCGCGCCGCCCCATCGCAACCCCCCGGTCCTGTAGGGACCGGATGAGTGTGTGTGCTATTGCCCTTGAGCGGTCCCTGTTCTCCGTTCTCGGCCCCAGGCTCCGTCACGCGCCTTCCCCCGCCACAGGCTTGTAGGCTCCGCCTCGCGGACCATCCGTTCCAGGCTCGGGTCTCCGGTTTCTTGTTTGGGGTGCCGTGCCCGTTTCCGCCGAGGGCGGATCGGGCAAGGTGATGTTGCTCTTCACCCGCCCCGCCCCGGGAAGCAAGCCCTACCTACAGCGCCACATCCTGGCACTTGAGACTTGGGGCCTTCTCCTCGAACTCCATCCACCTGCTCGCAAGAATCGCAAAACTCAATGTTCCGCTTAGCACCCCTCCGGACGAAGAAGAAGAACCAGAAACACGTACCGTTTCTTAACTTGGGGTAGCACTCCTCTACCGAAGCGGCTTGATCGCAAAGACCTTTACACTCGCGGCGTAGTCATTGACGTTGTGGCGGCTCAGGAGCCGGGCCATGCCTCCATGCAAACCCGGCTGGACGCCTTCACCCGTCGGCGCGCCGCAGCAA
>Ga0334890_1005038_pt1 | contig 11557 bp, 11 predicted proteins | sample GraSluR1_MG_3_FD_207220 | JGI IMG/M metagenome (GOLD analysis project Ga0334890, IMG submission 207220) | Sludge microbial communities from methane-producing bioreactor in Wageningen University, Netherlands - Granular Sludge_31_08-R1 | ecosystem: Engineered > Bioreactor > Anaerobic >... | reverse complement strand
TTATCTGTAGGTGGACAGTTTTATACCGCCATAATTGGACAGTTTTAGACCGGCGTTGACAGCTGCCCCCAGTAACACGAATATTTAAACTACGACATATAGACTGATCCAGAGGCAGAGCTTCCTCTCAATAACACTTCTCATGATTTCGATCACGTTACGCTTTTTATGATAGGTGATTACCAAAAATGTTGATCGATGAGTAGCATAGTTGCAGGTTAATTGCAGGCTTTGTAAAAGTGCGCAACGTTGATAGCTACCGAAATTGCAGGCTTGCACACTTTCTCGATAAGGTAGGTGGTGCTTGCCTTCACGTTAATTTCATTGGCGCTCCCTGGTGAACTGACATCAGGCATGATGTTATCCACATACGCCTTCATGATCTCTGTATACTTCGTGATTCGGTTTGAATTATCTGATGCGACATCTTTTTACCTATCAGTCTCAACGTACTCTGAGAATGCAACTGATTAGCAGTTATTACCGCTTGTAGTACCGGCATCTGTTTCCCCCGACCTTAATCGAAATAATACTCGCAAACTTCACACTGATACCATTTGATCGTGCCCATCGGTCCGATGTATGGTGCATTGCCACCACATTTCGGGCATTTCTCTGGCGGAGTCGTTGTAAAACTCTCAAGAATCGCTTTGAGGTTATCCTTCGTGTCTCCCATAACTTGATAATCCTATATATCACATGATAATCCTTGTGGATCAGTGAACAGAATAAAGACCTATTGTGGGAATCAGGTGGCTCTTCTTAAAAGTGTGCAAGCCTGCAATATCGCTAACTAGAGACGTTGCACACTTTTCTTAACCCTGCAACATGTCTGCAACTCTGCAATCAAGTTCTCCAGGTGGAACTTACAGTACCAGATATTGCTCATACATCTCCCTCTTGGTCTTATCAGCGACGTGGGCATATCTGAGCGTGGTTCGGATATGTCGATGCCTGTGCAAACTGCCAATGACCTCATGCGATCTGATAGATGGATGATGGCAGGTGGTAAAAGGAGGTTTGGCGATCCGGGTAAAGGTAAAGGAGGGAGGTAAAAGCAATGGTCGGCTCGGATCGCCTCCACCTCCGTCCGGTTCATGGTAGAAATAGACGATTGCAGTAATCTAAATGGAGAATAATATTACCAGCGACCAGGAACGCCCGCAGAAAGAGTGCAGCGATTCCGTCTACGTTCCGATCTACGTGCGGCAGCACCAAAATTACTCATAGCCTCTCACGCTTCGTCTTATCAGGTACATAGGCATATCGAAGAGTAGTTTGGATATCCCGATGTCGTAGCACCATCCTCCGCTCGCCCCCCGCCGGGACACCCGGCTCTGTGGGTGGCTCCGTTCCGGCTGGTGCTCCTCCCCCCCACTCGTCCTCGGTTGCTCGGGATATGTGACTCCCTGAAACACACTTGCAGCATCCACCCATTCCCCGCGTTCCGTTAAGTGATACTCTGTTGCGATGCTTCTGAGTTGCATATCCAGAATTTTGATCTCGGATGTCGATAGCCGCAGACATCAAGCAACGAACGGCATCCAGTGTACAAAAAGGGAAATATTAAGACTCTTTTTACTGTTCTGTCCACGCAAGCCTTCTAATTTTCCTAATTGGACTAATTCCAAAAACACTATCTACCGACTCAAATTAGGAAATTAGAGAAATTAGTGCAATTTTCTGTATCCCAATTATGAAGATCGTGTCTGTCCGGAAAGTACCCACAACTCCAGTCAGCCAAACCAGAGCACACACAAATCTCGTTCTATAGGATTGAAATTTACCTCTAATTTTCCTAATTTCCTAATTTCAAGTCTATAGCTATCGATAAAGCCAATTAGGAATTATCCCTAAAATTAGAAAAATTAGGTTTCGGCCTGCTCATCCTCCTTCAGATCGAATGCCTGGCTCTTGACAGCAGTTACCCAATAGGTCTTACGTTTAATGGTCTTGGGGTAGGATCGAGTCTTTCCCGGAGGCGTAGCCAAAAGATCCTTCTGCTCAAGAGCATCCAGGAGAGTATCCGTCGTTATCACTATACTCTCACCTTGACCACGTAGCAACTCATTCACGGTTTTGACTGCAGGTTTCATCAAGATATAGTACACTCCATTACCATCTGGACCCCAGCCGATCAGTTCCCTTTTGAGAGGTATTATCTCCTGATCCATTACGGGTACCTTCCCGTCCATCGATGCGAAGTACACCTTGTTCTGTGCCAGCAGATCCAGTATTGCCTTGATGAAAAGCTCTGTAGTATCGTTAGCGTGAGCCATCTCGGTCTGCTCGTCAGCACCCTGCTTTAGGACCTCCCAGGCTTTATCCAGGTGGACATTAGCTAACTCTTCAGTCACGGCTCCAGACTCAACCGCGTATTTGAAGAACATCTCAAGCCCGATATACATATGAGCGATCGCCTCATCCAACCTCCCGTGACGACCCTTGACTTTTGCCTCCTCACGTGCCTTCTTACGAAGCTCATTGAATTTGGAAGCTAAGGTTTTAGGGAGATCGTCGAGCTTGGGAGCTAACCACTCTAGATAGCCGACCATCGCATGACCGAGGAGTTCACTTTGATCCTGAGACTCCTTCAATTTCTCGTTGTTGATGTCACCGGGATTGATATGTATAGTATATGCCCGTGCCAGAGAAGAGCCTGAAAGAGGCTGCATTTCTCCGGACGCTACTACCATGCCCCGAGGATCTTTTCCGCCGCCTGGAACGTAGTTGCCCTTATCAGACTTGGTGAGTCTACCTCTTCCCTGCCTGTCTCCCTGGTTCCTCAAGAGGTACTCCAACTTCCCGACCAACTCCTTAAACTCTTTTGGATTATTTGTGGGATAAAGGTCGTCAACTACCAATAGGTTGTCTTTGACGATAAAGGCCAGTACCTCTATGTTCTTGGCTGTGTCCCGGAATGATGCAGGAAGGGACTTGTTATCGAACTTCCCGAATAGGCATAATACCAGGGCGATAAGGGTCGACTTCCTGGAACCGGTGTGACCCCAGAGGTAGATCACCACGCCGGGTTCGATCCCAGCCTGCCTGAACGGCTCCATGAGCGGAGATAAGAACGCCACCGAGACCAGAGGATACAAGATCTTTCCCGGACCGATCTCAAACAAGTCAGTGACCGCCTTTATCGCCTGTCTCAGATCCGGAGTCCTCTTGGGCAACCTGTAATTACGGAGCTTTTCCGGCAATTCGATCTCGACATTTTCCGCACCTACGGCTCCGCCTGCATGCAGGTAGATCCATTTCCCATCCACCTTCTTCCATCCAAGAAAGGTGTAAACCCGACTTTCGGAGATGCCGCCCTGGGCCATCTTCTGGAGGCAGTATTTGAGTTCCATCTGCTTATATGGCCTTATGGCAGCCTGCATACCCCAATGGATACCTGGCCATCTCATCTCGCCGAATTCGGACATGGGAATAGCGACCTTAGGAAGTCCGGTGTAGTCTGGCAGAGTTCCTTCAAGCTCGATGAACCTCTCTTTTGACATGCCGTCATCCTTCAGGATCTCTCTCCTCGGCCACGCGACAAAGTCACAAATAGGTACCTCCTTCACCGCGATCGTTTCCTCGGTTTTGCCTAAAGCGGGCTCTAAAACTATCTTTGAGAGACCACCATTGGAGTTTATTATATATCCATCAATATTCTCCATTAATATGGTGGGTAAAGCATAATTAGGGTCTTCGCTTAAGTTGGCACGACATGAGCTTGCAACTTTCTCATTTGCATCCTGAATTTTCACTTCTGCATTGATCTTTGATTTCAACAGAGTGAGATCTGGTGCTGGCTTTGCCTTCTTTATTGCAGTCCAGGCACGATTGTACTCTGCTGCATCCACACGCTGCAGATAAGCCAAAGCACGAATGTATTTCGACTTGAAGGGCAATCCCGTATCAAAGTCCTCTGCTTGTCTCGATCCCTCGGCTCTCTCCACCATCTCACTGGCTAGTTTGAGTGCCTCTTTATGGAGTTCCTCAGGCGTCCAAATGATATCGGACCTGGGATTTGATTGCGTCGTCGCCCCCATTCACTCCACCTCAAACAAAATGGGTTGCTCACAACTCAATCCCAGACATTGCACACTCGGTGCATTTACGTTATCATTATACTGATCAAATTCCATGTTCTTTCCTCAGTGAACCATTGCCTAGCTCGGTTACAACGGGCTAGGTCTCATTTTCACACTACACGTCCGGATACAGCTTCCTGCCTCCATCTATATCGCTCAACATCAATTCCAGCATGCGTCGAATGATCCGATTTCTCGGTATCTGCATGCCAAGTGCCATCTCGTTCAATCGCGACACAATCGTATCGTCAAACGAAACCGGCACGATCCGAGAGTTTGCGTAAGTATTTTGCATATGTCCTTACCAATATACTATAACGCGTAAAAAATGAGGTTTGCAGCTTGCAGGCTGCAAAGCACCTACACATTCCAACGGCTGGTTAAGCTCTCGAAATGATAGCTTCTAAGGCTTCTAATGCTGCCGTTCTAGATATCCTCTCCTTATCATTGGAAAACGCATAAATCAGTGGCACTATCGCCCAAACATCTCCGATCTTTCCGAGCGATCTGGCAGCTTGTTGTCGGACGCACTCGTTTTCATCATGAAGAGCATAGGCTAGAGGTTCAATTGCCTTTTCACCACCAACCTTACCGAGCACTTCTGCAACCTTCAACCGTACCACGGGAAGATCACACTTTAGAGCCGATATTACTTGGTCAAGATATTTTTCATCTCCAAGCATCAATAACGAACTTGCAGCAAATGTCCTGACCCCCTGATTTTCATCCTTGAGTGTTTCATTGAGATATTCGACAGCATTAAGATCGCCAATCCTGCCAAGAGCTTCCACAGCACTCATTCGGACTTCCCGGGCACTATCTCTCAAAAACTGAATTATAAGTCCGATTGGGACTGAAGGATCAACCGAGACTAACGACTCGACAGCAAATGCCCGCATATTTTGATTGTCATCCTTCGTAGCTACTAAGATGAGAGGATTCGTAGCTACTAAGATGAGAGGACCGACGGTGCTGGAATCCCCAATTTTACCTAGAGATTCGACAGCTCTAATTCTAACCACATAGTCCTCATCATCAATTGCCTTGACGAGAGAATCGGCTGCTCTCGAATCACCAATCTGACCAAGTGCCCAGGCTGCCATCGCACGTAAATACTTGTCCTTATCCCCCAGGGCTTCGATAAGAGGATCAACTGCTATTGGATCTCTTATTAAGGCTAGAGCCCCCGCAGACTCCATTCGGATCTTAGAGCCGGTATCCCGTAAAGATTCAATCAGCGGATTGACCGCCCTCGAATCGCCAACCTTGCCGAGTGCCTCTGCAACTTCCTTCTGCACATGCACGTCTTCGTCATTGAACGCCTCGATGAGTGGATCGATTGCTCTGGGATCGAAGATAGAGCCTAAAGCCATTGCAGCTGCTGTTCGAACCGTTCGATTCTCGTCCTTTAGAAACTCGATGAGAAGATCGACTGCTCTGTCATCACCGATATTGTAAAGATCCCATACAATATCCCTTCTAACTTCCCAGCTATCCCAACCGAGAGCTTGTCTAGCCCTAGTTTGGACCTCTGGATCGTAACCCATAAGGTCCTCTAAGTACTCCTTAGACGATTTCTCTTTCTTTGTTGCATTGCATTGCTCAACAACATTTCCAGCCTCTACAGGCCCACTGTCCACTACTACTGTTTTGTTTCGCACGCTCTTTCACTCCTAACTTACATAATTTTAGCCAAAAGCTATATAAGACCGATCTAATGCTTAATCGGGACCTAATTATCCACTATGCTGTCACTTTTACCACCTCATGGGTAAACACCTCCTGATGTGTCTGATCCTGCAACCTCGGGTATTCTCGCGGCCTCACTGTAATATTCGGCATTAGATGAATCCAGAGACTGTCAGAAAGTGACTGCTCTAGGACAGATTCAACTCGTTGCCATGGAGGCTGGATCTTAGACATATTTCTTATGATGATCCAGTTGAATCCGGAAAGACTATCAAAGGCTATCGACTCGTTGTGGAGATCGCAGATTACGAACCTTGTTGGACCCTCAATCTTTTTGAAGATTCCAGGAAATTGTCTTGCCTTCTCCTGGGAGTCGACTATGCATCCCACGCATGCGTTAGCTGGCCAATCACTTAGCTTAAACTTCTCTGGCAGGTCGGTGTGGACCATGAAGATCCATTGAGGCGACTCACGAATAACGCGGAGAATCTCCACTGTTTCATCATCGTGGAAACCATCTCCGAAGATGTCCGCGTCTATCCAGACAACTCTATCTTTTACCTCGCAGCCGTTTGCTGGTGACTGCGTATTCTTTGGAGCGTCCAAGTTTCGCGGATTCCATGACCACGCTGCAAACTCTATATCAGAGCCCGCTTGTTCAAAGTACCCCGATTCAGACGCGTTCCTCTTTCGGATCGCTGCCTCGGCTTGGATGAGATTCTTGGCTCCATTCTGGATCACGTTGATGAGATGCTTCTTTTCCTGCACGGGCTTTCCTGCGAGCTTCTTCACGTCGCCTTTGTTGAGTTTTATCTCCTCTCTGAGTATCCCTGCGACGAAATCCGGTTCAGCATCATCCCTCAGGCTGTCTATAGCAGCGGCATATTCTGCGTCGCGGCGGACAGTACGTGGACTCACCTTCAATTCTTCTGCGATCTGCTCAGACGTCTTAAGGTGGTCACTCTGTCCACCTTTCTCAGGTCTATGTGCAGCCTTCTTCTCAATGTTGTATCGCAGACCTCTCAGGTAGGATTTCTGAGACTCGGTCAGGCTTCTCCTGCCCATTTGCCGGTTGATAATCCAGATCTCGGCATCCTCTCTGGTCTCCAATTTGATAGATCGCGTCTCGAAGTCGATACCAAGGTCGGAGCAGATACGGTACCGGTTATGGCCATCGAGAATTATATCGTGTCCATCCCATATAATTAGGGGGTCGGTGCAGCCGTATTCTATTATGTTCCGCTCAAGTTGCTTGAATTCCTCCTGAGATAGAGGCGGGATCATGCCCCTGAACCCGTCATCTACCTTCAGCTTCGGTCTCTCCTGGAAACTTTCTCGGACAAGTGTGTCCGGAGTCCCTGGGGTTATTGTAGTTACGACCTCCATCTAAACCGCCTCCGATACCATCTCGCCATCATAGTGAACCTGAGCGGTCTGCCCAATATCGCTGTGAGGCTCTTGCAGGACTCTTATAAGGTATTCTTTCCCCACACCCACAATATCTGTGCGAAGTAGTGATATCCTGCTGCCTAAATACGGAGATAATTTCTCCTTTACCTCCACGGGGCAAATGACTATATGCGTTGGGGTCTCTACATAGAGTGCTCCAAGCCGTTCTTCGAGCCTGATGAGCCTCCCAACGACCTCCTGCCATGGCACCAGCATTGTTATGTCACGCATAGCACCTTAGATATGGGTTCTAGTATTTAACGATTATCACTTCCCAAATATATGGGATAACTCGGGAAAATAAGGGAAAATAAGGGAAAATTTGGGATAAATATCGAGGGGAATAGAATGACCAAAGAAGTCAAACCCAACGAAGTAGAAGCCAAAGAAGTAGAAATCATTGGTCTTAATGACTATGCGATTATAAAATCCTTCGAATGCCTTGGAGATGATAAGCAAAAGAGAGAACATATTTTGGAGAAAGCGATAGAGCTAACTTCGAAACAAATAACTGAAAAAAATAAAAATGCAATGGCAAAGGTGTTGAAAAATTTAGTTAAACATAAATATATAAAACGTGTATCACATGGTATATATAAACTAAATCCCGCATTTAAATTCGTACCTAGAGGTCTTGCACTGACCATAGAAAAAGACTGCAGCGAATCAGTTTTAGATCAAAAGCCAGAATCCGAAAATACAGAAATACTAGTTGATCAGAAGCCGCAATTCAGATCTTCTGAGATCCCTCCAGAGCGTCGCGTGGCCCACACGGCAGATTTAAAAGCCGCAATAAAGTGGTGGAGAGATTATTTCCCAAAGCCGCCTGGTTCCAGATACAGTTCTAATTTCTTTGCAACAGTAGAGCATTGTGAAAAGCATTCATTATATCCCGATTTGTCCAATCATCTGCCACAGAGCGGATTTGATGTTTGTAGAAGATGGGATCAGTACAAGAATGAAGTGAAAGAGCTGGATAACGCCAAGAAGGATCTGCTATCTGCCTTAGAGAAAGCCGTTTCAGATATATTTGCTGATTTGCAGTTGAATTTCGTTGAATATTATGATATGTCTGAATCTTTTGATTCTTATCCATCTAGATTGAACGATTTTGATAGCAGTCTTCCAAGTTTAGTATTTGATCATTTACTTTTTTGTTTAGATATTGATATTGATAGGTTGAATTCTGCGGAGACAGAGAAGAAATATATGGAGATTCTGAGTGATGAAATGGAAGGCTACAACATTTGGTATAGGAGAGAAGAGCGGATTAAGATTCTCCCTATTTTAGAAGATGGTGATTCGGCTATATGGGGTGAAGATGGATATATTGAACTAATTAGAGTGCCCAAAGGTCATTCTAGCTCTTTAATTCAGGGGAAAGAGAATGCCCTATCTCTTTTATTGGATGGGCCGGATGCAACTATCAATAATAAAGCTAAATATATAATTGACAAAACTCAATTTCTGGAGAAGGAAAGATATGATTTAATCCAAGAACTAGACAGGTCGCTCTATAGCAAGTGCTTCTCGGGAGACTGCAAATATCTTGGTGCCTGATTCGAGAATAAGGGCAGTACATCCGCTGTGGATAATCCCACTCATGTCTAAAAGGTGCGGCTTGAGGCTGAGCTTGTTGGATGGAGACATAGAGGAGTATAAGATCTATATTCCCAGTTGCGGCATAGATTCGTCGTAGCTCAGGCGAAGCTCCTTCTTATCGATGTGGTCATAGATGTCGATCGCTTCCTTCTTTACATCGCCCCTTAATTCCTGGATGAACTCTCGCGGCATCCCACCTTTGCGGAGTTCGGTGGTGAACCAGTGGCGACAGTTGTGTGGCGAGAAGTGATCCTCCATCCGATCTGAGTTCGGGTTGTGGAGACCTGCCCTCTCCGCAGCTTTAGTAACAGCGGTGTAGACGCCATTGCGGTTTAATCGCTCGCCTGTGGTCCCAATGAAAAGGGCGTTTGAATCGCCTTTGTTACGAGATTCTCTTACACGGAGCCATCTCTTGAGGATGAAAGCCGTCTCGGCATCGAATAGTACGATCCTATTAGTCCTCTTTGGCGTGGGTTTGAGTCTAATTGTCAGCTCAATCCAGTCGATGTCGCCGACGTCAAGGGTTATCAGCTCTCTCCGCCTTATCCCTGTCTTCGCAAGCAGAGCGATGATCGCTTTGTCCCTAGGGTCCATGGTAGAGTTAATGAGATGGGCCATTTCATCTTTGGAGATAAGCTTCCGCATCTGGCCCTCGTCATTGTCCTTGTATCGTCTCAAGTACCTCTTCCTCACCGAGTTGACTGGATTCTTTTCTACGTGCTCTTCGTACTCTAGGAAATCATAGAAACCTGATATCCCGGTGAAGTAGTTCTCTATGGTCTTTTGGTGAACGCTTCGTACATTTCGGAGGTATTCCAGGAACTTCCTAATTGTGTTCTTATCGGCACCCAGAAGGTTCATCCCGTTATCCTCAAGGTACTTGACGTATATCCTGATCGATGAGATGTACCTTCGGGTCGATTCTGGTGAAAGTCCCCTGATCTCGCAGTCTTCCCGGTATTGATCTATAAACTCATTATGGATGAGTGAGTCAAGTTCTGATGAACTCCTATCAGATGCTCTGTCTGGTCCTTGCATTATCCCACCCACCTCCATCCTCGCGGTGAGGACGCAATCAGCCCGTAGGATTCCAGATTTTCAAGCTCCGATGAAATGGCCTTCACCAGATCAGCTTCCCTAGGATCGATGCCAAGCTCTTCAAGTAGCCTGTAATTATCAACGAGATTGCCTCGCTTCAGTATTTCGATGAGTTTCTGGCTGTATTCTCTTGTACCTTTGAAGTCGTCGTCCAAGAAGGTAGCACAGCGGTATTTCTTTAGCTCGTTCTCATACTTTTCCAGAACTATACTCTTTAGCTTTAGCTGCTCCTTGAGATCTCTGATCTCCTCTTTCATAGATCCCAGTTGTTTGACAAGCTCAGCACGAGGCTTAATATCTGACTCTTCAGCAAGAGCGTTCTCAACGACCTCTATGACGAACTTAGAAAGGGGTAGCCCAGCCTCTGATGCAAGGTTATCCCAACGCTTCTTGTCCTCGGCAGAAGGGAGGTAGACGTACACGTAACGAGACTTATCAGGCTTAACCAAGACACCCACCAAGAATATAATTGGGCATCTAGCTATTTAAGCTTTACCAGTAATTAGGTGCGGGGGAAGGGATTCGAACCCTTGAACTCCTGCGAGAATAGATCTTGAGTCTATCACCGTTGACCTGGCTTGGTTACCCCCGCACTAATCGAAGTGGGTCACGCCATTACCGGTAGAGTATGCCATCCTCACGATGATAGATTGTATCTATTTCGTGGGTGAGCGATCGCATGAGTAAGTTAAAGATTGATTGGCATACTGAACCGTCGCGCGAACACCGCAACGACATCGTACTGAAGACTTATAAGCGTTTCCTATCTAATCTCGGACTTCGCGATGAAACTATCAAACTTTATTCTGGAAGATTAAACAAGTATCTCGATTTTGTGCAATCAATTGAACCATCCACCGCAAAAGCCGATGAATACCGAGAATACCTCATTGATCAATCTCTATCAGAATCGCACATAAACAATACATGCTTTGCTATAAAAAAGTATTATGAAATGAAAGATATAAAATGGTCATTTATCAAATTGAAGCCATTTGACGGCGTTCCTTATTACTTTGATGAAGACGACGTTCTAAAAATCTTCTCTGTCTGCACCAATATCAAACACCTGGCAATGCTCCAAACTCTATTCTATGGAACTCTCAGATCGTCGGAGCTTTGCCGGTTGGAAGATAAAGACGTAGATCTGGAAAAGAAAATGCTGAGATTGCGGAAAACGAAGAGCGGAAGAGACGACATAGCATTTATAAGCGAAGATTGCGCGGAAACGTTGAGGATCTACTTAAATATAAGACCACAAATAATAATTGGTGGTAAGATCCCGCTATTCTATACGGATAATGGCAACTGTTGGGAAAAAGGGGATGTTTATAGGATGTTTTTATACTACAAAGACAAAGCGAAGATAACCAAACCCGGTGCCGTTCATGTTTTTAGCCGACATACTCCAGCAACGCTATTAGTTAGAAATGGTTGCGATATCCGGATTATAAAAGAAATATTGCGACATAACGACGTGAGAACAACGCTAAGATATGCTCACGTTGCAGACCACACAAAACGAGAGAGATATGATGAGTATTTGAGATTGTAGGGAAGAATTCGATGCTAAAATCTAAACAAATTAAATAAATCTAAAAAATTAAAACATTTAACATATATTATTCAAGTGC
>Ga0334890_1005029_pt1 | contig 11571 bp, 18 predicted proteins | sample GraSluR1_MG_3_FD_207220 | JGI IMG/M metagenome (GOLD analysis project Ga0334890, IMG submission 207220) | Sludge microbial communities from methane-producing bioreactor in Wageningen University, Netherlands - Granular Sludge_31_08-R1 | ecosystem: Engineered > Bioreactor > Anaerobic >... | reverse complement strand
TAAGGGAACTGCTAGACGACCGCAGCCTGAGCGACACTCAACTCATGGCTGCCGCTGATGTGTCGCCTGCCACCGTCAGCCAGTATCTGTCAGGTCGCCGTGGCCGCCGCATGAACTCCCAGGCCCTGAAGACGGTGGAGAAGCTGGCCGCGGCCCTTGACGTCGACCCCGAGTACTTCTTGGAGTACCGTCAGGCCAAGGCGGAGCGGCTGGTGCGTGAGGCGATAGGCAAGGGATGGATGGACTTAGACGACATCGAGTTGATCATTGCGCGGCATGAGGTGATGGAGGGGTTGGAAACTCACCGAGCGATGAACCATGCGAGCGATGAGGACTTGAATGGATAGATGGAAGGACTATAATGGGCAGTCCTTTGGTATCATAATGCCACTAGGAGTGGCACATTGACCAAGGCACGAGGCTGGCAAACCTACACGCTTGAGGAGCTTTGGGCGGCGCTTGACGATGAGTCTTATTCACTTACGCCGGCCGCTCGGGATGGGATGGCTGACCTTGGGTTCACCGAACAGGATGGGGTGGAGTGCCTGAGAGCCTTGGCCAAGACGGTCTTCTGCAAGTCCGAGCCCGACAAGCAGGGTAGAAGAGTCTTCCACGACATCTACAAAACCCAGTGGGACGGAAGGCACGTATACGTCAAGTTCTTTCGGGCCGATCCGGGGGGACCATTCATCATAACGTCATTCAAACGTGATACCGACAAGGACTATTAAGCAACTGGCGAGGAGGAGCCGTGGCGCAAGGTCTAGAGTCATTTCGGTGCCCGGCATGCGGAACCGGAACAGTGCGCGAGGCGAGAGTGCCCTACACCGTGAAGTTTCGAGGTTCAGAGTATGAGGTTGAGGACGCGGAGGTCATGCTTTGTTCAGACTGCGAAGAGATCTACTTCGCTCCGGGTCAGAGTGATGCCTTGCAGCGCAGGGCGGCTGACAAGGCCCGTGAGGACATGGGGCTTCTGACAGGGCATGAGATCGCTGCCTTCCGGAGGACCCAGGGTCTGACACAGGCTGAGCTGGAGGGTGCTCTTGGAGTTCCGCCGAAGACGGTGGCGCGGTGGGAAATCGGGACTGTGCTCCAATCGCGTTGCCCGGATACGTTCTTACGGCTTCTCATGCGGCACTCGGAGTTGATAGACGAACTGTTCGGTTACCGGGTCGGCGCGAGGTTTGAGGAGCGCGACTCTTGCTGGGGGATGCTGGCCGAGGAAATGGTGGAAGACAATGCAGAAAGCGAAGAGTTCGCCCTTGCATCTTGAGGGGTTCGTGGTCGACAGTCTTATCGTCAAGACCAATCCTGATTACGACGATAAGCTCGATCATGCCGGCAGTCTGAGGGTGGCTCCCGACCTCCTGATGCACAAGACAGAGGAGGGTCGTCTTCTGCTGAGAATGAGGGTCAGATTCGACGCCGATCCGGAACGGCCACGGGCGCTTCCCTATCGCGTCGATGTCACGGGGGAAGCCTACTTCTGTGTCGAGCCGGCGGATACGGAAGGGGCCGACGGCTTCAGACTCGTGGTCTACAATGGGTCGGCGATTCTCTTCGGGCTTCTCCGGGGGCAGGTGATGCAGGCCACAGCACTCGGCTCACACGGGACGCTTATACTTCCGGTGGCCAATCTTGTTGATGCCCTGAGACGGAAGCTCTCCCGGAAGCTGAAAGATATGGAGACTGGCGCCGCAGGCCGTGAGAACCAAGCACGACCGACTGACGAGAAGTAAGGCTGCGGCGTTCCGGTGAACCGGGATGGGTCGGTCAGGCTCGGTCCATATACCTTCACGCGCTGCGTCTATGACGCGGGGACTGATGTCCTGTATCTGAGCGTCGGGCAGCCCAGAGAGGCAATCACCTGGGAATCACCAGAGGGCCATCTCTTCCGGCTTGACGTGGACACTGGAGACGTAGTTGGCCTGACCCTGCTTAACGTGCGCGCCCTCTTCGAAGCTGATGATTTCCGAATCAGCATTCCCTACAAGCGGTCTCGCCTTTCTTCCCGGCCGAGTGCGCGCCGCGTACAGGTCCGTTCGGGCCCAATCGCTGCCTGTCTATAACAGGATCCCGAGGCGGCTCGTCTAGGGAACCCGCTGCGGGGCCCGAAGAAAGGCCAGTGTCCGTTTGAGCCACTCCGACAGCTTGCGGCAAAACGGGCAGAGCGGATCACCCGCCGGCACTTCCCGAAGCTCATTCACGAACCTGGCGAGTATCTCGCGACCCGTCTTCTCCATGTGGCCCTCCCCCAGCAACATACGAACAAACGTTCGTACATGATACCGCGTACCGAGGACGGCACGTGATGGGGTGAGAAAGTTCTTTACCTACAGTGGCCGTCCCCGGATAATGGGATGATGGGCTCACGGGTGGGGGGTGACTGAATGGTGGACGTACGCCAAGACTTGGTGGCAAGGACAAGTGGCCACTGGTCCCGAGAGAAGCTGTATCTTCTTGAGCAGTATGCTCCAGCCTTTGTCAGGGCGTGCACTAGTGCCGAGGGTGGGTGCTTCATCGACGCTTTCGCCGGGCCTGGCTGGAATGTCGAAAAGGGCACTGGTCAACGATTCGAAGGATCACCCCAGATCGTTTCCCGGTACGGCTTCCGCGAAATCTACTTGATAGACCGCAACAAGGAGCACACCAATGCCTTGCAGGCTCTTCGTCTTGGACCGAACGTCCACATAATGACGGGCGACGCAAATACACTTGTCCCCGAAGTACTCGACAGGATTCCCGACTGGCTCCCAGTCCTGACATTTCTTGACCAGAACGCGAACGAAGTCTCGTGGGACACACTACAGAAGCTCGCTGAACGAAGTGCTGACCGCAAGAAAAAGCCCGAGATCCTCATTCTTCTGCCAACAGGAATGGCGCTGCAGAGGTTCTTCGAGCGGGACGGTGTGAGTCGGAACGCTCATGTTCTCACGAAGGTGTTCGGGTCGGAGGACGTATGGAGACCCATTGAAGCCGAACGCCTGGCGGGCGGCCTGCGGGGAGCACGTCTCATCCAGGCCCTCACGGAAGCGTATGTCGACTCTCTGCGTCGGTTGGGCTACGCCGAACGGCCCCTATTTCGTCACGTCAGAACAGATGGCGAATCAGGGAGGATCCTCTACACACTCGTGTTCGCGACAGATCACCCTGTGGGCAGAAGGATCATGGAGAAGTGCTTCAATAATCGGTTCAGCGGCCAGCAATCCTTCTTCTAGATTCCGTCCGGAACGCGGGATAAACTGCAGACAGACGCTCATGCCAACAACAGATCGGCGGGACTAATGGCGGCCAACTCGACAATCGAATGGACCGAGGCCACCTGGAACCCGGTGACCGGGTGTACCAAGGTGAGCGCTGGCTGCCTCCACTGCTACGCGGAACGGATGGCACTCCGCCTCCAGGCAATGGGGAACCCCAACTACACCAACGGCTTCGACGTCACCCTCCACGAGCACATGCTCGATTTACCGTTTGGCTGGAAGAAGCCGCGGACAGTGTTTGTGAACTCCATGAGCGATCTCTTCCACGAGGATGTCCCAGTCGAGTTCATTCTCCGCAGTTTCGGGGTCATGCGGCGCACTCCCTGGCACGTCTACCAGGTGCTCACCAAGAGAGCAGAAAGGATGGCTGAGCTCGATGCCATCCTGCCCTGGGCGCCCAACATTTGGGCAGGTGTGACCGTAGAGAACTCCGACTACTATCACCGCATCGAGCTTCTTCGGTCGACACGCGCCCACGTCAAGTTTCTATCGCTGGAGCCTCTTCTGGGTCCCCTGCCGAATCTACGGCTCGAAGGCATTGACTGGGCAATTGTAGGTGGCGAGTCGGGTCCGGGTGCTCGACGCATGAAGGAAGCATGGGCGACCGAGATCCGCGACCAGTGCTTGGAATCGGGGACTCTGTTCTTCTTCAAGCAGTGGGGCGGGACGAACAAGAAGAGAGCGGGGCGCACACTTCAGGGACGCACTTGGGACCAAGTCCCTGCATTGTGCGGCGCGAAGTAACGGAGCCGCGAGCCGATGTGAGTGAGATGAAGCCCACCACCTACCACGTCACTTTCGTCGAGGACGGCTGGGTGGTCACTGCCGAGGGTGCCACGCGCCACACGGCGAAGGCGCCCACCAAAGCCCTCACACTCGACATGGCGCGAAGGATCGCCCGAGATAGCAAGCCGGCCCGGGTGATCGTCCATGCGATGGATGGCAGGATCCAGTACGAGCGGAGATACGGCAGGTGGCCGCTGAGCGACACACCGGAATAGGCAGGCCCGGATGACCTCCCTCAACACCCTCTACTACGGCGACAACCTCGACATCCTGCGGCGGTACATCAAGGACGAGACGGTTGATCCCGTGTACCTGGACCTATCCCTCAAGTCGAACGGATGCGGGAGTCCTTCGCCTACAGTGGACGTCCCCGGATAGTGGGATGATGGAGGGGGGTAGGGAATCGCCGGGAAGCGAAAGGGGATCGTCGTGAAGTTCTGTCGCCAGTGTGGCACGGGGAATCCTGACAACGCCGATTTCTGCAACAAGTGCGGGGTTAGATAGACTGAGGAAGCGAGGTGCGCCGTGAGGGGAGAGCCATGAGCGATCCCGAAAGCCGTGAGTCCTCATTCAACCAAGGCTTCGGTTTCGGCTGCGGATGCATCGTAGCCGTACTTCTGGTCCTGCTCTTGCCGATCCTTCTCCCAGCTGTCTTCGGCGTGGGGCTTGCTTCGCTCGGTTCTGTTGGCGTGCTTCTGGACTTCGTCCTTCGTTACTGGTACGCATTCCTCGCTGTGGCCGTCCTGATACTGGCGCTCTCGTACCTGGCTCGTTGGCACCGCGAGCGCACGCAGCGGAACATCTTTCGTAGCTAGTGAAGGTCTTCAGCTATGTCCGTGTCTCCCGTGCGCGGGAGGACATGGTGAGGCAGGAGGTGCAGCGAGACAAGAGCGGGCTGCTTCTGCTTCCCTCATGGAGCGCGCACTTGCTGGCTAATTCGAGTGGCTCGAGAACATGACAACCTGAGGGGCGCATCCGAATGATCTCCCCGAACGCTCTCTGCTACGGCGACAAGCCCGACATCTTGCGGCGGTACATCAAGGGTCGGGGATCGGCGGCGGGTCTTGGAGAGAGCCGTTGCTGTGAAATTCAACAGCGCGGGGGGCATAAGCGGAACGAGAAGAATTGCCAGTTCTTTCACGTCGATCGGCTTGAAGAGTTCGCAGGGTCCCATACACAGCTCATGAGTGTTTCCGCCCTCGGCGAGAAACACAGGTGGATATCCGACCGAGGCTGGACCCTTATCGAGCAATGGTTCCCAAGAGGCCTGAGCCGGTGGGGTGACTTCTGGCTTCTACATGACCACGACCATCGTGACCCAGAACGCAGCATTGAGCTCACTCTTGAGATTGTCAGGAGAAGCCTTCATCCAGATCGTGTTTCTCGCTTCCAAGGACTGTTTGGATTCGATTCGTTGGAGAGGGCGGAGGATTTCGCGAGCAGCCACGACTGCCGAGACAAGCCAATCTGGGAGATCACAGCGGCTTCCTGGTTCATGGGTGACATGAAGTGGCTGAAAGCATGCAGCCTGCCTGTAGAGGAAGCTGCTTTCGCATGGGGCTATTGGTCTGGCGTGCCATTCGACGCTGAACCCGACTGGGAGTTCGTGTTATCTCTCCCTGTCGACATCGTTAGGCGCGTGAGGTAGTTGATCGCCGATACCCGCCTTGCGGGCAGGCGAGCCATTCTGCCACCCTTTATATTTCGTACTCTGGCCGCATGACCACTCGACGAACCTGAAAGTGCGTCTCACACAGGTGTTGCTCAGCGAGGGAGGTAGAATGGGGGGCCGTAAGGCAGCTTCACTTAAGGGACGGTTAGGATGACCGAAGGCGGCGTGCTCAATGTGTCAACCGACGGAATACTGACGGCGATAGCGGGTACGGTGAATGAGTGTGACCTTGAGATGAGTCTGACGGTGATGGTCGGAGGATCGCTTGTGACCGGGACACTAGTCTCATTCAAGAAGTGGGCGGAGTCCGTCACCAATGCATTTGAGGCGTCGCCGGGAGAATTCACGCGCTCATTCGGCGGTGCAGTGGGTCGGGCCCTATTGCAGGCTTCCGATGCGGCCAAACTTGACAGTGCCGGGGAGGCCGGGCCCCACTTCTTGCATTTTGTCGGCGCCCGAATTCTTTCTGGTGGCTGCGAGGCCGCATCCGTTACCGTATGGAGATGCCCGATTGCCTCCGTTGACGGATTCTGTTTCGGTGGTTCGCGTGTGGATCCAGTAACCTGATGTCGCCCCTCATATGCCTCACTTACCTAAGACTCCACCGAGCGGAGCGACGATGACCAACAACCGAATCATCATCCGCTTCCCCGCCGGCCGCTACATCGCCACCGGCTGGCTTGTGGCCGGAGCCGTCCTGCTGGCGATTGCCGGCATGGTTCTTCTACTGAGGCCGTCGATCGTGGGCTTCGGCCTGATAGGGCTCTCGCTGCTTCTGGCCGTCTTCGCACGCATGGCCCAGGCACAGGTTCACCAGAGGGAGAGCCTGATGGTGGCCGGGTGGGTGGGTCCAGAGTGCGAGGAAGCGGGGGAGCCGCGGGAGGTGTCGTGGGAGAAACACTAATCATCATCTTCAGCGGGGTTGTGGCGCTGTCCACAGTCGTGTACGCGCTTCTGACCTGGCGGCTGGTAGCGGAAACCAGGAAGCTCCGTGAAGCTCAGTTTGAACCGAATGTCCTCGTCTACGTTCAACCCAAAGAGGACTTGATCAGCTGGCTCGACATCATCGTGGAGAACACGGGGCTGGGGCCCGCCTACGATGTCAGGTTGACGATCAAACCGGACATTGAGCGGCCTTCCGGCGACGCATTAGGCGGTATGGGCTGGTTCACGAAGGGCATTTCCCTCCTTGCTCCGCGGTATCAGCTGCGGCAAGGTTATACATTCATGGTTCACGACACAGAGCAGAAGCTCAGTGTCCCTCGGACGGTGACTGTGACTTACCGCAACTCGGGGGGAAAGGAACGGGTGGCTGAGTATGTTATCGATCTTTCTGAGATGAAGGGGCTGCGGCAGAACGGCACTCCCCCGGCGTACGCGTCTGCCAAGAGTCTGGAGAAGCTGGCGAAGGCCGTTGAGCGCATGAGCAGCGACCTCTCGAAGATCAGAGTCATCACGAAGACCGCGGCAGAGGAACGTGCTGAAGCCGAGGAGTGGGGTAAGGACTGATGTCAATAGCCTTCGGGGCACACTCTTCATCGTTCCTCCCACGAGTTGTCGGACCCCCGCAGCCCGGTGGCGGGGCGCTTTCTAGTTCCCTCAGCTTCACCCGATAACGAGGGAGACAGCAGCCACGAGCATGGCCAGGTATGGCGTCATCCGATGCAGGCCCCCGGCAAGTCCCTGATTGGAGCATAGGCGGTTGGGGCGGACGTTGCGCATGGCGCATTCACGTCCGCGCCCCCCACTGATTTGACGAGGATTGGACGAAGGGTAGAATGGGGCGAGTCGCGAAAAAAGAAACAGCCCCTCTGCCGAAGGGCTGTCAGGCCAAGGTTACTCACCTCGGGGCTGTTAAGAACATTGTAGGCGGACTAGACAGATAAGTCAATTCCCAGAGGGAACTATTGGTAGAACGTGTTGCCGCATATGTTGACGGTTTCAATCTGTACTTCGGCATGAGGAGCAAGGGATGGCACCGCTACTACTGGCTCGACATCGCTAGTCTCTGCCGTAATCTGACTCTTCCTCACCAGACGCTTGTTTCTGCCAAGTACTTCACTGCAAGAATCGCTGCTCCGCCTGATAAGGCGCGGCGGCAGAACGCATTCTTGGAGGCAAATGAAGAGGTGGGAAGATGCGAGCTCTTCTTCGGTCAGTACCAAGACACGCAGAGAGAGTGCAAGGCATGCGGTGCAGTCGCCACAGTGCCACAAGAGAAGATGACTGATCTTCTCATCGGGCTGGAGATGCTTTCTGATGCGATCGACGATATCTACGACGCATGTCTTCTGGTTTCTGGAGACAGTGATCTCGTAGCGGCGGTTAGGAAGGTGAGAGAGGTCAGGCCAAAGAAGAAAGTGATTGTCGCGTTTCCTCCCGAGAGAGTTTCGGTCCTTCTCAGGCGGGCGGCGTCGGCGTACTTCCGTATTGGCCGGAGGCGATTGGCAGAGAGCCAGCTTCCCGAAGAGGTGGCAAAGGCTGACGGCTATGTGCTTCGTCGACCGAGTCATTGGAGTTAGTCATCGTACCTGACCGCTTTCTCACGCCCGCCGAGTTCGCCACCAAATGGCTTGGCAGCACCCGCAACGAGCGGGCGGCCTCCCAAGAGCACTTCATAGACCTCTGCCGGATGCTGGGAGTGCTGACTCCTAACGAAGCCGATCCCGTGGGCGACACCTACGCTTTCGAGAAGGGCGCCGAGAAGACTGAGGGCGGCGACGGATTTGCCGATGTGTGGAAGCGAGGCCATTTCGCCTGGGAGTACAAGGGTAAGCGCAAAGATCTGACTGCCGCCTATCGCCAACTCCTGCAGTATCGCGAAGCCCTGGAGAATCCGCCACTTCTAGTGGTCTGTGACCTGGACCGATTCCAAGTCCACACCAACTTCACTAACACGCCGGCGGTCGTATACGTGTTCTCGCTGAGTGATCTGCTCGCCGACCCCAAGGAGCCCTTGCGCATTCTCCGGGCTGTCATGGAGCGCCCCGAGGAGCTTCGACCGGGAGAGACCCGTGATGAGCTCACGGCTGAAGCGGCCAAGCAGTTCGCCTCTTTGGCCGAGCGTCTGCGCAGTCGCGGTCATGATCCTCAGGTGGTGGCCCACTTCCTCAACAAGCTGCTCTTCTGCATGTTTGCTGAGGACGCCGGGCTTCTGCCGGCCGGTATCCTGGAGCGACTAGCCCGGGCCGCGGAGCACGACGCCGAAGTCTTCACCGCAGGACTGAAGGAGCTCTTCGGGAAGATGTCCACTCAAGGCGGGCTCTTCGGCGCGGAGCGCATCCACTGGTTCAATGGGGGGCTCTTTGACGACGATCACGTGCTACCGTTCACCCCGAAGGAGATCCGCCTGGTAGTGGAGGTGTCGGACCTCGATTGGTCTCAGGTGGAGCCTGCCATCTTCGGCACTCTCTTCGAGCGCGGCCTTGACCCCAGTAAGCGCTCCCAGCTTGGGGCCCACTACACCGATCGCGCGTCCATCATGCGTCTCATCGAACCGGTGCTTCTTGATCCACTGCGACACGACCTGGAGGAAACGAAGCAACGAGTAGAAGGACTGCTTGCCGAGGGCAAGAAGATCACCGCACGCACGCCGGCAGAGAAGGACCCCCGAGCCGTGTTTTCAGCCTTCCTAGAACGACTGCGGGCCGTGCGTGTGTTGGATCCCGCCTGTGGCTCGGGCAACTTCCTATACTTGGCGCTGCAGGCCCTGAAAGATCTGGAGCGAGAGGCCATTCTCTGGGCGTCCCTTACACTTAACATCCCCATGGAGTTTCCCCAGGTGGGCCCACAGGCGCTGAAAGGAATCGAACTCAACGCCTACGCGGCCGAGCTGGCTCGTGTGGTCATCTGGATTGGCGAGATACAGTGGATGCTTACCAATGGGTTTGCCTACTTGCGGGATCCGATACTGCGTCCTCTTCGCAATATCGAATGCCGGGACGCGATTCTAGATCTCACTGACCCTGATCACCCCAAGGAGCCCGAGTGGCCAGAGGCTACGGTCATCGTGGGCAATCCTCCCTTCTTGGGAGGAGGACAGCGTATGCGGACAGGTCTTGGAGACTCGTACGTTGACGCGCTCTTCCGCCGATATTCTGAGCGTGTTCCTCGCACGGCTGACCTCGTCTGTTATTGGCATGAGAAAGCGCGGGCTATGGTGGAGGAGGGTAGAGTCGCACGGGTGGGACTGCTGGCTACCCAGGGGATACGCGGGGGCGCAAGCCGTCGTGTTCTGGAGCGCATCAAGAAAACAGGGGACATATTCCTGGCCTGGTCAGATGAACCCTGGGTACTTGATGGAGCAGCGGTTCATATTTCCTTCGTCGGCTATGACGATGGTTCACAAAGAGACCACTTCCTGAACGGTCTTCCGGTCAGCAGCATTAACACCAATCTGACGACCGGGATAGACCTTTCGTGCGTACAGCGATTAGCGGAAAACTCCGGGGTGGCGTTCGAGGGGGATAAGAAGGGCGGGCCCTTTGAACTCTCGCCGGGGTTAGCGACAAAGATGCTTGATCTCCCAAACCCAGACGGCCGAAGCAACCGTGACGTGATCCGTCCTTGGGTCAATGGAGCTGACGTATCGGGGCGTTCTCGTGGAATGTGGATCATCGACTTCGGTGCGGACATGAGTATGGAAGAGGCAGCTCTGTACGAGGTCCCGTTCGACTACATCAAGGAACATGTCGAGCCTGTGCGCAGAAGCTCGCGCACGACCATTGAGCAATGGTGGTTGCACGAGCGCCCACGAAAAGAGATGCGCGGGGCCATCGCAGGACTCCGCCGTCTCATCGCAACACCAAACGTCTCAAAACACCGACTGTTCGTTTGGCTAGCTCGAGACACCCTGCCCTCCAATGCTCTCGTTGTCTTCGCTAGGAACGACGACTACTCGCTCGGGGTGCTTCATTCATCTGTCCACGAGCTGTGGGCCCGCCGCCTTGGAGGCCAGGTGCGCGAGGTTGAAAGCGGGTTCCGTTACACGCCGAGCACGGCCTTTGAGACTTTCCCCTTCCCACGGGCTGCCGATGAACACATCAACGAGGCGATAGCCGAAGCGGCCAGAGAACTCGACACTCTCCGCAACGGCTGGCTCAACCCTCCGGGCTTGTCCGAAGCTGAACTCAAGAAGCGAACCCTCACCAACCTCTACAACGAGCGGCCGACATGGTTGCAGCAGATTCACGAGCGGCTGGACGAAGCCGTATACGCTGCATATGGTTGGGAGTATCCGCTCGAGTCTGAGCAGGTGCTTGAACGGCTGGTTGAGTTGAATCTGGCACGTGCATATCTGGAGGGTTCTCCTTCGGAGTGAGAGCGCGCCTGCCTTTCGTGCCCCCACCCGGACGCCAGAGGGTTGATCTCTCTCGTTCTTAGCCACTAGCCTTCGATGTTGCTGGTGAGCATCTCCTCGCGGCCCCTCCCTCCCGAAGCCCGCCACTCAACGGCTTCTGGGACCCCATGGAACTCCAGTAGATGTTGGCCACCGACGGACTCTAGCAGCTCCTTGACCTCCTCTGGAGTCGCGTAGAAGTATTCCCGGCGCATGTTGACCATGTTCACCCGTCTGTCGGCCAAACGAGTTTGCAGGGTGTTCTCAAGCCTGTCAATGCCGGTTTGAATTTGACCCACTTCTGCCGGTTTGAAACTGACCCACCCTCCTAGCTTTCCTCTTCTGTCTTGGGGTCCTGCATGACCCCGGCCCGTTTCTTGTCTTTCAGCCTGTAGCTCTCTCCCTTGATGGCGATAGTGGTGCCGTGATGGAGCAGTCGGTCAAGAATGGCTGTGGCGATGATCTGGTCCCCGGAGAACACCTCCGCCCACTCGCCGTAGCTCTTGTTCGAA
>Ga0334890_1005027_pt1 | contig 11572 bp, 11 predicted proteins | sample GraSluR1_MG_3_FD_207220 | JGI IMG/M metagenome (GOLD analysis project Ga0334890, IMG submission 207220) | Sludge microbial communities from methane-producing bioreactor in Wageningen University, Netherlands - Granular Sludge_31_08-R1 | ecosystem: Engineered > Bioreactor > Anaerobic >... | reverse complement strand
ATAGGCTGCCCGGGCCGCTTGGCGAATATCTTCTTCGTTTGCACTGCTCCTGCCGTAGGCGATGTTGTTGCGCACGCTGTCGTTGAACAAGATGGTCTGTTGGGTGACCATGGCCAGTTGCTGCCGCAGGGAGTGCAACTGTACCGTGCGGATATCCAGGCCATCAATGCGGATGGCACCAGAAGAAACATCGTAGAAACGGGGTACCAGGTTGCTCAAGGTGGTCTTGCCGCTGCCACTGGGCCCCACCAGGGCTAGAACTTCCCCCCATCGCAGTTCCAGATGCAGGTTGTGCAGGACCGGGGGATTGCCCTCGTAGTGGAAACTGACATCATCAAAAACAATGGCCTTGTGGAAGGCCGGTAAAGCTGCGGCATTTTCCTGTTCGCAGATATCTGGCTGCACATCCAGAAGTTCGAAAATACGGGTGGCCGCGGCCATGCCCTGCTGGATGGTGGCGTTGATACGGGTCACGCCCTTGACCGGCTCGTAGAGCATGATCAGGGCGGTGAGAAAGGCCATGAAGGTACCCGGAGTGGAGTTGCCCTGCAAGACCTGCATCCCGCCAAACCAAATGATCAGGGCCATGCCAACACCACCCATCAACTCCACCATGGGGTGACCGAGGCAGCGGTACTTGGCATCGGACATGAGGATATCCATGATGGTCTGCAATTTGCCGGCAAAACGTCGTTTTTCGTAATCTTCCGTGCAAAAGGCCTTGACGATACGAATGCCGGCAATGGTTTCGTGCAGCTGACTGGTGGCATCTCCCATGCGGGTTTGGTAGTTGGTGCTCAGGCGTCGGAATTTTTTGCCGAACAGGACAATGGGAATGGCAGCCATGGGCAGAAAAATCAGGGAAATAAAGGCCAACCGCCAATCCATGTAAAAAATGACCCCAAGCAGCCCCAGCACAGAGAACAAATCGCGCAAGAGCCGGATAAGCGCATGCGAAACCGCTCCCTGCAGCAGATTGACATCGTTCATGATGCGGGAAATCAGCTCGCCAGTGGGGGTCTTGTGGAAATAGGTAAGTGACAATTCGTGGATATGCGCATAGATACGGTTGCGCAGATCCCGGATAATGCTCTGGCCCACCCGCTCCAGCAGGTAGGAGTAGACAAAATAAAAAATGCCCTTGACGAAAAAGACCAGCAAAAGCGCCAGGGGCAACAGGTTGAGCAGGCGGGCGTCTTTCTTGTAGAAAATTTCATCCAAGAGAGGCTGCACCATGTAGGCCTGCAGAGCATTGAAGCCGCCCACCACCACCATGCCCACCATGGCAATGGTAAGCTGGGTGGAGTATGGACGCAACACCTCCCACAGCCGTCTCAGGGTAGGATTGTTGCGCAGGCGTATATCCGGTGTTTTTTTCGACATAGATGTAGATGGATGCAGTCTGTCCGCGCCGGGATCACCGGACGCGATCATTCAATAAATGCCCCTTTACCAGGGGATGCGCTCAATCTCCAGACACAAGACATACGAAAAGGAAAGCTGCGCAACAATCATGTACCCTGTTTTAAGCAAGAGCGCCACTATAGTTGCCGGAAAAATGTGGTGGCAACGCCCCTTTTCCGTGCAACAGAGCTGCAACCGTTGCTATCTCCTGCTTGGGATTGCCCCGACTGATATCCACGACCAGGTAATCTAGACCGCTGGCGGCAAGTTCATGGACATGTGCCAGCAGGGAAAAGGGCTGATGCGGATAGACGCAGACGCTATCTTGCTCCTGCTTGAGAAAATACCGTTCGCCATGGGGACTGAGCAAGGCATGGCGTCCCTTGAAATGTGGCGCCTGCAAACGGGAGGTGAATAAGGCGGGGCGGCCATATACCAAGAGCCCCACTGCGCAAGGATGCGTATCTTCCTCTTGCCTGTGACTTTCTCTGAAAGCGGCAAGGGCGGTTTGAAGGGCCTGACGGTCCGTTTCCAGGGAGAACTGCACAGTGTTTATGCCCTGTTCGACCATGGCCATGATGGCACTGTGGTTGAGCAGGTTGAAGGTGAAATCACCAAAAAGCTCCACCGCTTTGCCTGAATGCCCATTGTCTGCTGATGAAAAAAGGTGCGCCTGGCTTGGATGTCCCAACTGGAAAGAAGTGAATGAAGCCGCCTGTAAGCGGGCAATGGCCTGGCAATACCAATTAAGCCGTTCCTCCAGAATCACCGGTGGTATTACCCAAGTAAGCGGGATGGAGCGCAGTATCCTGGGCTGTGGTCCGCCCAGCACCTGTGCCAGGTTTTCCGGGGTCAGTTCCAACAGAAATCTGGAGACCATAAAGGGAAAGCGCAGACGCAGGACACCAGGCGAGGCAGCCTGTAGCCACCACTGCACCTGGGGCAAGCGCTGCCTGCCCTTCTGCCCTGACTGCTTGTGTTGCGGCCTCTGTTTTCGTCTGCCATCCTGCTGGAAAGGGGAGGTCGGCCCGGCTTGATCCGGCTGCGCCGACGCTCCGCTTTTGTCAAGAAGTACAGCGGCAAAACCAGCGGGTACGGGCTCAAGGCGCTGCCGTGCGATCAAACTCGCCAAACCAGGACTCACCTGCTCCCTGCGGCTGCCCACATCCACCCGGTACAAGGTGCCAGTAAAAGGCGGACGCAAGGAGCACAGTGCACCATCCGCAACTCGCATCTCCACCTGTTCACCGGCCTGGGCTGTACGACGGGTCTTGCCTGCCACCCGGAACAGACGCAAAGTAAAGCTGTATCTGGCGTCGCTACGCTCATCATGCAGGCGCAATCGGTCACCAACGTGCACCGGGCTGGTGAGTTGTGCCAAAAGCTGTGCCGCTACCGGCCTGCCCTGCTGCCAAACTGAATCCACCCGCTGCAGCGCACCGACAACCACACCCGTATTGCCAGATTGCCCAGGGCTGATCAGTGCAGGGCTGCCAGCTGCGCCAGGCAGAAAAAAGCCGCTGCTGCGTCGCCGACCCATGGCCGCATCCAGACACTCATGCGCCTCGCGGAGCATATTCTGCCGGCGCTGTCCACTATCTTCCTTGCGAGCATCCAAGGCCAAACGGTAGGCACGCACCGTGTTGCGCACATAGGCCACGGACTTGAGCCTGCCCTCGATCTTCAAACTTGTCACCCCTGCTGCGGCCAAGGCTGGCAACTGGTCGATGCCGCCAAGATCGTTCATGGAAAAAAAATAACCGCCATCCTGTGCAGATCGCTGTTTTTTTCCTGCCCTACCTGTCCTACCTGCCCTGCCGGAAGCCAGCCACTGATAACGACGGCGACAGGGTTGCACACACTGGCCCCGCAAACTCGACTTGCCGCCGTGCAAACTGGAAAAGTGACACAGCCCTGAATAACTGAAACACATGGCCCCATGCACGAACAACTCCAGTTCCACCGCGGCCTTGGCAGCCGCTTTGCTGATCTGGTCGATTTCCGCAAGTTCCAACTCCCTGGCCAAGACCACCCGCTTGCAACCCAGGGAGCCCAAGTATTCTACACCACGCGAATTGTGTGCCGTCATCAGGGTGGAGGCATGCAAAGCCAACTGCGGAAAAAAACGCCGTGCCAGACGCACAAGACCCAAATCCTGAACAATAAGCGCATCCACCTGCAATTGCGCAAACTGGTGGAGTGTTTCCAGGGCCAGGTGCAGCTCATCCTCCTTGATAAGGCTGTTCATGGCCAGGTAGAATTTTTTCCCCTGATCGTGCGCAAACTGGACCATGGCTGCGATCTCTGCCAGGGAAAAGTCCTTGGCCAGGGCGCGCGCATTAAAGGCGGGGGCGCCCACATATACGGCATCCGCGCCTTCGGCCAAGGCTGCTTCAAAGGCAGGGACTGTCCCTGCCGGGGCAAGTAACTCCATGTCCATACAAAATAAAGAATAAAACCCTTATAAACTATGCAGAACTGGGACTGCCCCGAACAGACGAAAACCGCCGTGGCAGCCAGGGCAGAATAAAGGATGTGGGAATGAAAAACAGATATTCATTCGTTGGACGGCAGCGGCAAGATGAAATAAAAATTGTTCCCCTCACTGGTGGCCTCATGCCCAACCTTGCCGCCATGCAACTCCACCACATGGCGAATAAAGGACAAGCCATGCCCAGTGCCAGGCAAGTCCGCATCGTCCTTCCCCCTGGTACCCTCGGAAAACAGGTGCCATCCCTCCTCTGGCGTCAAGGCCGGTCCGGTGGTGAATACATTGAACTTGATGCCATGCTGCCCGGGCCGAAGAAAATTCTCCACCCGCTCCCGACCATAGGCCACGGCCTTACGGCGCATGCCCCGGTGATCAATAATTTCCCGGGTATACTTGGCAGCATTGGAAAACAGATTGGCATACACCTGCGCAAGTAAACCAATATCCACCATGATGGGCACTTCTTCTTCATCCATGTTTATCGGTCTGTCCACACTGATATTGGCTGCAGCCAACCGGTCGGCATAGTGTTCGAGCTGGGGGATGATCACCTCTTGTTCGATAAAACAGCGTTTAGGCCGCAAAACCAGATGTCCCTGCTCGAAATGTTCGCGCCGAAACAGACTTTCAATAAACAGGGTCATATGGGAGTGGTGCTTGACAATCTCCAGATAATCTCTACGCAGGGACTCTTCAATGGCGAGCAATTCTGCAGCATATTCCCGGCAGACAACATGCATATGCCCGTCCTCCTCGTCCGCAAGTGTCTGCAGGCGCCGGCGCATGTTGTTGAGCATGCCAATGCCCTTGTTGACTTGGTTAAACAGGTAACGGAAATACATGTTGGGCACGATCACATTGTGCTCGATATCCAACACCAAGGTATTGATGAACTCCAGACGGGCGACATTTTGCCGGGCAATAAGACGGTTGTCCAAGTTATAGCCTATGCGCTTGGCGTATTTGCCAAGGAAAAAGCGGTCGTTGTCGTCCAGGCCACCATTGTCGTGCACGGCAAGCATCCCCAGAAGGCGACCATGGGGAGCAGTGGGCTGCAACGTGCCCTGGCCCTGTGCCTGCGGGGCTGCTGGTTTACATATGGCCCCAAGCTTGGCCATATGCCGGCTGAATACTGGCACCACGAAAAAACCACCCTCCACATAAGGTATTTCCGAAGTATAAACCGGATGCCCGGCCAGCTCCGGCTCCGGTAATACGCCGCGCTGACAGGAACAAACCAGCTCCGGCATACAGTCGTGTTCCCGACAAATATAGAGATCACAGGCTATACCGGCCATTTCCAGGGGAACAGCCACGCAGATACGATAAAAATCCTCCAGTACATCGAACTCTTGGGCCAGGTCAAAAAATGCCTTGAGGAAATCGTTACGGCCCTGGGAAAAATTGTAGAGCTCGTAGCTTTCCACCTTTTCGCGGATGCGGCGACAAACAGGCTCGAAATCAGCGGGGATAACAGGTGGTTGCTGGTTGCTCATGGATTGTCCATAGGCGGGCATAAGTTTGCTGGTGATAAAGTGAACAGGATGCGTCCGACTTTTTAAAGTGCGCTGAGGAGCACCTTGTCGGCCTCGTCCTTTTCGCGGAGCAGGACATCCACGCGTTCGCCCTTGCCAACGCTGACATGCATACCCACGTAATCCGGCTGAATCGGCAGCTCCCGGCCACCACGGTCAACCAAAACCGCCAACTGGATGGAAAGCGGCCGGCCATAGTCCATAATCGCATCCATGGCCGCACGGATGGTTCTGCCCGTGAAGATGACATCGTCGACTAAAATCACCCGCCGGTCTTCCATGAGAAAACCGATCTCTGATTTCCGAACCACCGGATTCTGGGAAATAAGGCTCCAGTCATCGCGGTACAGGGTGATATCCAGGTTGCCGGAGGGCAGGGTAACACCGTCTCCTCGGGCCTCCAGCAGTTGTTTCAGGCGCTGGGCCAGAAAGACGCCGCCCGTGTGCACACCAATGATGGAGAGGTTCTCCACACCCCGGTTGCGTTCGATGATTTCCAGACAGATCCGGTTGAGACTGCGGCCGATATCGCCACTGTTCATAATAATCTTTGCGGTCATTGCGCGCTCCTCGTCCAAAAATAGTCCACTCCCAGTCGATCGACCATATTGATGGCCTCGGGATAGGTCTCGCATTCCGCCGTAAAAACACGGGCAGCGATATCATCGGGGCTGTCGTCTGCCGCAAGCTGCACACAGCGCTGCAATACTATGGGCCCGGCATCGTATTCCTCGTTGGCAAAATGCACGGTGCAGCCGCTGACCGTGCAGCCGCGCGCTTTGACCGCCTCGTGCACATGGTGGCCATAGAAGCCAGGCCCACAAAAAGACGGAATGAGCGCGGGATGGATGTTGAGTACCGCCCGGTGCAGGGCAGGTGGTGGTGTGTAAAGCTTGAGGTAGCCGGCCAGGGCGATGAGGTCTATGGAGTAGTTGGCAAGAATAGCGTTGATGGCCGCATCTCCCACGGCATAGTGGGCGGGATAACCGTATGTGCGTGCCTTTTCAAGGCCAAGTGCGCTGGGGTTGTTGGCAATCACCACCTGAATTTGTGCGGCCAGGCTGCCTGCTGCGATGCGCTGGTGGAAGTTGTCCAGGGTCCTGCCACTGCCCGAGAGCAGCACCGCCATTTTACGCATCTGCACTCTCCTGGAAATAGGCGTGGCTCTCCGGGTCGATCCCGGCAAGCCACTGACTGATGCCCGCATCATAGGTGCTGGTCAGGGCAAAGACCTTGCATGCCAGCTGAAAGCGGGTCTTGAGGGTCGTGTGACCATACTCGCCCAGTTCCTGTAGAACCAGCGGATAATCCTCTGGATCGACAATCACAGTGACATCCTGAAAATTTTTGGCCGCTGCCCGCAGCAGGGTGGGGCCGCCAATATCAATTTGTTCCACCGCATCGGCCAAGGTGCAGGCAGGGTCGGCCACGGCCTGGCCAAAGGCATAGAGATTGACCGCCACAATGTCGATGGGCTCGATTCCCTGACTGCGGCATTGGGCCAGGTGCTCAGGATCACTGCGCCGATGCAGGATAGCGCCGTGCACCTTGGGATGCAGGGTCTTCACCCGGCCATCCAGCATTTCGGGAAAACCAGTAAAATCAGAAACCTCAACCACTACGAGCCCGGCCTGCCGCAGCATCTTGGCGGTACCACCCGTGGAGAGCAGCTCAATTCCCAAAGCTGCCAGGGCTCCTGCAAATGCGGCACAACCGCTCTTGTCGGTGAGGCTAATGAGGGCACGCTTTGCCTTGTGCATCTGTCTTTTCCTTTCTGCTTACTCTTTTTTCAAAAATTGGCGGATTTTACGGCGATCACGCTTGTCTGGCCGCTTGGCAGGGCGAACAGCCATGCTTTTAACCAGCTGCCGCTCAGCCGCCTCCTGTTCGCGTTTTGCCACAGACTCGGCGGTTTCCTCGTACAATTGCCGCGCCACCGGTGCTGGCCCACGTCGCTCCGACAGGGCACAGACCCGCACCGTGTAGGTAGTGTAACCAATCCGGATGCTGAGCAGGTCACCCACCTGCACAAGCTTGGCCGGCTTGATGCGCGCTCCCGCCAGGGTCACATGGCCGGCGCCGACTTTCTTGGCCGCCAGGGAGCGAGTTTTAAAAAAGCGGGCCGCCCACAGCCATTTATCCACCCGTACCGTGTCCATCAGCGCACTTTACCTCGATTCTCCCTGCAAACAAAGAAAAAACAGGAGCTTCCAGTATATTATACAGGAAATAACGACCAAACTGTCCTGCCTCCAGTGGCTGAGCATCACGAAGGGCTTGCCCAGGAACCCAAAATAGACTATGGCCTGCACAAAAGTAGCAATCCTTTAACATTTCATTAACTTTCAGCAGGATACAGCGTGTTCAACGTAGGCATTTGCGATTTCACCTGTCCGGTGCGTATACCGGAAAAAAACGGCGGCAGCCAGCAAACCGTGGCCAGCATCAGCCTTTCGGCCAAGCGACCAGCCAGCCAGACGGAGGCACCGGTGGGCACGATGCTCGCCCTGCTCTTCGCCCACTTGCCCGACATCCACAGCGGCATCTTCCCTGCCCTGCTCCAAGCGGTACAGAGCAGCCTCAAGGCCAGTGAAGCCTGCCTGGAGATGCGCTTTCCCTATTTCATCGCTAAAAAAGCCCCGGTCAGTAACACTACCAGCCTGATGGAATATCAGTGCGCCTTCACCGCCTCCACCCAAAACATGGCAGAAGACGCGGGCGAACCCATGCTGGAGGTGGTGGTGCCGGTAACCACCCTGTGCCCCTGCTCCAAGGAGATCAGCGAGGCAGGCGCCCACAACCAGCGCGCCTCCATCACCCTTAAGGTACGCTCCCGCGCCATGATCTGGCTGGAAGATCTCATTGCCCTGGCCGAGGCCTGTGGCTCGAGTGAAGTATACGCCTTGCTCAAACGGCCAGATGAAAAATACCTGACCGAATGGGCCTACACCCATCCCATGTTTGTGGAGGATGTGGCCCGTAAAGCAGCCCAGGCAGCTAGCCAGCATCCAGATATCACCTGGTTTTCAGTGGGCGTGGAAAGCTTTGAATCCATCCATGCGCACAGCGCCTTCGCCCTGGTGGACAGCGAAAGCATGGGATAGGGTGCTGATTGTGCAGACAAAGAATAAGGGCTGAAGAGGAGGCAATACTACCGAACAAAGAGCATATTTTCCTACCAGACAACAGCGACTCACCTTTTTGCCGTCAGTATCCTTCTTAAGAGAAGCAACAGCTCCCTCTGTTTTCTGAGGATAAGCCGGATATTGTGCCCAGCTCCGTCCCAGCATGGAGCGGGCGGCAGAAGCCATGTTTAAAGCGTCCCGCCAGCCGGTGAAAGGCAAGACCGTTCCCTTTTAAACGCACTCTCAACAGTAAGGCATGGCACGCTTAAGTAACGACAAAGGCGGGCAATTTGTCTTTTCTGGCTTGCAAGAGGGCAGGTCAGGTACCCAATCGTTGGTAACCCAAGCAATGTTTTTAAATACGTTATTTGGTTGTTCCCCTACAATAGGACTTTAATTTGACCGAAATTTCGTTATTTTTTTGACTTTGGACCATAAAAAACCGGCATGCTTGTTGCATTGGCATGTATCTCGTATTTATCTTTATAACCGCTTACCAACACATCGCCATGCAAACCATTCACAAAAATCGGGACGCCGATGTCAGCTGCAATATCCCTAGATCGCTTAGCTCTATCGGTATTCCAATATTTCGCAGGACATGGTGCTAAAAAAACATCTGGGCCAACAGCTTTATAAAACTCAGAAATGGCCATCCCTTCTAACCCGTGATGAGGTAGCTTCAATATATCTGCCCTCAAGTCAGTATTTCCAACCAAGCGTTTACTTCTACGCGCATTAAGGTCTCCGGTAAAAAGAATAGAATAATTATTGGTTTCAAGTTTCATCAGAATAGAAGTGTCATTTATATCGGTTGTGGAGTCATTATTGTTCCAAAGATCAACGATACGAATCCATACACTGTCCGATAAAATAATATTCTGACCAACAATAACATCTGTTGTTGGTATCATCTTCGTTAACTTAAGATATGAACCATATTCACAACAACAGTCTGATATGCAAATACTTTCCAGCTCTGGTGGCCGATGAGTAAAAAGTTTTTTTATAACGATTCCTGACTTCAATATTTCAAAAGCGCCCTCGTAATGGTCTCTGTGGGCATGAGAAATAAAAAAATAATCTATTACGGAGATCTTCTTTCTCTTTAACAATGGAATGAGAGATTTCTTTGCTTCTGATTGATAACCAGCATCTATTAAAACTGTAGGACCATTTGGTATTTCGATTAAATGTGCATCTCCCTGGACGTCAACGTTTACGTTAATCATTGTATAGTCAAACAGCTTTTTCTCAAAAAAATACTGATGGATAAAAATAAAGCATGCACCTATAATAATTAAAATGATCAGTAATTTTTTCATAAAAGAGCCACCGATATGTATTGCTATTCAATAGACTAAGATGTCCTCTGTTTTTCGACAGAGGATAATGAATTCAAATTGCAAATGCCCCGCTCACGATAACCGAATGGAGGAAACAGCCAGCATGCCTTATCCGGAGTGCGGCTGTCCATAAAGGAATGAAACCTGCTACGATTAGTGTAGCTGATTCATTTGTAAACCTCCCCAAGATATCTCCATTTAAAAGTAGAGACCATCTTGGTTAAATCTTAAATGAGGAACTCTGCCAGGGTCAAATTGCCAAAAAATCTACCCCAAAAAAACCGTACAAGGTGAGGCTACTGCACTTTGCCGGTGTACTCTGTCAAATCCAAGGGAGAGAGCGTGGCATTTTTTTGTAGACGCTCCAGGTTATGCATCGCAATTTTCGCGTCTTTGTTGGGTGTCTTTCTGGTTTTCTTGATAAACCCGTGAAGCAGAACAATATTGTTTTCCGGTGTTTTTACAAACAGTACGCGGGCCGACTCTTTTCCACAATCAACACGCAGCTTATAAATCGTGCCCTTATAGTGAGCTGGTCGGGTTTTGTGAGACAGCCTGAGGGGTAGAATAAGCAATGATCCGATTTGTTTGTTGTTTCTGGCTTCAGGCTGCCAGTTTTAAGGGCTCTTGATACTGATAATACACGGTATCGGGAGTCTGTTTGTCAAGCGATGAATGTTTTCTACCTGTATTGTACCAGTTAAACCAGTCGCTCAGGTCTTTGAAAAGTTCACTCCCTGATTCATAAGCCCTCAGGTAGACTCGCTCATACTTCAGGGTGCGCCAGAGCCGCTCAATGAAGATATTGTCTTTGAAGCGGCCTTTGCCGTCCATGCTGATCCTCACCTGCCACTGCTTCAGCACGTTGGTGAATGCCTCGCAGGTGAACTGGCCTCCTTGGTCGCTATTGAATATTTCGGGAGCGCCGTATCGGCACAGCGCTTCCTTGAGGGCATCCACACAAAATCGGCTGTCAAGCGTGTTGGACAAGCGCCAGCTGAGTACTTTTCGGCTGGCCCAATCCATGATGGCAACCAGGTACATGAAGCCCTTGGCCATTGGAATGTAGGTGATATCCGTTGCCCATACCTGATTGGGCCGATCTATGCTCAGCCCCCGGAGTAGATACGGGTACACCGGATGCCCTGCATAACGCTTGCTCGTGCCAGGCTTGGGAGATAAAGATTCAATATCCATCCGCCGCATCAGGCGGCGGATCCGGTCGCGACCGACTGGTTTCTCCGCTGTTGTCAGGTGAACTGCCAGGGAGCGACTTCCCATCCAGGGGTGTTGCAGATAGAGTTCGTCGATCTGCCGCATGAGTTCAAGATCGCCTGCACGAAGTCCGGATGCTGGCCCACGGTGGTAGCTGGCTCGTGCTACTCCGAGCAGCTTGCATCTGGCCGCAACAGAAACCTTGGGGTGGCCTGCGGCGATCACTTTTTGTTTCTGCGCCCGGTCAAGTTCAGAGCGGGCAGATTGGATAAAAAATCGTTTTCTGCCTTGAGCTTGCCGATGACGCGGTGCAGCTCGGCCACTTCGGCTTCGTGGTCGACCTCTTTTCTCTTCCCCTGGTAAATTCTCATTGCAAATGCACCAGTAGTTGAGGCGTGAATAGTTCAAAGGACACAGCGGAATTCTGGTAGAGTTGGAAGCGTCAACACCCAACCC
>Ga0334890_1005026_pt1 | contig 11576 bp, 6 predicted proteins | sample GraSluR1_MG_3_FD_207220 | JGI IMG/M metagenome (GOLD analysis project Ga0334890, IMG submission 207220) | Sludge microbial communities from methane-producing bioreactor in Wageningen University, Netherlands - Granular Sludge_31_08-R1 | ecosystem: Engineered > Bioreactor > Anaerobic > Unclassified... | reverse complement strand
GACCTCTACGGCTTGCCCTACCGCAAGGTCGGCGGCGTCTACGGCAAAGGCATGTGGAACAAAGTGCGCGGCACCCTGGGACGCGCCGCGGCGCTGGCCGCCGCCATGCGGAATTGCGGCTGCGCGGTGAGCTTCGGCCACGGCTCGCGGGCGCTGCCGCTGGCCAGTCGCCTGCTTGGGATCCCGAGCGTGACGATGTATGATTACGAGTGGGTCGATCCGCGTCTTTTCAATCGCTGCTGCCGGACGATCCTGCTGCCGGACGCCATCGGTGACGAGCGCTGCCGGGCGGCCGGGATCGACACCCGCCGCGTGGTCGGTTACCCGGGATTCAAGGAAGAGTTGTACCTGGCCGACGCCCCGTTGGCACCGCAAGCGGTGGCGGCCGACCTCGGATTGCGCCACGACGCGGTCAAGGTGCTGTTGAGGCCGCCCGCCACGGACGCGCATTACCACAACCCCGAAGCGGAGGTGATTTTACACGCTATCTTGGCCCGGCTCGCCGGCCGCGCCGATCTCGACCTCGTTTACCTGGCCAGAGATCACGGACAGACCGCATGGCTCGGCCGGTATGATTTGCCGCGTGTGATCGTGCCGCAAAAGGTTTATGACGGTCCGAGCCTCGTCGCCGCGATGGACCTGGTGATCGGCGGCGGCGGCACCATGACCCGCGAAGCCGCGGTGTTGGGCGTGCCGGCGTGCAGTTTCTTTCGCGGCCGCGACGGTCGGGTCGATGAACAGCTCGCGGCCCGGGGACGACTGACCGTTTTGCGCGGGTCGGTGGACGCCGAGGCGATCGTCCTGGATCGACGTTCGCATGCCGTCGCGGCGCCCGAAAACGGGAAACTCGTCGGATACATCTGCGACCAGATCTTAGAAGTCGCTCAAGCGTAGCGCTCGGCCAGCACGGCGGCAATACGCTCGGCGGTGCGCCCGTCCCAGAGCGCCGGCACGGCCCCCTGCTTCCAACACCCGTCCAGAATGACCCGCACCCGCGCCGGCAATGCCGCGAGGTCGACCAGCTCGTTGGTTCCCAACGTGATCGTGATTGGCCGCTCGGTGTTCGGGCGCATGGTCAGGCACGGAATTCCCAAGTAGGTGGTTTCCTCCTGGATACCGCCGGAGTCGGTGATCACAAACCGCGCGTGCAGCGTGAGATTCAGGAAATCATCGTAGCCGAGGGGCTCGCAGAGACGCAGCGGACCGTCCGACGCGAAAAGATCGCCGAGGCCGCACCCCTGCATCACCTTGCGGGTGCGCGGGTGCACCGGGAAAACCAGCGGATAAGCGAGACTTTGCAAGCCCGCGAACAGGGAGCGCAGGTTTTGGGGATCGTCCACGTTGGCGGGCCGGTGCAGCGTGACCAGTCCGTACGCTCCTGCCTGGCAACCGAAGCGCTGGTGCGCCGCACGGTCGCGGGCCCGCGCCAGTGCATGCACCAGGCTGTCGATCATGATGTTGCCGACCAGAACGATGCGCCGCTGTTCGATGCCCTCGCGCCGTAGATTCTCGTCGGCGTCCGCCGAGGGCGTCAGCAGAACATCCGCGATGCTGTCGGTGAGGATGCGATTCAGCTCTTCGGGCATGGTGCGGTCACCGCTGCGCAAGCCGGCTTCGACATGGGCCACCGGCAATCCCAGCTTCTTGGCGGTGACGGCCGCCGCCATCGTGGCGTTGACATCGCCGACGACCACGACACAAGCGGGTTGCAGTTGCCGGCAAACCGGCTCGAAAGCCAGAATGACGCCGGCAGTTTGCTCAGCGTGCGTGCCGGAACCGACCCCCAGATGCACATGCGGCGGCGGCAGACCCAGGTCGGCGAAGAACACCGCGGACATGTTCTGGTCATAGTGCTGACCCGTGTGGACAATCACCGGGTCGAACTGGGCGCTGCGCGCGGACAGTTCGCGCCATAACGGAGCGATTTTCATGAAGTTCGGACGGGCGGCAGCCACGAGCAGGATCTTGGCCGGCACAGCGTTGGACCTCGCGATGGGGAGAGCTTGGTTCTGTTCCATCTCGCGGCAATGTAGTATCGTGCCCGGTGCGGCTACAAGTCTGGATCCGGCCGGAAAGGCGGCGGCGTGCACAAGATCAAGGTCTGCCAGGTTCTGAACACCTATCAGGTGGGCGGCGCCGAGACTGTGGCGTTGGACGTGGCCCGCAGCCTGGACCCAGGTCTCTTCGAATCGATCGCGGTCGCGGTGATCGAACCGCGCGCGAACGGCGAGCCCGAGATGCAGCGGCGCTTTCGAGACGGCGGTGTCTCGGCCCACGCGCTTTACCACCGCAGCTTTCGCGATCCGCGTACACTCTGGGACATGGCCAGGTTCTTCCGGCGCCACCGCCCTCATATCGTGCACGGACACAACCGATTCGCCGATTACTGGGCGTGCCGTACAGCCAAGTGGGCCGGGGTGCCGCACCGCATCTGGACGCGTCATTCGGTCTACCGGGATATGCGGCCCCATCAGCTCACCCGTTATCGAGACCTGGCGGCCCAGACACCGGTCATCCTGGCGGTCTCGGACGCGGTTCGCTGGAATTGTATCGCGACCGAGGGGCTGCCGCCCGACAAGGTCCGCACCGTCGTCAACGGCATCGACACCATCCGCTTCCGCCCTGTGACCGCGGCCGAACGCGGCGCCAAGCGACAGGAATTGGGGCTTGGACACGAAGACCTGATGCTACTCTTCGTGGGCCGCCTGAGTTTGCCGAAGGCTCCCGACGCGTTCGTGTCACTGATCCAGGTCTTGCGGGAACGCGGTCTGCCGGTCCGGGGCTTCATTTGCGGTCACGGGGAACTGGCGCCTGATCTGGCCGGCCGGTGCACCGCCGGCACCGGAACCACCCTGCTTGGTGTGCGGCCGGACATTCCCGGGCTGTTGGGGGCTTGTGACCTCTTCGTGTCGACCAGCCGCAATGAAGGTCTGCCGCTGAATATCATGGAGGCGATGGCGGCCGGCGCGCCGTTCGTCGCACCGGACCTCGAACAGATCATACAATTGGCAAGCGACGTGTCCGAACTAGCGTCGGGACTCTACAGACGCCCGCCGCCGTCAGGCCCGGTTCCGGAGCAATGGATCGCCGACTGGGCTGACCTGACGACCGCCAGATTAGCCAACGCCGACCTGCGGCGACGGTGCGGAGAACTGGGCCGCGCCATCATCGAAGAGCGTTTCTCGCTGCGCCGTATGGTGCGGGAGTACGAAGACGTCTACCGTTCACTGATCGGATAGCCGGTGTCCCGCGAGATCAGATCCGGGGGAAGCCGCCCGGCCAATACTCCGGCAAAGAATCGTTCGAGCCGCGCTGCCTCGCGATCAAGATCGAAATCTTGTTCGATCCTTGCTCGACCGCGCGCCGACAATACGGCCGCCAATTCGGGCTCGTCGCCAAAGCGACGCAGGGCGGAAGCCAGCGCCGCCGCATCGTCCGGGGGAACCAGCAGCCCCGCCCGGCCATCAGCGAGCAGCTCCGGAATCCCGGAAACCCGAGTGGAGACCACGGGGCAACCGGCGGCCATCGCCTCCATCAGAGAAACCGGAATTCCGTCGACATCGCCATCCGGCGCAACGACACATGGAAGGCAGAAAATGTCAGCTTGCTCGAGCAGGTCCCGGATCTGCGCTTGCTGCAGCGGCCCGGTAAACTCCAATCGGTCCAGACCAAGCTCTCGCTGTAACGCCCGTAGCTGACCCAGTAAAGGGCCGTCGCCTACGATATGGGCTTGCCATGGATAGCGCGCGGGATCGAGATCAGCAACGGCTTGCAGCAGGACGGCGAAGCCCTTCTTCGCCACGGCTCGTCCCACCGCGAGAAGTCGCAGCGGGCCTTCCGAACGCTGTCTCCGTCGATACGGAAACTCGGCCGGCCTCACCCCGCAGTGGATCACCGCTGCTCGTTGCAGTTCGGGATACAAGTCGCGGTAGTGGCGTAGATTGTGCATGGAGATCGCGACCACGCCGGCGGCTTCCCGCAATTTGACCACCGTGCCGACCGGTTTGCGAAATAGATCCGCAGCGTGTGCGGTGAACGTAAACGGTATACCTGAGAGCAGCGAGATAAACAGAGCGTAGGATCCAGGCGGATTGGCCAGATGTGCGTGGATCAGCTCCGGAGCAAGACGCTCGACTCCGGGCACGGCCGTTGTCGCGACCAACAGCTGGCCGAACAGCTTGAGCCGCGTGCGCCAGGAGTCCCCGGGCGCTCGCACGACGACGCTGACCGCTCGCCACCACCGTCGCGGTCGTGTCACGGCGTAGCGCAGAGACAGCCAGACGAGAACAGGCCAGTTTATTGGAAAGACAAATCGGCATTCGGACAGATCGCATTCAGGCTCTGCGGCGATCGATCTATTCGTCCTTCGCAGGGCCAAGAGATCGACTCGGTGGCCTCGTCTCCGCAGCGCCGAAACTTCCCGCGCGATGAACGTATTGGTCAAGCTGCCGAAGTTCGTCGCGATGTAGAGAAGGTGCATACCGTTGTCCTATTCAAGGCCACTGTGAGGCCTCATCCAGAGGCGCGAGGGAAACCTTTCCGTCGCCGGTTTGCCGCTTGGTGGCCTGCAGAAGGCAAGCTATTATAAGCGCCGAGGAAAACCTGATGCCAGTAAGGAATCGTGTCTACGAAACACTGCCGATCCCCATGCAAAACCTGGCTTTGAGTTTTGCGGGATGGTGGGTTCAGAGGCTCCGTTTCGGGCGAGCGTTTCACGCAGGCTTACGGTCGGCTGAGGCTAGGCTCGAACTACCGGTCGACGTCTTTTGCGCGCGCCGCGATGAGCGCATTCGCTCCTACGTCGCCCACTGCGAGAAAACGGTCCCCTATTGGCGACGACGGTTTAGGGAACTCGGCATCGATTCGCGCGACGTCACGGGGCTGTCCGACCTGGCCGTCCTACCTGTCATCAACAAAGAGGTCGTGCGCGATAACCTGCGTGAATTTTATTCGGAAGACTGGTCAGCAGCACGCTGTTGGTCGCGCGGCACCGGCGGTACAACCGGCGCATCGTTGCGGTTTCACGCAACCCCTGCTGCCGTACGGGAACAGTGGGCGGTCTGGTGGCGCCACTGGCGCCGGCTCGGTATCACCCAAGACGCCTGGTGCGCGTACTTCGTCGGTCTGGACGTCGTGCCGCGCAGACAGCACGGCCCCCCTTTCTGGCGCACCAACCGCCCCCGCCGCCAAATCGCTTTTAGTGTGTTTCATATACGACCTGACACCCTGCCTTTGTACGTCGCAGAGCTGCGCCGGCGTCAATTGCCCTGGTTGCACGGATACCCATCGGTGCTGGCGCTAGTTGCCCGGTATTGCCTCGAAACAGGCGACAGTATCGGATATTGCCCGCAGTGGATCACGACCGGCGCCGAAAACCTTATGCCGCACCAAGTCGCGCGCATCAAGCGCGCGTTCGGCGTTACGCCACGACAGCATTATGGACTTGCTGAAGGCGTCGCCAATCTCTCCGAGTGTTCTGCCGGTAATCTCCACATCGATGAGGATTTTGCGGCGGTGGAGTTCGTGCCGTCCGCGGTTGGTGATTCCCATCGACTCATCGGCACCAACCTCTCCAACCCGGCGTTCTGCCTGTTGCGGTATGATACCGGGGACCTGGCTACGCTTTCGCCGTCCTCGACTTGCGCTTGCGGTCGACCGGGACGATTCTGCAGCACGATCGACGGCCGCAAGGAAGACACGCTTGTTTTGGCGGATGGGACCCGCTTGGGACGATTGGCTCATATTTTCGAGCAGATCGATAGCATTCGGGAAGCACAGTTTGTGCAAACGCGGCCCGGCGCAGTCATCCTCGATCTCGTACCGCGAACGGGATTCACGCCCGCGGATGAAGCCGCGGTGCTGGCGGCGGCGAGACGACGTCTGGGCGCGACAACAGAGATCGACATTCGCTATGTGTCGTCGATCCCCCGCGAGCCAAACGGCAAACTCCGTTTCGTCCGCTCCACATTATCCGTCGCCGAAGTTACGGGACTCGACCATGGCGCTTGATCGCTCGCTACCCATCGTCTGCTTCGCCGGCGACGACTACTGGACGGCGAACCCTCATAGCCGATTCCATTACATGCAGGCGTTGCATCGACGCGGCCACCCGATCTTGTGGATCAACAGCATCGGCATGAACCTGCCGCGCATCGGCGGCGGCGGTTTCCTCAAGCGAGTGGCGGGCAAGCTGGACAGCTGGAGGCGGTTCTTCCGCGAGGTCGCGCCGGGGTTTCACGTGCTGTCGCCCGTCGCCTTGCCGCTCTACGGCCATCGCCGCGCCGCGGCAACCAGCGACGCCTGGCTTGAGCGCCAAGTCCGCTGGGCGTATAGAAAGCTCGGCATCAGCGAACCGATCGTCTTCGCGTCGGTCCCGACGTTCGCCGAGGTTATCCTGCGCTTACCCCGCGCCGGACTGCTGTACTACTACTCCGACAAATACGACGCCTATCGCGATCTGACCGCAAGAGCGGAAATTCAACGTCGCGACAGAGCGTTGTTCGCGGCGGCCGATGCCGTGTTTTGCGTATCACGCGAGATTCACGCCTCGTTGCTGTCGCGTCGCGACCACGTTTACTATTTGCCGCATGCCGTCGATGCCGCGCATTTTCGCCGGGCCCTCGCCGACTCCTCACCGGAACCGCGCGATCTTGCGGCCATTCCGCGCCCGCGGATCGGTTATTTCGGCTCCCTGGGGCGGAGCATCGACGCCAACGCGATCCTCCACGCGGCGCGCGCGCTACCCGATCACCAGTTCGTACTCGTCGGCAAGGTTCTAGCTGATTTCGGCGAACTCGCGAGATTGCCGAATGTGCACTTCCTGGGCGCGAAGCCTTATCGAGAGATCCCTCGCTACGGCAGAGGTTTCGACGTCGCGTTCATGTTGTTTCTGCCGAGCGAATGGATCTATCATTGCAGTCCTCTGAAGACAAAGGAGTATCTCAGCCTCGGACTGCCGGTCATCTCCTGCCCGATCCGCGAGATTGAACTCGAATTGGCGGATGTCGTCAGCGTCGTTCACGAAGAGAATGAATTCGTCGACGCGATTGAGCGCGAATTGAAGGAGGATTCACCGCAAAAACGTAGCCAACGGCGCATCAGGGTAGAAAACGACTCCTGGGACGCGCGTACACAACAAATGTGGGATCACTTCGTCACGGCGCGCAGGGAGCGCCAGCAACCCAGCAACACCCCATAGACCCCGACGACGACGGCAGCCTTGAGTCCGCCTACCCCCACCACGGTCAGCAGAGGCGTCGCGGCCGCCGCCGATGGTAGATTCTGCAGCGGCAGCAGCCAGTAGATCAGCGCTGCGCCGATCCCCAGCAGGTACGATCGCCCGACGATCGCCAGCAGCGGCGCGGTTGCCAACCCGGATCGCCGCCGGTGCAGAATCCATAACGAGAGCACCAGGTGCAGGTTGATCGCCAGCGTCGAGGCGAGCGCCAGCCCGCGCACTTGCAAGGGACCGATCAACAGGAAGTTCAGCAGCGCGTTGGTCGCCAGGTACTGGACCGCCAGCCAGACCTTGTCCCGCAATAGCTGCAACGAGTGGAAGATCCGGGCCACCAGCGTGTTGATGATCAGCGCCGGCAGGCCTAGCAGATACATGGTCGTGGTGCCGCTGGTGCGCAACGCGTCGGCCGCGTCGAACGCGCCCCGCTGAAACAACACCCGCACGATCTCCGGCCCGGCCAACGCCAGCGCCAGCGATGCCGGCACCACCAGATGCGCGAGCCGCGCCAGGTTCTGGCGGATATAGTCGCTGCACCCCGCGAGGTCACCGGCGGAGATGGCCTCGCTCATGCGCGGGTACATGACCGTCATCAAGCTCGACGCAAATAGCAGCAATCCAAAATTGGTGAGGGTCATCGCGTAGGTCAGCGAGGAGATGCTGCCCGCTTCGAGACCCGTGGCGAACCACTTGTCCAGAAACGCATTGACCATCAAGAGTATCTGCGCAAGCAAGACCAGTCCGATCAGGTCGCCCACGCGGCGCAGGTCGCGCCGGGCGAGAGTCGGCCGCGCCGCAGCCAAGACGCGCACTCGCCAGGCCCGCAGGTGGATCAGCGGCCATTGCAGAACCTGGGACAGCGCGAACCCCGCCGGCAGGGCCCAGATGCCCAGCGTATCGTGCCACAGCAGCAGCGCCGCCAGCATCGCCAACGAGTTCAGCAGCGGCATCGCACCGGCCAGGCGGAAGAACTGGTGGAGGTTGAGCACGGCGATGCCGAGGTTGTTGGCCACCAACACGAGCGCTGGCAAAGCCAGCAACACCATCATCCGCACGGTCAAGTCGCGCGAAACCGGCGGCAGCTCCGGCCCGACCACGCTCACGACCGCGCCGGCGGCCAGGACGAGGCCCAACAACCAAAGTGCGCCGGAGCCCAGGAACAGAGCCAATACGCCGTTTTGGAACCGGGCGAAGGTCAGCCGATCAAAGGCCCGCTTGAGCTGGATCAGGTAGGGCGCCATCGCTCCCTTGAACACGTGCGAGATGGTGCCGTCGCCGAAGGTCACCAGGAAATAGGCCAGGGCGTAGGCGTCCAGCTCCTCGCCCGCACCGAACCAGCGGGCGATCAGCACCTGATTCAAGAGGCCAATGGGCTTGACCAGCAGGGTCAAGCCCATCAGTCCCATGACGTCGCGATCGAAGAGCAATCGGCGCGGATCGAGGCGTTTCATGGGCCGGATCATGGGATGCGGCCGCTGGTCTGTCAACGCGGCGCCCGGCCCCTTGCCCCCAGGAAGCAAAAAATGGTATGATATACGACTTGGTTCGCATCACCAGACGAAACGGGACCGGTTTTAGCTGCGGCGCGGTCTACCGGCCTTTTTCGCCCGTGGCAAGGGTCAGCTATGGTCTTCCGTCGCTTAGGTTCGCTGCGGTTCCTTCGGCCAGCGCTGCGCCAGCGGCATATACTTCGTGCGCCTGGTTGCCCCGGCGGGGGCTCAGACCCTCAAGATGTCGATCGTGAAGTGAAGCGAGGTATGACCATGCTTGACCAGCGATTGCGACGAGCCCTGTTGCTCCTGTTCTGTCTTATGGTGGCAGCGCCCGCGTCGGCAGCCGCCCAGACGCCGCTGATCAACGAGTTCATGGGCTCGAACGCTACGACCATCGCCGACGACGACGGCGATTATTCCGACTGGCTCGAACTCTACAACCCGGGCGCCGCAACGTTCGACCTGACCGGCTGCTATCTCTCCGACGACGCCAGTAACCCCCTGCGCTGGAGCTTTCGCGGCGGCAGCGTCCCGCCGCAGGGGTTTCTCCTAGTCTGGGCCTCGGGCAAGGACCGCCAGACCCCGGGCGGCGACCTGCACACCGACTTCGCGATCAGCGCCGGCGGCGAGCCGCTCCTATTCACCGCGGCCGACGGCACGACCCTCCTGGACGAGGTCCCGCCGCACGCGCTGGTGGCCGACGTTTCATATGGCCGGCTACCCGACGGCGCGGCCGCATGGGTGGAGTTCGGTACCGCCACACCTGCGGCGTCCAACAATACCGGCTTGCTGTACTTGACGCCGCCGGTCTTCTCGCAGGCGCCTGGGTTCTTCACGAGCGCGATCTCGCTTGCGTTGACCGCGCCCGATCCCGAGGCGGTGATCACGTACACCCTCGATGGTAGCGAGCCGACCCCGGCGTCGGCGGTCTACACCGAACCGGTGGTTTTGGACAGCCGCGCCGGCGATCCCAACACCATCTCGCTGATCCCGACCAATTTCCAGCCGCCGTCGGACTTCTACGGTTGGCAACCCCCACGCACGACCGTGTTCAAGTTCAACGTGGTCCGGGCGCGGGCATTCCGCGCCGGTCATGCGCCGAGCGCGATTGTTACAGGATCGTACGTCATCGATTCAGATCCGCACATGCGTTTCCCGCTGGATGTCGTTTCCCTGATCACGAAACTGGGGAATCTATTCGCGGGCGACATAGGCATCTATGTCCCCGGCGACACCTACGTCGAAGGCAATCAGTACAGCGGCAACTACTTCCAGCGAGGTGACGACTGGGAGCGGCCGGTCCATATCGAACTCTTCGACCGACAGGGCAATCTGCTACTGGCGCAAAATGCCGGTACGCGAGTCCATGGCGGAATCAGTCGGTATTATCCACAGAAGTCCCTGCGGCTGCATGCCCGTGCGCAGTACGGACCCTCGCGCTTCGATTGCGCTCTGTTCCCAGAGTTGTCCGATTTATCTTACAAGTGCTTCTTGATCCGTAACGGCGGCAACGACTGGGGCCAAAGGGGGTTTCGGGATTTCGTCGCGCAAACCTTCGTGGCGAACATGAACTTCGACACCCAGGCGGGTCGGCCCGTCGTACACTTCGTCAACGGCGAATACTGGGGCCTGGCGAATCTGCGCGAACGGTACGACCGGTATTACATCGAACGCTGTTATGGCGTGCCCAACGATGAGGTGGCCATACTTTACAACAACGGCGGCATCGAAGAGGGATCGACGGTGGATCGTCTTCATTACCTCTCGTTGTATCAGTACATTGCCGCCAACGACATGGCTGCACCCGCTGCCCTGGCGTACGCCCAGGAACGTATGGATCTCGACAACTTCATCGCATACCAGATCGGGGAGATCTATATCGCCAACTACGACTGGCCCGGCAACAACATCCGCTTTTGGCGCCGCAGCGTCCCCGAATACGATCCCACGGCGCCCTACGGCCATGACGGGCGCTGGCGCTGGTTGATGTTCGACGTGGAACAAGCCTTGTTCTCTTCGAGCTACAACATGCTTGCGCACGCCACGGCCAGCGACGGCCCCAATTGGCCGAATCCGCCGTGGTCGACGTTGATGTTGCGTCGGTTGCTCGATAACGCCGTATTTCGGCGAAGTTTTGTCAATACATTCGCCGACCATTTGAACAGCACATTCATCCCTGCACGACTCGTCGGTATCATTGATGCGTTCGCCGACACCTACCGGAGCGCTATCGCCGACTGGCAGGATCGCTGGGATGTCGAGTACGACTGGGAATATAATGTGCAAGCAATGCGGAATATCGTCATCTACCGCCCGGCGCACCAACGGCAGCATATTATCAGTCAGTTCCAGCTCGCCGGCACCACAAATGTCACGCTCAACGTCAACGACCCCGCCCGCGGCAAGATCCAGCTCAACTCGCTCGTGATCGACGGCGCGCTCGCCGGGCTCGCCGATCCCGCCCAACCCTATCCCTGGAGCGGCATCTACTTCCAGGGCGTGCCGATCACCGTCACGGCGCTGCCGGAGCCCGGGTACCGTTTCGATGCGTGGGAAGGTCTCGCGGACAACAACCCGTCGCTGACAATCGAACTGGACAGCAACCCGATCACGCTGACAGCAATCTTCGAACGAGACACGGCGGCCCCCATCCCTGTGCACGCCTGGCATTTCAACGACCTGCCGTCGGGCACGTTGACCGCCGTCGCGGCCGACGTGTCCCTGCTCGGCGGCGCGGTCATCACCTACCCCGGCACCGGCGCAGGCTACCTCGACCGCGTCAGCCCCGGCACCGACCTCGGCGCCCTGCCCGACACCCCGGCCGGCTACGGCTTGCGCGCCCGCAACCC
>Ga0334890_1005023_pt1 | contig 11578 bp, 17 predicted proteins | sample GraSluR1_MG_3_FD_207220 | JGI IMG/M metagenome (GOLD analysis project Ga0334890, IMG submission 207220) | Sludge microbial communities from methane-producing bioreactor in Wageningen University, Netherlands - Granular Sludge_31_08-R1 | ecosystem: Engineered > Bioreactor > Anaerobic >... | reverse complement strand
ATTTGAATTTATTGATAGACCTGTGGTATAGAAAGGAGTAACAATGATTGAAAAAGTAGTGAGAAGTGCAGAAGAATTTGAGAAGTATGAGCATGATACTTATGATGTGTGGGTTAGAAAGGATTTAAAGGGAAAGGAAGATGACCATAACCTATGTCTTAACTGTGCAAGATATAACCCAAGTGATTGGAAAACAAGCTGTCCTATTGCCAAGAAGATATATGGATTAACCAAATCTTATGCTATTACAGCCCCTGTATGGGAATGTCCTTTCTTTAAGAATATGGATGTTGATGACCAGAAGTATTGGATAAACCAAATAAAAGGAGATGATAACTATGGCAACTATTAGTAATACATATAGTAGCACAGGAGATTATTATACATATAACGACCATTATGCTTATAATACACCATACTATAATTTACCTGTTACGACAGGTGGAGCAAGTGGCTTGCATTATGACTATGTAATCTATGATGATTTTACATTCACAAAAGAAACCAAAAAGAAAGGAGATGATAAAATGACAGCGTTATGGAGAGTAATAGTTTTAGACCCAACAACAGAGGATTTTGATGAAATTAAGGTTATAGCAAAAACAGAGGATATGGCAATACACAAGGCATTAAAAGAACTTAAACCTGCAAATGAAGATGAACTTGAAATTGATGTTGAGAAACTGATTGAGTTTAAAAAGAGAACTAAAAAAGGTCAGCTTAAAGAAGCACTAAAAGAAGCTATGGAAGAATAACAAAAATACGGTAACAGGAAAGAGGTGATAAATATGTATTTGAATGTTAAGGAAGTAGCAGAACTGCTGGCAGTAAAACCTGTTACCGTCTATAAATGGATTAGGGAAGGACAGCTTAAAGGCACATTTGCCAAGATAGGTGGCACATACAGGTTTGACAGCAAGAAGGTAGAACACGCTATACAAAGAAGAATGGAACATTATCAGTATATGGGAGTTATGAAGCCTAAAGGAGATGGTGATGAAAATAATAATTAATAAGATAACCATTGAAGTTGATAATGAAAAGGTAAGACAGATAATTCAAATAAAGGCATTACAGGATATATTTGGGATATTAAATGACCTTACTATTGAAGAGATAAACATCTTTGACGAAGCAGTTAAAAGGAGATGAGAATGAACTTCAAGATAAATGATAAAAGGTATGAGGATTATGGACAAATTAGCCCTAATTTCCATTACAAAGAGTTCTCGTGTCCGTGTGGGTGTGAACCAAAACAGAAGGTAAACAGGAAACTACTTGATAATCTTGAGAGATTAAGATTTCTTATCAACAAGCCCATTCATATTACCAAAGGTGGTGGCATCAGATGTAAGCCTTATAATGACAGGGTGGGGGGATATATAAGTTCCCCTCACTTAAAAGGCAAGGCAGCAGATATATGTATCAAACCTAACACATTCTATGGACTTATAGACCTTGCACAGAAAGCAGATAAGATAGGATTTACAAGAATTGGGCTATACCCATTTTCCCACTTTATCCACGTTGATATTATCCCACCAAGCCCAAGCAATTCGTGGGTAAGAGATGTAAATGGAAAGTATTTTTACTTTACTTCACTTGCAACAGCAATAGAGTTTGCTAATGAATTGACATAAACTGCATTGACTTTATAAGTTATACCCTCTATATTTAACATAGTATTGAATATAGGGGGTATTTCTATGCCTGTAGACAGAAAAGCTGAACTTGAGAAGATGAAGGTAAAATTTGAGCCACTAAAAAGAAGCAAAAACACCTCACAGATAGCAAAGATAACTCCACAAGTAGAAGATATATTACGCAGAAAGATAGCAGGGCAAAAACAGAAGGATATTGCCAAAGATATAGGTTTAAGTTTAACAAGAATGTCCTCTATTGTTAATTCTCCTCTCTTTAAGGAAAAAGAATTACAGATGAAGAACGAGATTAACGAAAGATTTATGGACAAGATGTCCTCTGACCCTGTGCAGAACCTCTTTACAAACGCAAGTCCTGATGCTGCTGCTATTATTATAGATATAATGAAAAACGCACAGGAAGCAAGAATAAAAAAAGATGCTGCAAACGATGTTCTCGGATATGCTGGCTATAGTCAGAAAGCTACAGAAGATAAGAGCACTAAAATCTACATTGACCAGAGTATTAAGAATGATATTTACGCAGCAATAAATGCCTCTGATTTAGATAAAGAACTTTTTAAGGAAATAATAGATGTTGAGGGTGTTGAGGAAGTAGAAGATGTCAAAACAGATTGAGATAAACCCAAAGAAATTAGCTGCTATAGGAAGAAAGAGTTTCTGGTTCTTCTGTAGGGTAATTATGAAGAATGACTGGCTTACAAAAGAAGTTCATCTTGACTTATGCAACTTCCTTCAACAGGATTATCCAAACAAGAAACTTGTTGAACTTCCTCGTGGTTTTCTAAAAACCACAGTAGCCTCTGTATATTATCCAATCTGGTTAGCTATCAATAACCCTTCTATAAGAATATTATTAGTTCAGAATACCTTTGAAAATGCAGCCAAGAGAGTGCACGAAATAAGGTCTATATTTGAAAGAAATGATTTATTTAAGGCTTTATATAATGAGATTGTGCCTAACTTCAACAGCAAGAATATAAGGTGGTCTAATGAATGTGCTGAAGTAAACAGACCTACAACATTCCCTGAAGGAACTTTCGAGAGTGCTGGTGTAGGAACAAAACTAACATCAAGACATTACGACTGTATATGTCGTGGAAATTATGTTTATACTTCCAATGGACTTATAAAAATAGAAGATATAAAAAAATCAATGCGTGTGTTGACAGATGATTGCAGTTATTCTGAAGTTGTTAATATTGCCAAAAAGAACACGGATAAAAGAATAATAAAAATACAATCATGGGGGCAACCTTACCCTTTAAGGTGTACAGAAGACCATCGAATAAAAGTATATAGAGATAACTCAATGGAATGGGTAGAAGCAAAAGATGTTACCTATAATGACTATTTGGTGTTACCTATTCCTAAAAATAGGAGAGTGTTCGGTAGTAGAACTAACGAAAGAATAAATAAATTATTGTCGAAAAAGGATATATGGAGATTAATTGGATATTGGTTAGCAGAAGGGGCTGCAAGTGAAGGCAATAGGATAAGATTAACTTTCGGAGATACAGAAAATGAATATGTGGAAGATGTTAAAAATATAGTCCTTAAATATTTAGAGGTCAATGTTACTGATATAAAAACTAAAAGTTCTACCATAGTGGTTAGTTTCTTTGATAAAGATTTCAAAGAAATATTAAATAAGTTTGGAACTCATTCTTATAACAAACATTTACCACCATTGGCACTATCTACTCATTATCCTAATAAAGTAGAATTAATTAAAGGTTATTTGCGTGGAGATGGGCATAAAAGAAATAATAATAGTATTGGTTGGACAGCAACAAGTGTATCTTATTCTTTAATTGCTACCTTACAATTATTACTTGCTTCTCTTAATATACCATCCATGATAAATAATGGACATAAAAAAGAGAAGAATATAGTTGTAGGCAATATATGTAATACAAGGAAGTCTTATACTTTATCGATAAATAATCCATTAATTGATGTTTTAATGGGTAATAAGACTTCTTGGCAATACAAACCAAATAGAAATATTATTATACCTGATTATTATTTACAAAAGATTAAATCTATTGTCTATACTTATGATGATGAAGTGTATGATTTACAGGTAAGCAAATTTCATAATTTTGTTGTCAATGGGGCTTGTGTTCATAACTGTATCATAGAAGATGATTTAGTTACAGCAGACACTCACGACCTTTCAGGGGAAGAGATTGCACCTAATATGGAAGATGTTGATAAGGCTATAGGTTGGCATAAAATGGCTACCAACTTGCTTATTGATTACAAGACTTCAAAGCGTATCCATATAGGCACGAGGTGGTTTCAAGAAGATATGATTAATCACATTAAGACACACGAGCCTGGATATGCAAGATTTTTGAAGACAGTTTATGATGAAGATGGAAATGCTATCTACCCAAGAAGGTTTGATGACGAAGTGTTGGATGCAAAGAAAGAAGAAATGGGAACTTATATGTTTGCAACCCAGATGCTTTTAGACCCAATGCCCTTGGAAAAAATGATATTCAAGCCTAACTGGAACAGATATTTTAATATAGCACCAGAAACCAAGAATGTCTTGGCTATTGACCCTGCTATAGGAGAGAGCAAACAGAATTGTGATAGTGGTTTTGCAGTAGTAGGTGGTGCACCTAACGGACTTATTTATATACATGAAGCATTTGGAAAGCAGATGAATTTAACTGAACAGGTAAAGATTACTTTCAAGTTGGTGAGAGATTATAATATTCATAAGGTTGTTGTGGAAACAATAGCATATCAGGAAGCATTAGCACAGGCTATAGCACTTGAAAGAGATAGGGTTGATGAGAAGGGTGTTAAGGTTAATGAAGATGTCCATTTCTCTATCGTAAAGGAAGTTCCTGGTGGTAAGGATAAGAAAGATGCACGAATAAAAAGTATGATACCTTACTTTGAGAATGGCAAGGTATTAATGAAAAAGAATATGTCTAAACTTCAAAAGCAGTTGAGAGAGTATCCATTCGGTAAGAAGAGAGATGTTATTGATGTGCTTGCCTATGCTATCAGAAATGCAGTTCATACCAAAGAGTTTGTTAAACAAAAGGAAGTAGACCCACTTTCTTTTGAGGCAATTATGAAGGAATTAGAAGACAAGAGTAAACAAAATTCTTTATTCCCAAAGGCAAAGGGATTTGTTGCCTCTGGAATGTCAAGATATTATTAAAGAGGTGGTTAAAATGAAAGGTGTAAAAGGAGTAGGTAGTTCTGGTGAATTAATCGGTTCACAGGCAGTATTGGAAAGCGATGGCTGGTTTATAGGTGCTATTATGACATCAGGAACAGGTGATGCAAAGGCTACTATCTATGATAGTGCAAGTGATGATTTAGGTGGTAAAAGAAAATTAGCTATATTGACTCCAACATTAAATAAAGTAGATATACCTTGCACTTGCAGGGAAGGTATTTATGTAGAAATAGAAGAGGGTGCAGAGTGTATAGTGTATTTCAGTATGTAAGGCAGGTGATTTAGATGCCCCTCAAAAAAGGGAAATCTCAAAGTGTAATATCGAGTAATATAAAAGAATGTATTAACTCGTATAAGAAAACAGGAAAGATTGGCAGTACAAAACCAAAGAGTTTAAAGCACGCAATAAAAATATGTCAAGCTGCTGCTATGAGTAGTGCCAAGAAGTCCACTAAACAAAAATCTCCTATATCGGAGGCAATAAATGGCTAAAGAGTTAAGTATAGAGAATTGGCAGGATAATATACAAGGTGGTATAGACTATTTAAAGGAATATGGAACGCCTACTGCATGGGAGATATATCGCAGTTATTACAGGAATGACTTTAGCAAAGGTAATATAAATAAACCAAAGTATAGTGTAGCACTTATCTATTCTATTTTGAGAAGTATGATACCAAAGATTTACTTTACTGACCCTAAAGTCCATGTTCTTAACCAGAAACCAGGGTTTTATATTCAATCAAAGATAGTTCAGAAGATTGACAATAAGCTGATAAGGAGAACTAAAGTTAAGAAGATAATAAAAAAAGCTATTCAGGAAGCATCTATTTGTGGAACTGCACCAATCTTATCAGGATTTGACAGCGAATTCGGATACTCTCCTGATTGGAGAAAGAAAATAGAAGACGAGGAAACAGGACTACAGAGATTTATTGGTGGAACTGTAACTATGTTTGATGAAAAAACAGGATACAGATTGGAATATAACCAGAATATCAAGCCTGGAACACCTTGGGTATTGAATGTTAAACCAGATTTCTTTATAGTTCCTTATGGTTATAGTGATTTTGATACAGTTCCTTGGGTAGCAAGGTTATATATCAGACCTTTGGAAGATGTAAAGAATGACAGCAAATTAAAGAATACAGCAAATGTAAAGGCAAATGGTATGTCTACCTATAACTTCTCACAGGAAGCAAGATTACATCAGAAACTTCCTGACAAGAATTATGGTGATTACTGCTTCTTATGGGAAATAAGGGATTTAAAAAGGAATATGCTTTACATTATGCAGGACGGATATGATAAGTGGCTTTATAATGATATTGATTATCTTGGCAAGTTTGGCAATCCATACTTTGAACTTACCTTTAATCCTGACCCTACTAATTTCTGGGGTATATCTGATGCAAAGATGCTGGAAGACCAGCAGTTGGCTATCAACGAAACAAGAACTTTGCATATTGAGCATAGAAGAATAGCTAAGTTAAGATTTTTATATGATGAAAATGTTATTACAGACGAAGAAGTGCAGAAGATAATGACAGAAGACACAGGTGCTGCTGTTAAATGTAGTGGTGCTGTAAGAGATGCAGTTTATCCTTTACAGCCTTATGTTCCACCTGACTTCAATATTGATGTTGACGCAATTAGACAGGATGCGAGAGAGATTAGTGGATTGAGCAGAAATCAGGTTGGTGAGTATGAAGGTGGGAGACAGACAGCTACTGAAGCACAGATAGTTAATGTTGCTGCACAAATCAGGGTAAATGAAAGACGAGACCAAGTTGCAGATTTATTGACAGATATTGTACAAAAATTTAATAAATACATATTTTCTGAATGGAATGTTGAACAGGTAGAAGATATAATAGGTGATGATGGCAACAGGTATTGGGTAAAGTTTCAGAATAAGGAGATTGAAAGTGATTACACTTTCACAGTTGACCCTGAGAATTCAATGCCGACAAGCACACAGCAGAGAAGGCAGGATACTATTATGTTAGCACAATACTTACAGAGTAGTCCTGTAGTTCAACAGGCAGTTCAGACAGGACAGCCTATACCTTATAACTTTGCAGAACTTGACAGATATGTAGCTTCACAGTTTGAGCATTTACCTGTAGACCAGATTATCCCACCAAGAGCAGGTTGGGGCAATAATCCTGAACAACCCTTACCCATTGGTGAGGTAGAGAAACAGATAGGACAAAACATTCAGGCACAGCAGGCACAGGGTAGAGTTCCTGTAGAAGGTGGTGCGTAATGCCGATATATCAGTATGAATGTAGTAGATGTCATAAAGTAAGAGAAGCGTATCATAATATAGATGACAGGTATAACGAGTATTGTGAGGATTGTGATTGCAAGATGAGTATAAATATATGTACTACATCAGTATATTTGTTTGAACCATTTTTCCATCCTCATCTCGATACGAAACCTGTTTATATAAAAAGTAAAAAGCATTTAAAAGAAGAGGCTGCCAAGAGGAATATGACAGCCTACTATTAGGAGGCAATAGGAATGGCTATAGATATTAAGAATGATAAAATTATCATTACCAGAACTGAGGCTGGTATACCAAAGATGGAAGTCGAGGGGCTTTGGTCAGGCAAAGACAGGGCAAGGATTACAAGAATGCTGTTTAAGGAAACAATGAGAGCTATGAAAAAATACAAACGTGATTTAGCAAACAAACAAAGGGAAGAAGAAAAGAAACAGAAGAAAATTGAAATACTTGCTAAAGCCAGAGCAGTAAAAGCCGAGAAGGCTAAAAATAAAGAAGAGGTGAAAGATAATGGTTGAGGAACAAAACAATAATCAACAGAATGATAACAATGGTGTAGACGAGAGGTTATCTACATTAGAACAAAGACTTGAAAAAGCAGAGAATGAAAAGATGGCTTTAAAAATGGAATTGGATAAGGCTAACAATGAACTGTATTCAGATGACTATGTGGAATTTTTATCACAGAAGAATAATCCAAATGCAGGGAAGAAAGACCCTTTGGCTGATTTAGATGAAGAAAAGTTACAGAACTTGGGTATGAAAGATATAGTAGCATTAGCAACACAAAACGCAATAGAGGCTATAAGAGCAGAACAGATTAAAACACAAACTAAACAACAGCTTGAACAACGCAAACAAAGAGTAGCAGAAGCAAGAAAAGAGATAGCAGAATTTGGTCAATCACACCCTGATATGAAACAGTATTTAGGTAGGATAAGTGAACTTGCAGATGAGAACCCAAGATTAAAACTGCCACAATTATATAGATTAGCTAAAGCTGAAGATGAGGATAATACAATATCAAAACCTGAACCAAAGAAAGAAACTAATCCAGATACAAAGCCACGCCAAGAGGTTGGTATAAACAAAGATGAAGCAAGAAGCAAGTCTTTAAGGGAAGTTATCGCTGAAGAATATAAGAAATCGAGAAGTTAAATAACTAAAGGAGTGAATAACGATGGCTTTACCGACTATAATAAAGACATTAGATGATTTACATTCGTCTACTTGGGAAAAGGTAAGTAAAAATGTAGTGGATAACATCTTTGATGAAGTTGTTGTTCTTAATATGTTAAAGAAAAGGGGTAAACTCGTAGACCATAGTGGTGATGGAGTTAAGTATATAGTTCCTCTTGAATACGGAGAAAATAAAACTGTTACTTCCATTGGTAGAGGTAGTTCTATCAGCATTGAAGATAATGAGAAATTTACTGCTGCACAGTATGACAGAAAATGGGTAGCTGGTTCTGTAATCAGATATATGACAGATGAAGATATGAATATGGGAGAGGCAAGAATATTCAATCTGGTAGAAAAGAATATCAAGAACTTGGAAAAATCTTTAAAGAAGAAACTTAATACTGACTTAATGGGAGATGGAACAGGTAATGGTGGACTTGACCTTGACGGATTTAAACTATATATAGATACTACTCCTGCTACAGGAACTGTTGGTGGTATTAATTCTGCAACTAATACTTGGTGGAGAAATCATGCAACTAATATGACAGGTCAGGATTATACAGTTACTTTAATAGACCAGATGAGAACTATGTTTAATAACTGTAGTTCAGATGGTGGTGCTGATGCACCTAATCTGATAATTACCACACAGGCAATCCACGAGTATTACGAAGATGAGTTATTTGATACCCATTACTACACACAGAGTAACGAGTTGGCTGATGCTGGTATTTCAACCTGTAATTTTAAAGGAGTACCAATGATTTGGACTTCTGGCTGTGATGACTACTATATGTATTTCATCAATCTTGATTACTTTGAAGCTGGATATAATCCAAATAAGTGGTTTACTATGACTGACTGGAAATCTGCACAGGCTAACTTGGAAAGAGTAGCACAGGTTGTATCAGAGATGAATTTAATTTGTTCTAACAGAAATAAACAAGGGATACTATATAACATAGGTAACTAATCTCCGAGGGGAGAACGCCCACTCCCCTTTTAAGATTAGCCGAATAAAATCAAAGGAGTGATTAAAATGAGTTTGGGAAATAAAGTAATTGGAACTACGACTGTAAAGTTGGGAATTTACGAAGAAGACAATGACGAACATTTAGCTGCTGCCTTGGGGCAAGTTAAAGAAATGGAAGACGGAAGAAAATTCAGACTGTGTAAAGCAGGCGAAGCCTTAACTGCTGGTATATTAGTACAAGCACCTGCACCTGATGCTAAGGATGATGAGTTGGTTGTAGAATCTGATGCCGCTGCAGGTGATAAGGAAGTTACAATAACTGTAACAGCAGGACATGGTGGATATGACAAAGATGCTTTAGCTGAAGGCTACATGATGGTTACAAAGGGTGCTGGTGATATTGGCAGTTTCTACAAGATTAAAGGTAACGATGCTATGGTTGCAGAGTCTACTGCTACAATAACATTATATGATGAACTTAATACTGCATTAGCTGCTACTACAAATGAGGTTGCTGTTGTATTAAACCCATATAAAGATGTTGTTACAGGTTCTACTACTGCACCTGTTCTTGGTGTACCTAATATAGCTGTAACAAGTGGTTACTACTTCTGGGCACAGTTTGCTGGTTGTGCACCTTGTACTGATAGTGGTTCTGGTGTTGCTGCTGGCGATTATGTATCCCATGTTGGTGGAGATGTTGTTACACAAGGTAAAGATTCTGTAGATGGCACTATTGGTATGGCTATGAATACTGCTGCTGCTGGCGAAGGTGTTATTGTGTTCTTAACAGGATTAGGATAAAAACTAACTAAAATGTGGTAAGTTTAACTTGCATATAGACAGGAGAAGGACAAACCTCTCCTGTCTTTAAACAAACTATAAAAGGAAGTGAATTAAAATGGGTAGATTAAGATGGATGCAGAATGTAAGAACAAGTGATTTTGAAGAAGGTGAGTTACTTCAAAGTGATAAATATTTCTACATTAGAGATGCTGGAATATACATAAGGTCAAGTGCTGATGGAACACTTGATATTGTTTCAGATACTACACTTAATTTAACTGCACCTTCTATTGTTACCACAGGTGCTATAACTAACAAAAGACCTGTAATTTCTGGCAGTGGTGCGACTGTAGATTTGACAGCAGCACAAACAGGCTCTTTAGTATTGTTTGATAAGGCAGATGGGATAGTCTTTACATTACCTACACCTGTAGCAGGACTATGGTATGATTTCTTTACCACAACAACTATAACAAGTAATGCTGCCGAAGTAATTACAAAGACTGTAGCAAGTGAGTTTATACTTGGTTCTCTGATAAATATTGATACTGACACAAATAATGCTGTGGCTGCGTGGACAGGTAATGGTACTACACATGTTAAGATTAGTTCAAATGGAAGTACCACAGGTGGTGTAGCTGGGAGTATGTATAGATTAACTGCTGTTTCTACAACTCAATGGATGGTTCAGGGAACGTTATTTGGGACAGGAGAGGTAGCAACTCCATTTGCTAATGCTTAAACAAGTAATTAATTTAAGATAAGAAGGTGAATAAAATGAGAATTTTAGCAAAATCTGTAACAGCAGATGCACAGGTAGTAGCAGGGGATTGCTATTTCGTTGGTGCAGAATTATCACATACAACTGATACAAATATGATACTTTACAATGAAAATGGTTCATCTAAAACTGCTGCAAAAATGATGGCTACTTTAAAAGTAACTGATGAAGTACAACATGATAGTATGTCTATACCAATACCAGGGGTAAAGTGTGAAGGTATCTATGCCGCTTGGACTGCTGGTATCGGAACAGTCTACTATTACAGATAAAAAATAAGGGGGGTGAAAATCCCCCCACAATTAATTTAAGAAGGTGGTATCATGGGCTTAAATAGGGGTGAAATGGTAAGTTTTATTGAGGATAATATAATAGACAGAACTGACAAAGAGTCAATGGTGCAGAGCTGTATTAATTTTGCCTTGAATAAGATTGACAGAGATGCTGACTTTAGGGATATGCAGAGAGAGGCTACTTACCTTACTACTATTAGTGATGCTACTATTGCCACTACAGATGTTGACGCAAGCACAGATATTATAACAGTTGCTATTGACATACCCACAGGAACTAAAGTTCAGTTCTCTACTACAGATACTTTACCTACTGGATTATCAACTGATACAGATTATTGGGTTATAAGGGAAAGTGCTTCTACTATTAAAGTAGCTGACTCTTACCTTAAAGCGTG
>Ga0334890_1005022_pt1 | contig 11580 bp, 8 predicted proteins | sample GraSluR1_MG_3_FD_207220 | JGI IMG/M metagenome (GOLD analysis project Ga0334890, IMG submission 207220) | Sludge microbial communities from methane-producing bioreactor in Wageningen University, Netherlands - Granular Sludge_31_08-R1 | ecosystem: Engineered > Bioreactor > Anaerobic > Unclassified... | reverse complement strand
ATAAGAATTTAAGATTTATGAAACTACACTTTTCTTACCTGCAGAAAATATTTGCTGCTATTCCCCCTCTCCTTGTGGGGAGGGGGTTAGGGGGTGGGGTCAGAGCAGTCACATTAACCGGAAAGCCCTATCCAAAACAGGAAATTTAATAACAGTCACCCCTCTCCCCGGTATCAATACATGGATTCACTCTGAAGTTTATTCCCGGGAGAGGGGACGGGGTGGGGTCTGAGCAGTTACATGAAACAATGTAATCCCATGCAAAACCTGAAATTAATACCACGAAGCCCCTCTCACTGGGGGGAGGGGCGGCCCGGAGGGCGGGGTGGGGTAAAGAAAAACCGGCCCCAAGGGGCCGGCTTTTTTATGTGATTATATTTTTTTTAAAAAAAGGAGGCTGTAATTAGAATTTATAACCTGCTTCAAGAACAACTTCATATCCCCATGCTCTGTCTATTCCGTCATCATCAGGAACAACAGAATAAGACTCATATCCTGTTCCAAGCATTACATAGAAATTCTTTGTTAAATACTGTGTAACTGCAACCTGGAATTTATAAGCTGAGAACGGATCGGACTCACCATAAAGTTTAACTTCTGAATAGCGGAAGTCTGTATAAACAAGGCCCCCCTTCCAGAAGCTTCCTGCAAAGAATATAAGCCCGCCGTATACTGTAGAGTCCTCTTTGCCGTCACTGCCTACAAGCATGGGTTCTTCAGCCGGATTTTTCATTTCAGCTATCCGTGAAACAGAAATTGTTACAGAGTCCATATCTACAGGATCATTTGCGGCAAATGCTGAAACATTCTGTCCATATACTCCGGAAATACCGAATGCCATGGAACCTGTCTGAAGCTCGCCAATATTACCCATTTTATATGTTACATTACCAAAAGCCAGATAACCGGTGTAGCCGTCATCCTTTACATCGCCCTTATACTTGTCAAAAACGCCGCCGACTTTTGCGTCAAGCGTAGATGATGAATACTCATAACCGAGCTGCATTATTGGTATAATACGGTTGTCTGTGTTTTCATACTGTACAGGTGTTCCTACAGCCTTGTCGCTTATGAGTGTAAAGAATACATTACCCATATTGTCGCCTGGCTTATAGGTAAAATCAAGGGAGCTTTTTACATTGGAATCACCAAGATCACCTTCATAGTTCCCAACATAGAAGATATTAGCATCCCATCTGTTCTGTACGCCGATTGTGGAATAGGTAACCTTACCTACACCATAATCAAAGGATATATCAGCCTGTTTTGCCTTAACACCATTGTTTGCGTCAAGTTCAACACCAATTACAGCTGTGAGTTTATCATCTTCAATCTTTGCATTGATTCTAACAGACTGCTCATTTTTCTGACCTGCGAACATACCTTTTGATGCATCAGAATCTGTAACTGCAGTATAAGCACTTGCAAGACTTGCGGCATCTGGAAATCCTGCTGCTGTAAGATCTGCTTTTTGATCGTCTGTCAATGTGCCATAAACAGTATCTGCAGCAGCACCAAGTGGCAATCCGAACCCCGCCATAGTAGCTTCAATACCTGCGAAAAGTTCGGGCTGTACAGCAAATAATCCTGCCTGAGTTGCCAGGGTGGAATCCTCTTTAAGGCCTGCAAGGAAAGCAACAGATTCCATAGAAGTCTTATCAACTTCCATATACTGCATCCCGTAACGTGCCTTTGCCTCACCGCTCCATGTAACTGTTGGTGCTGACATTGCAGGAACTGCAATTGCAAGTGCAGCAAGTACTGCTAAAAATTTAATTTTTTTCATCTTAAACAATCTCCTGTTTAAATTAGTTTTTTTAATAAGACTTTTTTCTTTAGTAAATGCCTGTAAATTTGCGGTAAAAAAATTCTGCACAGCGCAGGAAGCGCGGCGGAGACATATTTACCGGTTTTTTAGAAACAGTTACTTTATTAAGAAGCAAAAAAAATGATTAATAAAATTGACATTTGTTAATGTCTTTAATATAATTAATCATATTAACAGTATATACAGACGGTTTTAAATATTGCAAGCATTAATACAATTTTGTTTTTCAAATTCTGAATTTTATTTAATTTTTTTCATAGAATTGAACAAAATTGAGGGTGGTGTTAAGTAAAAATGAATGCCCCCTGTCCCCCGGATGGGGGCACGTATTAAGGAACTGTTGGCAAGTAGATAAATAAAGAGAAAGAATAAAAGACTCATTTATATTGTTGAGCCGGAAAAAGATTTAAGAAGAATTATGACTGGATCATAAAGAGAGTATTTTATTCACACATTGTTAAATTATGATGAAGATCTCTTAAAGAATATTAGAATAGTCGTAAAAATGATACAAATTAAATTATTAACGTCATAATAAATAACTCGTGCCCCCTTTGGGGGACAGGGGGCAAAGCAAAGAACTACTTCTGGAAGGAGACAGGATTTGTTTTGTAGCCCGAAAATTCGGGATAAAAATACTAATACGAGAATTCATGTACTCGTGCCCCCTTTGGGGGACAGTGGGCCGGGGGCCAGAATATTTCAAGAGAGGCAACATGACGAATCTTCATAAAAAAATTAGAGGTTTTCAACACTCATTAAAAGGTGGAACCGTGAACAGAAAAATTATTCTTTTATTTTCAGCTACAGCATTGATGTTTTTTATCTCCTGCTCTTCTCAGGGGGAATTAAAATATTCACCTGCTGAAGATATTACTGCAGGGAGTATAAAAGTAACATCAGACAAATCCTTTATCGATATTACAGATAGCGCATCGGGGCGCTCTTTCATGAAGCTCCCCATTGACAGGCCCTTTCTTAAAGGTGAAACTGCTGATATGACCGTGTCATACAGGATGGCATCTTTCAAATTTAAGGAAAAGATAATAAATGAATCTGTAAACCAGAGTATTGATTCTATAACTGCATCTGGCAATACTGTGATAATTAAAGGTGAGCTTTCAGATCGGGAGGGCTCCACAGGTTATGAATTTATAATTAAGCCCCACTCCCCCGTGGCTGTGACTTTTGATGTTGCACTTAAAACAGATAAGTACAACCGGATAATCCTCACCTACGGTTCCCATAAGGATGAGCAGTTTTTCGGATTCGGTACCCAGTACAGTAATTTTAACTTAAAGGGTAAAAAGCTTTTCACTTTTACAGAGGAACAGGGTATCGGCAGAGGTGACCAGCCGATTACATTTCTGGCAGATGTAACAAACGGCGCAGGGGGGGATGAGTTTACCAGCTACGCCCCCATTCCTCATTATATAACAACAGAAAACAGATCGGTATTTTACGACAACACCTCCTACGGTGAATTTGATCTGAGAAAAAAAGATGAAGTTACTGTACGGTTCAGAGAGAATAATATCAAAGGGACCATCTGGCTTGGATCAAACCCTCTTGACTTAATAGAAAAATATACACTTAAAACCGGCAGGTTCCCTCTACTCCCTGACTGGGCATACGGCACATGGCTCGGCCTGCAGGGTGGAGCTGAGAAGGTTAAGCGTGTGGTAAAGGAGGCAAAGGAGGCGGGCAATCCGGTTACTGCTATATGGATTCAGGACTGGGTGGGGAAGCGTACTACAAATTTCGGTGACCAGCTTAAGTGGAGATGGTATGCTCAGGAGAAATCTGAACATGTTGACAGCGACGGTAAACCGGAACCATCATACCCTGACTTTAAAAATTTCTGCGCGGATATGAACAGGGATGGTGTAAAAGTTCTCGGCTATGTGAGCTCATTTCTTGCGGATACAAATCCTGATGTAAAGAATGACACATTCACCAACCCCATGCTTGATGAAGCTAAAGCTAAAGGCTATCTTGTCAAAAACCCGGAAGGTGGAGATTATCTTATTAGAACAGTGGGGTTCCCCGCATACCTTATAGACCTTACAAATCCTGATGCAGTGAGATGGATTAAAAATATTATAAAGAAAAATATGATAGATATGGGGCTTTCAGGATGGATGGCCGATTTCGGCGAGTGGCTCCCGTACGATGCTATTCTTCACGACAAAAGGGATGCTGCCCTGTATCACAATGTTTATCCTGTTGACTGGGCCAGGGTAAACAGGGAGGCCATTGCTGAGGCAGGGATGGAGGGTAAAATTGTTTTCTTCACCAGGGCAGGATACAGCTATTCCAATAAGTATTCAACAGCTTTCTGGCTTGGTGACCAGATGGTGGACTTTAAAAAGAATGACGGGCTCCCATCTGCCATACTTGGCCTTAACTCATCGGGTATGAGCGGTATTGCTGTTAACCATAGCGATGTAGGCGGCTACACCGGTATAAAAGCCCTCCCTGCATGGATCTCCCCATACGACAGGGTAAAGGAGCTTACAGAAAGATGGGCAGAGGCGAATGCCTTTACTGCAATTTTCAGGACCCACGAGGGGAATCTGCCGGGGAGATTTCATCAGGTCTACAGAGACAGAGATTCAGCGGAAAAATTCGCACGCATGGGTAAGGTCCATTATGCCTTAAAAGATTACATTGCACACCTCTCAAAAGAGGCTGCAGAAAAGGGGTATCCCATTGTGAGGCACCCATACCTGAATTTCCCGGAAGACAAAAATACATATAATTTAAAATACCAGTTTATGCTGGGAGAGGACCTCCTTGTAATACCTGTAATAAAAAAGGGTACTGACAAAGTAGAGGGTTATTTCCCTGAAGGGACATGGAAGAATATTTTTACAGGTGAAACCGTTGAAGGGGGGAAAAGTGCTGCTGTTAAGGCTCCTTTAGGTACACCTGCAGCATTTGTAAAAAGCGGAGGGAAGTGGTCGGAAAGAATTTTAGAGGCAGTGGACAAGGCTCTTTGACCTCACCACGCCCGGTTCGACAGGCTTACTTCGGCAGGCTCAGCACAGGCAGCATCGCTCCGGGCCGCCCGACCCCATCCCCCTAACCCCCTTCCCCACATGGACTGCACACAGGAAGTGTGCGTTTCGACGCGCGACAGGAGGTCGCAAAAAGCGTCGATGAAGGGGGAAATGACAGCAGATATTTTCTGCAGGTATTGAATTATCAGGTTCATGAATCTGTTTAATCCCTCCGGCCAGTTCGACAGGCTCACCGCATCGCTTCGGCCACCTCCCTTAACAAGGGAGGACTGTGAAACATAAGATTCAGGTTTCACATAATACGGAATAGTTCATGATACTGTAAATTCTATACCCTTAAAAGATTCATAATTCGATTTCCCCCCTTTCTTAAGGGGGGTGGTGAGCAAAGCGAACCGGGGGGATTGAACCGGTTTCATAATTCATTAAAATGACGGGTCGAACCGGTTCCATAATTCATTAAATTAAGAGGGGTTAAAAACTTCCCTCTTACTTATTCAAAGCTTTCTGCATTTCAGATTTAAGATTTTCAATATCAAGCGGTTTCTGCAATACTCCGCTAAATCCTTTTGCAGTAATATCAACATTAATATCTGTTACGCTCCCGATGCTGCTCAAGAGGTAAACAGGCACATCCTTATCCTCTTTCCTGATAGCCTCAGCCGCTTTTGCACCTGCGTCAATACGCTCCATCATCATATCGCAAAGAACCAGGTCAGGTTTTTCAGATTTAAATTTCTCAACACCCTCTTTCCCGTCCATTGCTGTAACAACAATGTAATTCTCCGATTTCAGAACAACAGAAACCGCATCAAGAATATCGGGATCATCATCTATTACAAGTATCTTTTTGTCAGACATAAATTTCTCCTTATTTGATTTTGAGCTATTATTTTCTTTTAAATATCAGTGTTATTTTCAAAGAATCTATATTAATTCAAAGTAAAAGATTATATCTCAAGGCTGTCTAAAAAGTCGAATTTATCTGTATTTGTCATTCCGGTTTTGCAAATTCTTTTTTTTGCAAATACCGGAATCTCCTGAATGAATCAGTTATATGAGATACCGGCATTTCGCTTCGCTGCAGCCGGTATGACAAAAAATTGATTTTTAATCATCCCCTGGATTAAATCATTTTAAATTATCACTGCTTCAGCATATCATCAATCTTTTCAAGAAGGAATCGATAAGCCTCATTAAAGTTTTTCATAGCCTTTTCTGATAAACCTTCGAACATTTCCCACTCATAACCCCTGATAGCCAGTACATAAGACTCAGGGACCCTGCCGTAAATATCACCGCAAAGAGCAATGACAGATTCCGGTGACATGGAGTGTGTAGTGAAAGTAATCTCAGCTGACGGTTCAATCCTTTTAAATGAGAAAGGTTCATCAGCATCGATAGAAGCATCCACAAAAATTACAATATCACTCCCGGAGATATTATCAGCATCTTCAATATTGAGCTGATAATTACTGTCAGTTGTTATACCGGCAATATTTTCTGTCTCCAGTTTATCTATAATCATGGGGCCCAGACCGTCATCCTGACGGCCCGGGTTACCGAAACCATACACATAAATACTCTTATTTTTCAAAGAGCTTATTTCCTGTTCTGATCAAGAATATCGCCATTTGAATCAAGGAGTGTAATCTCCATAGGCATCTTTCCCAGAGCATGAGTAGCACAGCTGAGGCATGGATCATAAGCCCTGATTACCATCTCCACCCTGTTCATCATACCTTCAGTAATTTCTTTCTGTCCTGTGAAATTAGCTTTGGCAACATAATTAACGCCCCTGTTCATAGGCTCATTATTATTTGTTGTGGAAACAATAAGGTTCGCCATTTCAACCTGATCAAGGTCATTGATTCTATAGTGATGGAAAAGAGTTCCCCTTGGCGCCTCAATAAGGCCAACACCCTCTTTCTGCTTGGTCCCTTTAACTACAAGATTATCCTTCTGCAGATCAGGGTCATTGAGAAGCTCCTTGATAACCTCCGCAGAGTGAAGAAGCTCAATCAGCCTTGCCCAGTGCATGTGCATAGACATATGATTAGGCTTACCGTTTGTATAGGCTTTGAATAACTCCAGCTCTTTCTGCGCAAGAGGAGTTGGAATAAAATCAGCTGTATTACACCTTGAAAGCGGACCTACAGTGTACCACCCCTTCTCCATTCCAATCTTTCTCAGATAGGGGAACTTCATATAGCTCCAGTTTTTAACCTCTTCACCTATATGCTTATGATAATCCTGATAATCAATATCATCAAGGAGTCTGTTTCCATCAGCATCGATGCAGCGTATAACCCCATGATAAAGATCCATTGCTCCATCTTTACGGACAAGTGACAGATGACTTGAAGGGAATACAGAGAAATTATCAATATAATCCTTATTCTGCGCATGATACCCTTTGAAGAAATCAAGAGCAGCCTGTGACCATTCAATCATCTTGTCTATATTAAGAGGGTCCGCACCTTTAAGAAACTCATCTCTCTCTTCAACTGAAAGATTCTTGTTGATTCCGCCGGGGATTGCGCCTGTACCGTGAATCTTCTTCCCTGCTGTGGCCCTGATTATCTCCTGGCCGAATTTTCTCATCATAACACCCTGAACAGCAAGATCCTTATGCTCAAGTGCAACACCTATTACGTTTCTTATTGCCGGGTCACCATCTGCGCCGAAAAGAAGATCGGGTGAGGCAAGATGAAAAAAATGGAGGGCATGTGACTGGAACATCTGTCCGTAATGCATAAGCCTTCTCATTTTTTCTCCAACTGGTGTAAGACCATCCCCTGTACCTGCACCAACAATCACATCAAGGGCTTTAGCAGCAGCAAGATGATGGCTCACAGGGCAGATTCCGCAGAGCCTCTGTACCAGTACCGGTGCTTCCCAGTATGGCCGTCCCTGAATAAATTTTTCAAAACCGCGGAATTCTACAATATGCAGTCTTGACTGAGATACATTTCCCGCATCATCGAGCTGAATAGTTACTTTACCGTGACCTTCAACCCTTGTTACCGGTTCTATCGTTATTTTTCTTCCCATATTAAGCGCTCCAATTAATCAAACTTTAATACTTCATAAGGAATTTTAAGCTCGTTCCCTGTTACAAGGGCTACAAGCGCTTCCCATATGAGGTCAGCCCTGGGCGGACACCCCGGAATATGATAGTCAATTTTAACTATCTCGTGGCAGGTATAAACCCTGTCCAGAATCATAGGGAGTTCATCATCATTGGGGATAATCTTCCCGACATTTTCATCTACAGTAGGCCCGTTCAGGTATGCTTCTTCAAGACAATCCTTTACAGGAATGCCGTTTCTCATGGCAGGGAGACCCCCCATAATCGCGCACTCACCGAGAGAGATAAGGATTTTACAGTTCTTCCTGAAATCCTGGAGCACATGAACATTTTCACTGTTGCAGCATCCCCCCTCAATAATCCCTATATCGCACATCTTTGTAAAAGTTTTTATATCGTCTATAGGTGATTTATTAAACTCCACCAGATCGATAAGCTGTAATATTCTATCGTCAATGTCAAGTATTGACATGTGGCATCCGAAACATCCTGCCAGCGACGCTGTGGCCACAACCGGTTTACTCATTTTAAGCCTCCAAATTAACTTATAGCTTCTTATCTGCCTTCGATTTCACTACCGATAGGCCTGCTGTCGAATTTTCTCTGACCAATAGGTACTACATATCCCACTTCTTTTCTGAGGATACATCCCACAGGGCACTGTGCCATAGCTTTCATTGCCATTTCTTCACTTAGATCCGCAGCCAGAGTCCTGTCTATAGTGATGATAGTCTTACCGCCACGCTCTGTAACAGCAAATACATGTTTACCATCAGAAGAAACTATATCCCTGACGCATCGCAGACACTGAACGCATCTGTTTCTGTCCAGATAGATCTTCGGTGTGTCTGCTATAACTGTCCTTACAGGCCAGAGATATGGGAACCTGGGCACCATCATCTGATATCTGTAGCCCAGAGCCTGGAGTTCGCAGTTCCCGCTCTTTTCGCATGTAGGGCACATATGGTTCCCTTCAACAAAGAGCATCTCAACAAGCTGCTTCCTCATATCTTCAATTTCCGGAGTTATGTTATCAACAAGCATCCCCTCTGCCACAGGGGTTGTGCATGCTGCCATAAATCTTCCCCCTACTTTTACTGTACAGATACGGCAGGTCCCGGCAGGTTTAAGGCCGTCAAAATGACAGAGAACCGGAATATAGATGCCGTTTTCCTTAGCTGCCTCAACTATAGTCTGGCCGCTTTTAGCAGTACAATCTTTTCCATCTATCTTAAATTTTATATCACTCATCTTAATATCCCTCTACAGTTGGTTTTCTTCCGGCAGCCTCGCATGAATCTTTAACAGCTGCAGCAAGGTCAAATTCAGAAACAAAATCCTTACCCTTCTGAATTTTCGCCTCGTACATGGGCCTGAAATTCTGTAGTGTTGTGTAGATAGGATTGGGTGATGTCTGCCCCAGACCGCACCTGCTCATACTTTTAACAGTAACACACCACTCTTCCATCTCTTTAAGATCAGACTCTGTTCCGTGGCCGTGCATTATTTTGTCCAGCTTATGAATTAGGAGCTGATTACCGGCACGACATGGCGTACACCATCCGCATGATTCCTCTTCAAAAAACTCCATAAAGTTTTTAACCACTTCGAAGAGATCTCTATCAGGGCCTATAACTATTATTGACCCGCCTGTTGACAGATCATCATAGCAGATTCTCTGTCCGAATTTAGACTTGTCAACGCATGTACCTGAAGGTCCGCCAACCTGAACCGCCATAGCTGTTCTCCCTTCACACTCTTCAAGTAGAGTCTGTACTGTTGTACCATATTCCACTTCATATATACCTGGCTTTTTGCAGTCACCTGATACGCTTAGAAGTTTTGTCCCCTTAGACTGGGCTGTACCCATTTTTGCGAACCACTCCCCCCCTTCGAGGATAATCCTTGCTGCGGAACAGAAGCTTTCTACATTATTCACTGACGTGGGTTTACCCATGTAACCCCTCTGTGCAGGGAATGGAGGCCTGTTTCTCGGCTCGCCCCTTTTCCCTTCAGCGGATTCAATTAATGCTGATTCCTCACCGCATACATATGCGCCTGCACCCATCTTTATTTTAATGTCAAAGCTGAAGCCATCCTTTCCGCCTGCGTTTCGGCCTAATGTACCAGCCTGCCTCATCTTTGAAAGCACATCTTCAAGATAATTTTTCAGGTACATGTATTCAGCCCTGAGATAAAGGAGTCCTTCATCTGCGCCCACAGCGTATCCGGCAATTGCCATTCCTTCGAACATCATTTCAGGTATTTCGGTAAAGATTACCCTGTCTTTAAATGTTCCTGGCTCACCCTCGTCACCGTTACAGATAATGTATTTTTTGTCACCTGCAGACTGGCGTGTATAATCCCACTTCATACCTGTAGGGAAACCGGCTCCCCCTCTACCCCTGAGACTGGAGATTTTCATCTCTTCAATTACATCTTCAGGAGACATTGAAAGAGCTTTCTTAAGCGCTGAACCTGGAGTAAAGGGGGCGAAAAGCACAGCCCCTTTCTTCTGAATATTGTTTTTCACCATAGCTTTTATAAGGCTGGACTGGTTCTTACCTTCACCCGCCTCTTTAACCATGTCTCTTGCAGCTTTACCCGCTTTCATGTCAGCAACGATAGCTTTAACTTTGTCAGCTGTAAGACTTGTAAATACCACCCCGTTGATAATTGCGGATGGTTCCTGATCATTCATCCCCATGTCAGCAGTATAATGAAGTCCAATCTCCCCATCAGAAGTTACTTCACCGAACTTACAGCCTGCTTCTTTTTCAAAAGCCTTTGCAACCTCATAACAGCCCATCATTACTGATACTGCGCTGTTATTGAGATAAACAGAATACTTACCGACCGAATCTTTTGAGAAGAAGTGATAAAATGTTACCACACCTTCAACATCAACAGAGGAGACATTCATCTCCCTGGCTATCTCGCTGATAGCCGCGTCAGAAACCTTACCCAGCTCCGCCTGAACATCGCGTATTACGTCAAGCATTCTGGCAGGGTCTTTCTGATAATTGTTCACAGACTTTTTTACAACTTCAGACATATTACCCATAGGGCCCTCTTTGTTAATAAATTTTGTATATATTTTTTTCAAAAAGATGCACAATATAAAAGCTGCTTCAGGATGATCAGATTAAATGACCCCTGATATTTATGTTTTTCATGATGCTCCTGAACCGGCTGATTCAGATTGTGAAATCTATATAAAATAATCAGATCATCAACGATTTCATCAATCTTTAAATTAATTTTAATAAACACTGAATGTTATTTATTTATAACAGCGCTGTTATAAATCAATAACAGACTTGTTATTGGGGAGAGGGGGGAGCCCCCTAAATCGGCTCACTACTACCCACTTCTTTCAACGAACAATTAATTCGGCTAAGCCCCCGGCGGAATAAATTCTTTTCCCCCAGGAAATCATTTCCCGCCACCCCCGAAGGGGGTTAATTAACTTTTTTTTGTGCTATTTTTGACTTGTTTGTTCTACTCTAGCATTAATGGCGCCACTGCAAAAATTATCATTATAAAGCGCAATAATTCAGAATAATACTTGTTTTTCTTTCAAAAAATAATAAACGGAATAAAAACAACGATAAATTCGAGGGAATCTCCTTAATTCT
>Ga0334890_1005017_pt1 | contig 11588 bp, 13 predicted proteins | sample GraSluR1_MG_3_FD_207220 | JGI IMG/M metagenome (GOLD analysis project Ga0334890, IMG submission 207220) | Sludge microbial communities from methane-producing bioreactor in Wageningen University, Netherlands - Granular Sludge_31_08-R1 | ecosystem: Engineered > Bioreactor > Anaerobic >... | reverse complement strand
CTTGAACTGGGCGGTCGCCGCGACCGGGATAACATTCTGCGCGGCGGCCGCGCCGCCGCTCAGTGCCTGGGCTCCGAACACGTACGTGTCGCCCACGGCGCCACCGTCACCCGTGCCCTTGACTACCTGGGCAACGGACTTGGTCGTCGCGTCGTCGAGCTTGAGGGTCGCCGTCACCGTCCAGTCTGTCGCGCCCTTGACGGTCACGCGCCCCAGGATCGGGCTTGCCGAGTAGCTGGTCGAGATGTCGGCAGCGGAGGCGATGCTGCCCCCGCGGATGAGCGAGCCGAGGAGGGTGCCCGGGGCACTCGCCCCGGCGTCGGCATCCCCGGCGATGTTGGCGACGCTCAACGCCGCACGCCCCGATTCGGTCCACAGAGCCGCGAGCTTGGCGTCCACCCGCCAGCGCTTGGCGGTCAGGTACGCGTCCAGGCCGGCCAGCCCGAGGTCTTGAGTGCAGTAGGTCTGGATGTAGCCCAGCACCGTCCTCAGGTCCGTCAACTGCCCGAGCTTCATGGTCTCGATGGCCGTGTCCAGGGTCGTGCAGGCAGACCCCTTCACGCGGTTCTCGAAGGTCTCGTCCGCACTGGCATCCACGCGGGTCCACACGTCGGTGCCGCCCACGGCGGCGGTCCGGCACGCGGCCTTCTCGTAGGACCAGCGGTCGAACAGGCCCATCAGGGTCGTCTCTACGGCAGTAAGAGCCATGGGGGGTTACCCCCCTTTCAGAGTCTGGTATCGCAGGTCAACGGGAACCGCCCGGAAGACCTGCTGGGTGTTCTCAAACAAGGGCATGATCAGCACCGGGGCGGCCACGAAGTGCACCACCCGGCAACTGGCAATGCTGCGATTTGCATGGATGCAACTGCCGAACTCGTCCAGCAGGGCCAGCAGGTTCGTGTCCGTGGTCTCCGGGTCGTCTTCGTCGTCTGGCACCGCCAGCAGGACTTCAAACGCGGGATTGTGGAACCAGTTGTTGCCCGAGCCAGCACTGCGCTCCCCGCCCTCCAGGCCCATGAAGGAGACGATCACCAGCGCGCCCTCGGTGCCGTCAAGGCGCACCGAGCGGCAGGGGCCGATGCGGAACACGGCGCTCTTCAGGGGCTCCACAGTCCACGCCCTCAGGGCCGTCAGCAGGGCGGCCCGGAAGTCGGCCGGCTTGACGTAGCTCACTACTGCATCACCCCGAAGACCTGCCGCAGGGCTCGGTCGAACTCCGCGGCGATGTTGTCCTGCTGTGCGGCGAGTGCGGGCACCAGGTACGGGTGTGGCTTGATGACCACCCAGGCCTTGAGCACGTACTGCGCCACCCCGGACTCGTCGAACAGGTAGAGTTGCCCGTTGACGCGCTGAATGTGCAGCCCCTCGTGGGTCCGGGCGTAGCCCTTCAGCGTCCCGATAGGGATGGCGAGCATCTTCGCGTGGACAGGCCGGATGGTGCCGCCCAGCTCTTGGATGCGCCCATAGATCACGTGCGGGCCGATGTCCGCGGAGAGTTTGCTCTCGTTGGCGTGGACCATGATGGAGCGGGCGAGGTTCCCGGTCGGGTTGGCGAAGACCTGGGTCGTGTTGAGCTTCGCCTGCCGCTGCACCAGTGCAGCCGAGCGGGTCACGGCGCGCATTAGTGTCCGGCGGTCCTTGAGGCGCAGGTGGGCGGCATCCAGGTCCTCCACGGCCTCGCCAATGAACGTGAGCTTCATCACGTGGTGGGGGTCACCTGATTCAGGTCCAAGCGCACCTGGCCGTGAGGCTCAGGCATGCCCGGCACCCTCTGCTTGCCGCGCACGGTATAGGTGGTTTGCTCGGTGGACGGAACCCACGACCAGGTAGCGTTCTCCAGCCGGTTGTGGGTCACGATGACGCGGCAGCCGATCACCAGGTCGGCGTGGTCGTCGCAGAACGCCTCGTGGGTCACCGGGTTCTGGTAGGCCTCCGAACGGCTCTGTCTCTGCCGGGCGTCGAGCTGGACGACCAGCGCAGGGATGTTGCTGACCACAGGGTCCCAGGCAGGGAAGTCCGCGTCGCCTGTCCTCTGCACGTCCACGCGCAGGAGGGACGTGGCAGACCTGGTGTACAGACTGGTGAGCGTGCTGCCAACGCTGGCGCGGTTCACGTTCTCACCTCGTCGTCGCGCTCCAGCAACTCGTTCGTGGTGTAGGAGAACCGCTCGTAGCTCGGAGAGACAGACGCCTCCAGGCAGGCCCCGGCATCGTCCTCATCGTCGGCCTGGGCTCTGTACCTGTCGGCCTGCTCGCGCAAGTTCTTAGCGATCTGGGTCAGGTCCTCGTCCACGTCGCCACGCCCGACCTTGATGGCGAGCTTGCTGTGGTTGGTCGCGAGGATCTCCAGGAGCCGGGCTGAGGTGCGCAGCACGTTGCTGCCGTTGGCCGCGTAGACCGCCGCGATCTCCGCATCGGTGAACGCGTAGTTGTCGGCGTCGGCGTCGTCGGTCAGCAGGCGAATCATGCCGGCGTCCGTCGTCGGGTCGTAGCTGAACAGGACCGGCATGGGCGTCTGCTCCTCTCATACTGGGTGGGGCGTGGGGCGCCCCGCTGGCACACGGGCAACAGATGGAGCGCCCCACTGGGCGGGGAGGGGGCCGCCGTGCTCAGGAGCCCGCTACTCGGCTGCGGCCTCGCCGGTGGAGTGGTACGCACCCCGCCAGTCGGCCACATCAACGCCGAAGGTGAACCGCAGCTTGAACGCGATCTCATCGGTCAGGAAGTCGCCGTCGAAGGGGTCGGTGGCGCCGCCGAACAGCAGCCGCGCGTCGGCCTCGCGGACGTAGATGGACGGCGTCTCGTAGCCGCGGAGGAAACCGTAGCGCACGGCAGGGCGGATACGGGGGTCAGCAAACAGATACCATCCGGTCGTGCCATAGCTCTCGTCGATGGCCTCCAAGAACGGGTCGACCACGACGGTGGCCGAACGTGCCGCAGGGTTGTTGACGGGAATGCTGGCGGTGTTGCCGGTGGTGACTACCGTGCTCTCCACAAGTGCCCGCGCGGTCCACTCCAGCGTCGGAGGCACCACGAGGAAGAGCGGTCCGGCATACACAGACACGTTGCCGGCCGGGTCGTCGAAGTTCCGGATGGCGTTGACGCCGGTGGCCAGGTTCGCCGCGTTGAGGTTGCTGCCCGCACCGCTCATGTAGTTGCCCTTCCCGGCGGTGAAGAGCGTGGTGTTGTGGGCATAAGCGCTGGTGAACAGATACTGCTGCGTGTATCGCGCGCTCAGGCCCCAGGACTGCGGGTACTCCATCAGAAGCCCCAGGTCCCGGTTGTCAGACAGCCACGTCTCCCACGTCACAGGCCAGTTGACGCCGTACTTGTACGTGTGTGCCTCGAAGCTCTCGTCGCTCGGGTCGATGGTGGTGTAGTCTGCGCCCTCTGCCACCTGCGGGATCAGCCGCGCGGCATTGAGCCGGTAGTCTACGCCGTGGCCAGACCCGGCACGGGCAAGCGTGGTCGTGTCCCGACGCTTGCCGAGCATCGGGTATGTGATTGGGATCGAATCGTCCAGGTACGAGACCATCAGGCCGCGGTCGATCACGTCGGCCAGGTATGTGAGGTCGCTGGTGCTCATGACCTCCTGCACACGGCCGGAGCGCATTGCCTCCTGCTGGCGCTTGACCAGCGTACGGATATTGATCTCCCGGCCGCCGGCCGTGTTCTCGTCTACAACCCGCGGAACCAAATCGACTCTGGGCAGACCCATGATAGGCCACCTCGTTTCTCGTGTTGTGTGTCGGGCTACGCTACTGCGGCGGCCACCATGGCGAGACAGTCGGACCACGGGATCGGGATGATCTCGACGCCGATGGTGGCGGTCAGGCCGGAGCCGATGGCCTCCAGGGCGCGCCCGATGCAGATACCGTTGCTATAGTCGCGGTTGATCTGGTCGGCTGCCGGGTCGTAATAGAGCCAGTCTCCTACGGCGATGGCGCACGAGGAGCCGCCGGCGTCCTTGCCGATGACGCTCAACTCGTAGCGGCCCCTGGTGTCGATCACCAGCAGGTTCGTGTCCTCGTCGTAGTCTGCCACAGCGACCCCGACAAGCGCCCCGGCAACGACGAGGTCGCCGCTGGTCACGTCAGCCAGGGTCGTGTCCGTGGTCTCAATGGCGATCCGGCTGGACTCTATGGCGTAGGTTTTCTTTGCGTTCACATCCACGTAGTTCGCCATTCCATCTCACCTCAGAACTGACAAAGCCCCGCCGATTGGCGAGGCCTGAGTGTTTGCGCTATTGTCCTTTGCGGCGCTTGCTACTGCGGCAGTTCCTGCATGGCCTTGAGAGTCTTCGCATCCACGCCCATGTTGCGGGCGAACTCGGTGAACCCGTCCTCATAGGCCTTCGTGGCTTCCTGCGTGCGGCCGGTGTCGGTGGCGCCGGAGCCGGTGACCTTGGTGCGCACCCCGGCCTCCTGCAGCACGGTGAGGGCATAGGCTCGCTCGGCGTCGCAGGTCTCCTGCACGCGGGTTGCGATCTGGTCCGTGGCGATGATCTGGCCCGAGAAGCTCTCGATCACGCGGGCCTTTGCGGCCGGACTCAGGTCGTCGCGGGCGTCCACGAGGCTGCGCACGGTGGAGAGTGTGCTGGCCGCTGCCCGTTCGTCCTCCAGGATCTTGATGCGCGCGGTAGCCTCGGCAACGCGCTGGTCCTCGGAGCTCTTGGCCTCGCGCAGGGCTCTGAGTTCCTCGATCAGCTTGCGGTCGGCTTCGGGCTTCTCGGCATTCGCGGCCTCCTGCTGGCGCTTCTCGTCCTCTGCTTTTGCGGCATCGTCGGCGGCCTTTTGAGTCTCGGCAATCTTCGCGGCCACGGCATTCGCGACGGGTTCGGCAACGGCCTCGGTAACGCGCTTGGTGATCTCTTCCATCTGCTCGGGCGTCAGTTCAGCCATGTCCATCTCCTCTTCCTGGGCGGCCTCGATGACGCGCCCGTGAGCGTTGCCGTCCGGGACAAAATCCACGGAATGGCAGTGTACGATGGCCTCGACCACGTGCACGTCGGCACCGTTGACGCGGCCTTTGCTGACTCGGATGTTGCTGTCGTGGGACAGGCCCACGTTGAGCTTCGCGACAGGGTCGTCCAGTATCGCCCGCGCCTCGGGCAGGTGGGCATGGCACACGGCCTCCAGGTTGCCCTCCACGCACCGGATGCTCCCCGGCTTGATGGTGGCGGCCCAGTCGCGCAGGTCTCGGTGAGGCACGTCTTTCCCCGGTCGCACATGGTTCAAGTACATCTTCGCGCCGTCAAACGTGGCCGCCAGGGCGGCCTGCTCCAAGACCCGCTCCGGGTAGTAGCGCTTCGGGTTGCCCGTCTTCGTGACACCGTGCGCCAGGAACATCACCCGATAGTCGCCCTCTCCGAGGGCCTCCACGGCCCCTGCAGGGAAGAGCTCTTGGACGCGCTGTTCGGTCTCGTAGGGTTTGCTCATCTGGTCACCTCCTGCAGCACCGTGGCCACTACGGCCTTGATGATCTCGCCCGCCAACTGCTTCACGGGCTGCCCCGTCCAGGGCTTCGCGGGCACGTACCGCGCGTCGTTAAGCACCGGCAACTCGTCGCAGTGGCAGTTGATGACGTTGCCTGCTGAACCAGACGGGTCGCCCGGGTGCGCCAATCGCTCACCGCCGACCCAGAACGGCTGGTCGATCGGTCGCACCTGGCGGTTGGCAGCCAGGTGCGCTGCCCGCGGGTTGCTACCCAGCGTCAGCCACTCGTGCGCGTCCACCCCGTTGCGCAGCATGGTCTCGTGGTTGGTCACGCCGTAGGCGATGCCGGTCTCGGTCTGGGCGATCGTGAGTGCCCGGTCCTTGTAGGTGGTCGGGAACAGATACTCGATCTCCAGCGCGAGTTGGTCCGGCGGAAGGCCCTCACGGTAGAACTGCTGCGCCATCAGGTCGCGGAAGTCGGACAGCATCGTGTCCGTGACCTGGCCGCGAATCTTCTCTCCGCGGCGCAGCAGTTCGCGCTGCAGTTCCGGGTCGCGCAGGTGGAAGACGAAGTCCTCCCCGGCGTTCCAGCCCTCGCCGCGGCTCAGTAGCTCCTGCACCGTGGAGCGCATGTCCTCGTGGAGCGGGATGGCGCCCTTGCGCACCTCGCCCGGGCCTCCCGCGGCGAACCATTCGGCTTCGATGGCCTTCCAGATCGGGCTCTCGGCAGACGGTGGCAGGGCGGGTACCGCGATGGCCTCCTGCGCGCGCTGCTCTCCCTTGACTGCCCGGAGGACGAGGGGCTTGATCGCGTCCAGCGCGTCCTGCCCGCCGCAGTCCGCGGCACCGAGGATGTACTTCCGCAGCACCTGCCCGAGGACTGCCTGGTCGGGCATGCAGTTCGCCCGGATGGCTCCGGTCAGCACCTTCTCGCGCGGCGCTTCCTCGAGCCTTCGCACCCACGCCCAGCACTTACGGTGCCAGGGCTCGATCACGCGGCTCTGCAACTCGGCCGCGAAGCGGCGCTCGATCTCGGCGCGCTTCTCATCACGACCGAAAGGGCGGCACCGCCTCCTGCGCGCGGGCCTCGGCTACATCTGCCTGCTCGCCGCCGACCGCCTCCTCGTCGGGCTGCGGCGGCTCGGGCTCTGCTCCCGGTTCGACTGTGGGCGCCTGCCCGTCGAGCTTATCCTCGGTCGGGAACTGGCGCTCGAGGATCTCCGGGATGTTATTGCTGCCCAGGGCGGTATAGGCCCGATACGCGGCCTCGCGTGGGTCCAGCAGAGCGCCCGACGCGGCTGTGAGCGCCTGCAGCAGCGTCGCCGTGGTCGCCGGGTTGTCCGGCTGAGCGGGCGGGAAGTCCAGGTCGAACGCGCGGTCGACGCGCGTCGGCAGGCGGCGGCTCGGGAAGTCCTGTTGGATGACGGCGAGTTCGATGGCCAGGCTGGTCAGGTCCTCGCAGACGGCGCCGACCTGCTCCTGACGATCTTCGATCTTCCAGATGACCGGCAGTTCCATCGCTGTTGCTGTGGCGAGGTTGCCGCTGCTCGAGTCGCTGTAGTAGTGCTCCCCGAACCCGAATGCCCGGATGCTCTGCAGGTGCGTTTGGCGGCTCGCCACCTCCAGGTTGCCCACACCTCCGGTCGGCACGTTGATGGCATCGAGTTGCACGTTCTGGTTCTCCACCTGGACGCCCGCGGGACCGCTGGGAGGTGTCCGGAACATCTTCGCCGCGTTCTCGATGGCGGTGGCGCTCTTCGTGTTCAGCTTCTTGCGCCACGCGAACATGGCCAGGGCTTTGCTCAGCGTCACGAGGTCGGAGACGGTCCGGGCGTGGGAGCGGATCCAGTCGTAGGCCCGGTATGCCTCGGGGATGCCCCTCAAGCCGAGCGTGTTGGATTTGACGTGGTAGGCCATCGCGAGGGGCCCGGCGTCGCCGCCGATACCCGCTCTGCTCAGCAGGTCGGCCACGCCATCCTCCCATTCGGGGCTGTCCTCGCCGAATGCAGGGTCCAGCAGGTAGCGCCAACAACGCCAGTCGGCGTAGTACACCACGCGCTTGGCGCCAGTCGTGTAGCGACCGGCCGCCACGTCGTAGGTCTCCGGCCGGAACTCGCGCCGATACAGGATGGGCTTGAGGGAGTTCTCCGGCGCGGTCACCACGTCCACGACCTCCGCGCAGGGGAGCTCAGAGAGCTTCACGCGGCTCTCGGTGACTGACGTATGCACGGCCAGGAACCGCTCGCCCTCAAGCATCAGGGCGTTGCTGGTGCGCGCCATGGCGTCGCGCGAAAACAGGGCCAGGCGGTTGTCCTCGTCTTCCCAGAGCCTATCCACAACCTCCTGGACGCGGCTGTCGGCGGCCCGAGGAGTGTCCAGGCCCTTGCCGAATGCTCCACTCACGAGCAGGCTTGCGGCCTGCCCGAGGGAGGGGTCGATCTGCCAGGCCTTGATGCACTTGGCCCGGATGGTGGAGAGCTCTCGCAGGCTCAGGTCGTAGCCGCCGGCACCATCGCTGAGCTTGCGCCACCCGTTATCCTCCTCGGTCAGTTCCTGCGCGAGTTGGGAGGCGATGGTCTCCTGGACGCGCGCAAACGCGATGTCAGCCCGGCGCTGGACTGCCCGCGCCTCGAACGTCTCCCGGACCCTCGTGAGTATGCTCACAGTCGCGCTGCTCCCAATTGCTCTGCCGCGAAGCCCGGCAGGAGGTCGTCGGCATAGAGTGTGTCGTCGTCATCCGGCACGATGGCCAGACCCATGACGCCATAGCGGAGCGCGTCCATCGCGTGGTCGAACTCCTTGCTCGGGTCGGCATCCTCCACAGGGTTGCCGTCACGGTCGGTGCGCCAGTGGTACTGCCCGAACTCCGTCACCACGTTTGGCGCCGCACCCTCCAGCACTCTCAGGCGCGTCGTCGCCAGGAGGGCCTGCACGGCCTTGACGCCGGGCATCCGGCGGTTGTCGGCCTGGAATGCCGGTAGCCCGGCATCCGCGAATTGAAAAATCGCATGTGGGTCCTCCGGGTCGCAGAAGAAGGCCTGAATACCCCACTTGGCACGCAGGTCTTTAGCGTCGGAAACCCAGTCGTCGCCAGGCTTGCCGCTTACTACCCGGTTGCGCTCGTACACCTCGTCGACCAGCCACACGCGCCCCTCGGGATCCTCCCCGAGGACCACGATGCAGCCCGGAGACCGGAAGCCCCAGTCCACTCCGGCCACGACGCGCACGAATCGCGGCGTCGGACCCGGAATGTCGTGGCGAGCCGGATCGTAGTCCTTGTACACCAGGCCCGCGAACGTGACGAAGCTGGCGTCGATCTCCTGGGCATAGAAGTCCGTGCCCGGTCCGTACTCCGCTTCCAAGGCAGAGAGGAAGTCCGGCTCAGACTGGTACAGCGGGTTAGCGTGCGTCCGCCACGTATGGAAGCCGTAGGACCTCTGGCGCTTGGGCTCCCAGCTTTCCCGCTCCGCCACGAACGTGCGATATACCCAGTTGCGGCCCTTCGGCGTCCCGGTGATCCATCCCCGGTGAGGCACACCTGGTTGACGGATGCGCCCCATGGCGACACGGAAGGCCTCTTGCGAGCACAGCGGCGCCTCGTCAATCCAGAAGTACCCGACCTCCACGGCGCGCAGACTGTCGGCATCCTGGGCATGCCCGAAGTACACGCTTGAGCACTCGCCGGTGACTTGGTTGACCACCTTGGTGAACTCGACGCGGGCCTCGGACTTGAACTCCTTCACACCGAGCACGTCGCCCCACCAGGACGCCACCTTGAGCAGTACCAGCCGGGTCGAGCGCCAAAGCATTCGGTAGGTGGGCGCTACGATGAGCCCCTTCATCCCCGGATATGCCACACAGTGCCGGATAGCCTCGAAGGCCCCGACCTCGGTCTTGCCCCCGCCGATGCCGGCGATGGCCGCCCGGAACATGCTGCGGTCGTTGATGAATGCCTGCTGGCCACGGTGATATCCATAGTGCCGGCGGCAGAACTCGTCCAGGCTCTCGCCCCTCGCCGGTCGATCCAGCGGGAGGTCACTCGCCTGGGTCGTCGTCGCCACTGGGCTCCGGCTCCTCCTGGGCGGCCTGGTCGAAGTGGTTCAGCGGATCGTTGGGGCCGAACACGGGTAGCGGAATGGTTTGGACCTGCACCGGCCCGCCGTTGGCGCCGGTGTGCTCCTGCACGGTCTTGTCGGCCACCGGGTCCCCACCCAATGCGAGGAAGAGCTTCGTCATGCGCTCCAGGCTCGCGGCGTCCTCTGCGAGGACAGGACCGTTAGCACTCTCCAGGCTCTGCAGGTACGTGCGCACATCGTACTCGATGCCTGTGCGCACGCGATCCCGGAAAGCCTTGTTGCGCTTGTGCTCCTCTTCGCGGACACGCTCGGCTTCCTCTGTGATGCGCTGCGCGACGCGGGCCTGCCAGTTGTGCCCCGCCGACCACATCTTCAGCGTATTCTCCCGCGTGGTCGGGACACTCTCGCCTGCCACGCTTCTGGCCGCATACTGTTGGGCCAGCTTCGGCAGGCTCCGCCCGTCACCCATGGCCCAGTAGTCTTCGAACGCCTGCAGGGCGTTTGGTGTCTCGCGGGCCATGTTAGGTCACGTCCGGGAATGGTTGCCCGGTGCTCTCCAGGATTGCGGTCTGTCCGGTTGCTTGCTGCCAGCGGCGGACAGCCACGTCCACGTAGCGAGGCTCAATCTCGATCCCATAGCAGACCCGGCCCAGTTGCTCGGCGGCGATCAGGGTCGTGCCAGAGCCGAGGAAGGGGTCGGCTACGATGTCGCCCACCTTGCTGCTGTTCGCCACCATCTGCGCCACGAGCTCGACTGGCTTCATCGTCGGGTGGTCCTCGGAGCGGTGCGGCTTGTCCACCTCAAAGACGCTGCTGTGCGTGTGGTCGTCGACGAAGTAGTGCGAGCCATCCGGCTTCCACCCGTACAGAATGACCTCGTGTCGGTAGTGGTAGTCACATCGCCCTAAGACGAACTGCTGCTTGACCCAGGCCAGCGAGTGCCGATACCCAAAGCCGGACGCGGCCACTGCCGCGATGAATGTTGGCAGAAGCATGCACGGGCACGCTACGTAGTAGGCGGCTCCGGGCATCCCGTAGGTGGCCATCAGGGCCAGCGCGTCGCGCACGAGAGCCTCGGTGTCGGCCTCGCTCATGTGGTCGTGCGCGATGGGTTCCTGGATGCGGTTGCCATCGTCGAGCGAGTTGAGGAACTCGTTCTTGTCGGCGTAGCTGACCCCATACGGCGGGTCGGTCCAGACCATCCGGGCGCGCTTGTCGCCAAAGAGCGTCGCCACCACATGCGATTCCGTGCAGTCCCCGCACACCACCCGATGCTGCCCGCAGAGCCACACGTCCCCGAGCTTGCTGACCGGCTCCGTTGGCGGCTCGCTCGGGCCAGGGTCCTCCACGGGCGGGCCTTGCGATGCCGCGAAGTCCTCCGCCTGCAGTTCCGCCTTCAGCCGGTCCAGCGCCCCGTCGTCGTAGCCCACGTTGCCGAGCCTGCCTGCCGCGTCCAGTTCCACGAGGTTGCGCAACCGCTCGTGCAGGTCGGGCTCTGCGAGGTCGGCAACGGTGTTGTCGCCCTCCAGGATGTCCAGGGCCTCGGGAGACAGCGGGTCGATGTTGCGCACGTGGCAGGGCGCCTCGGTGGCACCTGCAGCGCGGGCACCGGCGACGATGCCGTGTCCTGCGAGGAGGGTTGTCGTGCCCTCCCACTCGGCGACGACGACGTTTTTGTACCAGCCGAGGGCGCGCCAGCGTGTGGCCAGGACCTCAAGCTGCCTGTCACCATGCCGGTTGCTGTTGCGCGGGTGGTCGCGCAGGTCGGCTATCGGGATCATGCGGACGGAGAAGTCTGTCAACAGTCCTACACCCTCTCGCTCAGTCTCGCCTCGCCCGGCTTGCAGCCGCTCCAGTTGCGGATGCACGCCTCCACGTCCGCCCTCCCGTGGTCCCGCCGCTCTCCAACCTCACTCTCCAGCGCCTCGGTCCGCAACTCATCGTAGTGCGGGCCGATGGCCTCCGGGTCGATGAGTTCCGCGATGGCGACCTGTGGCACGTAATCACGGAGCGGAGGTCCTAGCCGCGGCATCGCACCCACTCCAGGAGCCGCGGGTTGTCGATCAGCAGGGCGGCGA
>Ga0334890_1005015_pt1 | contig 11589 bp, 8 predicted proteins | sample GraSluR1_MG_3_FD_207220 | JGI IMG/M metagenome (GOLD analysis project Ga0334890, IMG submission 207220) | Sludge microbial communities from methane-producing bioreactor in Wageningen University, Netherlands - Granular Sludge_31_08-R1 | ecosystem: Engineered > Bioreactor > Anaerobic > Unclassified... | reverse complement strand
TCATCATGCCCACCAGGCGGTTGGCGGGCATGGCGGCACCGCCCAGGCCCAGTTCAATCAAGCGCACTTCGCGGGCGTGATGGATGCAGGTGGAAAGCAAAAAACCGCGCTCCGCATGGAATTCCAGGTCGACCAACGCCATTTGCGGCTCATGCAGCAAATTGAAATCATCCGTTACGCCGTAAGTATTGACAATGATATCGATGAACAAATTGGAACCCGCCGCTTCGATACCGCTTTTTTGCAAAATGACCGGCGTCCCCAGCCCGCCCGCCGCCAAAATCACGTTTTCACCCTCAATTTCAGCCAGCCCGTCGCGTCCCGCAACAACCACGCCATTCACTTTACCGTTCCGGCTGGTCACTTTTTCCACCCTGGTTTGCAGCATCACCTGCGCGCCAAGCTGCTGCGCCTCCTCCAGGTATTTCAAAGCTGACCACTTGGCATCCTGCGAACAGCCCAGGCTGCAACTGCCGCAGTTTTTGCATTTTTCGGCATCCAAAAACTTGGGCATATTTTCCATCTGGTAGCCCAGAGCCCTGGCAGCGGCGCGAATACGCTGCCCGCCGGTTGAGATCAGTTGATCTGGAATGACCGCCACGCCCAGTTCCCGTTCGGTTTCGGCAAACTCCTCTTCCAGTTGAATGCCGCAGGCAGCCAGCTCTTTTTCAAGACAGCGCACGCCGTTGGCCATGGCCACCATGGTGGTGCCGCCCGCCATGAACGTCCGCCAGAGGATAACGCCCTCATTCGATTTTTTGGGAATGTGCGTGATGCGCGTGTTGTCATAAAAGCGCAGCGCATCAAAAAACGAGCCCAGTTTTTCTTCCCGTTTGCCCTGTTCAATCACCAGCACCGACTTGCCGCGCTTGCTCAATTCGCACGCCACGGTGGCTCCCCCCGCGCCCGACCCAACCACAATGTATTGATAAGGATGAGTATCCATATTCAACTCCTATTCCACTCATTCCATGATTAGCAGAATAAAAAAAGAAAGCTGAAACCGCTCAGCTCTCGATTAAACCTGTGGTGTATAAGCTGCCTACAAAAAAGTCAATCCTGTAAAAAAATTGTAGCATATCGTTCAAACAAATTCCATCATTAATATAAATGGCTCTATAATTAATCTCAAGAAGATTTGGTAAAAACGCCCTATCAGCGCATCTACGTAATCCATCGACTGAAAAAATTCCCCGGAGGTTAAGATGAACACGTCCAAAGGTCATTCCAACAAACCCCTGATCAGCATCACTGACGGCAAGAAACTGGGTGAGGTCAAAGGTCTATATCTTGATGCCGATATGCGGCTGGTGACAGGCGTGTATGTGGGATCGGAAGGCATCATCAACCGCAAAGAACTGGCCATCCCGCGCAGCGCGGTGCAGGTCATCGGCGTTGATGCCTGGCTGGTGTCCGCTTCAGACGCGGTTGTACCGCTGGCGGAAATTCCCGAATCATCCTCCTTCGTCCCTGTAAGCAGCCTGCGCGGGCGCGAAGTGCAAACCGAAGGCGGCACCATGCTGGGTGTGGTGGAAGACGTCATCCTCGACAGCCAGGCGCAGGTGCTGGGCTTTTCGCTTGGCAAAGTCTATGCCAAGGGCCCCCTGGAAGCCAAGAAAGCCATCGTCCGCGAAGCCGTCACCGACCTGGGAGGCGAAGAAAAACCCATGACAGCCATCCTGGCGCAGGCTGAATCGCTGTCCATTCCCTCTATCTGAAACAGGTCATACCCATTAAAACCAGACACCTCCGGTGGATTCTTGCCGGAGGTGTTTACTAATTCTTGTTGGCTTATTCTGTACCTGCTTTTTGGTATTAATGGTCGATCGCTGTAAATAAGCTATATACTTTAGTTAGGCACTTTTGCATACCTGCTGTCTAACTCAGCGAGATGAATCATGCATGGAATTAATGGTAATTTATGGAAGCAATTTCAATTCTATACCGCGTTCGTCTTTCGTTTTGTAGGTTTACGACAAACGCCGCCGCTTGTCTACGGCATTGCTTTAACCGACCGCTGCAACCTTGCCTGCCGCGGATGTCATGTTTCCAATACCGGTCGTCCCGATATGACCTGGGAGCAACTGCTTGCCGCGCTGCAAAACGCCTGGTCGCGCGGCTTCCGTGAGTTGTATTTCAGCGGCGGCGAACCAACCCTGTGGCGTGACGGGGAACACACCCTCGAAGATGCCATTGATGCAGCCAGGCAGATTGGTTTCTTTCATGTGCATCTTTATACCAACGGGCTGCTTGGGCTCAACACAGCGGCTGACCTGGTGTGGGTGAGCATGGATGGACTGCCCGGCGTCTTTGAGCAGCGGCGCGGAGATCATTTTCATCAAGTCGAAGGCGCCGTCCGGGCGGGTTCGCACCCCAGGGTAGCTGTCATTTACGTGATCGATCGCCATACTGCTGAGGGCATTGAGCCGTTCTTGAGATGGGTGCAAGATACAAAATTGCCGGTGATGGGCGTCATGTTCTACTTCCACACCCCCTATTATGGGCGGGACGAATTATTCCTGACGGCTGATGAACGCGCCCCAATCATTGATCGCCTGCTCGATTCTATCCGGGCTGGTTTGCCGGTCATCAATTCGCGGGCCGGTTTATTGGCGTTGAAATCTGGCAAATGGCAGCGGCGTTTCCCCATTGCATCCGTGATCGATGTGGATGGTGAGTCGGTTTGCTGCCGGGCTTCGGACGAGGCGTGTGCAGATTGCGGTTATGCCGCCTGCACCGAATTAACAGAATTTCAGCGTCTGCGTCCCAGCGCCGTACTTGGCATGTTGAGGTACTGGTGAGAAGCCCGGCGCAATTCTTGATCCGCTGCTTCACCCGCACCATGCGCCGTTACCTGGTGGGGCGTCAACAACAATGGGTTTTCGAGCAGCCCTCGCAAAGTTGGTCGCCGCCGCCTGTTGAGCGCACTTCGCTGTATCTGCATGTGCCTTTCTGCCGCCACTTTTGTCCCTATTGTCCCTACACCAAGGTTCCGTATGAGGAAACGCTGCTGGAACCCTACGCCAGGGCAGCCGTTGCCGAGGTGGATGGGTGGGCAAACAGGATCGGGCAGGCAGAGATCACCAGCATCTACATTGGCGGCGGCACCCCAACCCTGGCATTGGATAGCGTGGCCAGCGTGTTGGAGCATGTGCGTAAGCGCTTCCGCCTGACCGGCGACATTTGCATTGAGACCAACCCCGCTGATGTGAGTCCTGAGACGGTGCAGCGGCTGCATGATATGGGCATTGCGCTGGTGTCGCTTGGCGTCCAATCCTTCCAACCCCAGAACCTTGCCCTGATCGGGCGCTACTATGCGCCTGCCGTGGCTGAGCGGGCGCTGGCGCTGCTGGCTGAGAGCGGGTTTGCCTCAGTCAATGCAGACCTCATGTTCGCCCTGCCGCATCAAACCGCCGATGACGTGACCGCCGACCTGGAACGCGCCGCGCAGCTCGGCGCAGATCAACTCACCACCTACCCGCTGTTCACTTTTCCATACACTTCGGTCGGTCAATATCTACACCTGTCTTCCATTCGAATGCCGAATCTGCGAAAACGCAAGGCACACTACCAGACCATCCATCGATGGTGCGCCGAACACGGCTTCGAACGCGTTTCAGTGTGGGGTTTCAAGCGCGGCGCCGTCCCGCGTTATTCCTCGGTCACCCGCGACGGCTATATCGGGATTGGTCCCGGCTCCGGCTCACACCTCCCTGATGGATTTGTATTGAATACTTTTGATCTTGAAAGTTGGATCGGCGCAATGAACAACGGACATTCAGCCATTGCCCTGCGCATGCCGTTCGCCGGTGAAATGTCCGGCTGGTGGTGGCTGTACTGGCGCTTTTATGACACCCGTATTCCGCTGGACAACCTGGATGATGCGCTGGGAAACGACGCGCATAAAGCCCGCCGCTGGTTAAAAGTTATGGAACAAACCGGCTTTGCAGTTCGCCAGGGCAGCCGGCTCGAACTCACGGAAGCCGGCGCGTTCTGGCTGCATCTTGCGCAAAACTATTTTGCCCTAAATTACGTGAACACGCTGTGGACACAGGCGCGCCTGGAGCCATGGCCAAAAGCAATCGCCATCTGAACCAGCGAAAGAATGAGAAAACGAACACAACATTATTCTTTGTGGGTCAACTGTGCGGCTGTTTCAACAAACTGATGATATTCTTCGCGGGCGGCTTGCCGGGCATTGATGCGTATTTGATTGAGATCATCGAAATGCTCGCGCACCACCGCCACCAGTTCACCGTCCACCTGGCGGCGCCTGGCTGCCTCGCTCAAAATTTTCAGCGCCTCATTGACGCCCAGTCCTTTGCGATAGGGACGATCTTCCGTCAGGGCGGTGAAAACATCAGCCACTGAAACGATGCGTGCACCCAGCGGCAGATCAACGCCCTGCAAGTGAAAAGGATACCCCTGCCCGTCGATACGCTCGTGGTGAAAAGCCCCCCATTGAGTCACCACATTCAGCATTTTCAGGGGTTCCAAAATATGATAGGTGTAGTAAGTGTGGCGGCGCATCACGGCATATTCTTCGCGGGTCAGTTTGTCGGGCTTTTCCAAAATCTCAGCCGGCACCGCCAGCTTGCCCAGGTCGTGCAGCAGCCCGGCCAGGTGCATCATGCGGCAATCCTCCTCAGAAAAACCACTCAACCGCGCCAGGGCTTCGGCTGTGGCAGCCACACCGGCTGAATGCCCGGCGGTGAACCGGCTGCGAAAATCGATCACCCGCCTGAAAAGGTTACCCAACCCCAGCAGGTGATCGCTGCTGATTTCAAGTTCGCGCCATTGCAAGTTCCTGTTCAAATAATGCAAATCCTGCAGGAAGACCGCGTCCAGCCAGAAGGCTTCTTTTTGCGCCAGGGCTTCAAACGCCTCAACCTGCTGCGGCACAAAACGCTCACCTGCCTGGGCACTGATCTTTTCCACAATGTCGCCTGCCTGTTCCAGCACGTCTCTCTGCGGGTCGATCAGCACCGCCGCCCGGTCAGCCAGGTGCAGCAAATGGCTGCCGGTTGGTACAGGCACGCCGTCCAGTTGAGCGCCTGCTCCGTGCTGCCAGGCCACATGGTGAAAGCGCACCATCTGTGCTGAATTCTCAAACGGAGCAAATGGTTTCAACAGCAAATACCCCATCACCGCATGACCAAAGGGATCTTGATATTCAAAATCGAGCGCGTCCAGCCGGTCGCTGCGGGTGAGGCCGCCCACATCGTGCAGCGCGGCGGCAATCACCAGGTCCACCAGGTCGTCCTCCGGCAAATTCATCTGCCGCCCCAGGCTGTAGGCGATTTGCGCCACGCGCTTGTGATGGTCGGCCACCAGCGGACTGACCAGGTCAACCGCCTGCGCCAGGCACAGCACCAGGTCAAAGGTCGTGGTCGTCCCCGTAGAATATGATACTTCCATCAGCGCCCCTCCTGTTTGATTGCAGATCAAAAAGCGAAAGGCTGTTACAAGAATATTATCGCTCAAAAACACAGCAAACTGCAATCCATTCGAAATTGTCGTTGCGGCGCCAGCCGCTGCTTTTTTTGAGTAAAATTTTTGTCCTCTTGACCACAGGTATAATTACCCCATGACCATCGCAATTATCGGCGCCGGCGCATCAGGCATGGCAGCCGCCCTCCAGGCAGCCTGGAATGGGGCGGCGGTGACCCTGTTTGAGCGCAACGAAAGCGTGGGGCGCAAACTGCTGGTAACCGGCAGCGGGCGCTGCAACATTACCAACGAGGCTGTCAAAGCAGCCCAATACGCCTGCGCCAACCCTGCCTGGATGAAGACCCTGCTGCAAGCCTTTGGCGTGCGCGACCTGCTGGACATGCTTTCCGTCATCGGTATCCCGGTGCAAAAAACCTCTGACGGCTGGTACTATCCCCTGTCCAATTCGGCGCAGTCGGTGGTCGAAGCCTTCTCCAGCGCTTTGCAACTGGCAGGTGTAAGGCTGGTCTGTCAGGCGCAGGTGACCGCGCTGCGCGCCAGCGGGAAGGGCTTTGTCGTCCGTTATGTTCACAACGAAATTGAGCAGGAGCAGCCCTTCGAGCAGGTGATCGTGTCCGCCGGCGGCGCGGCATATCCTGCGCTGGGTTCGCGCGGTGAACTGTTCCCCGTGCTGGAGCGCCTGGGGCACACGGTTCTGCCCAAACGCCCTGCCCTGGCGCCGCTGGTGGTAACAATGGGCAGCTTGCGGGCGCTGCAGGGCATGCGCCTGAATGTGGGCGCCAGCCTGTGGCAAGGTTCGAGGCAACTGGCAGCCACGCGCGGAAATCTCATTTTCACCGAGTGGGGGCTCAACGGACCGGCAGTGATGGACATCAGCCACCATGTGTCGGGCAACCCCGGGGCAAATCTGGAGCTGTCGCTCAACCTGCTGGAATATATTCAGGAAGATTTTGACCATCTGCTGGAGCAAAAACGGGAAAGCGACATGCCCGTGCATGTGTTTTTGGACGCCTTCTTCCCTCCCAAAGTCACCGCAGTCTATCTCAAGAACGCCCGCCTGCCGGATGACACCCCGCTCAGCCGGGTGGATGATGACGCACTGCAGCGGCTGATGCAACGCCTGCACGACACCCGCCTGGCGGTGAAAGATGTGCGCGGCTTTGAATTTTGCCAGGTTTCCGCCGGCGGCGTGCCTGTGAATGAAGTTAATCCGCGCACGCTGGAGTCGCTGCGGGTGAAAAACCTGTTTCTGACCGGCGAAACGCTGGACGTGGTGGGTCCCTGCGGCGGCTACAACCTGCAATTTGCTTTCAGCAGCGGCGCGCTGGCCGGCAGGACAGCGGCGGAAAAAATGGGATGAAAATTTCCAGGCAAATCCTTGCCAGGCTGCCCGGCTGGGTCGCGTCGGCGCTGATGATTTTCTTCAGCACGTTCTGGACCTACTGGGGCGCCAGTGAAATGTATCACGAAGGCTGGTGGGGGGCGTGGTATAACCGTCTGCCCTACCTGGCGCCCATTGCCGCCACCCTGCTGCCCACGCTGCTGGCTTTCCGCTTTCCGCTGGCAGGCGGGGTTTTGATTATGGGGTTCGGCGTGTTCGCGTTCTTCTTCTTCGGCAGCGATGTGGCTTTCATCGGCCTGGCCATTGCCCTGGTGGGCGCCGCTTTCGTGGTAGACGGCGTGCTCAAACGCAGGGTGGCGCAGCCAGAAACCGCCTCCAAACCACCCTCCTGGCAGCGCGACTGGCGCTACCTGGCAGCCCTGGGCATACCGCTGATCGTGTTTTTGGGTGTGTCAGCCTACATGCTGCCGTTTGTGTTGACCCGCGTAGATGACGGCGACCGCAGCGCCCGTTTGATTGAAGGCAACGGCGTCAGCCTGGTGTGGGCGCCGCAAAGCCCCGGCTGGAACTGGAAACAACCCTGGGGCGGCTACCCTTCGTGGCAAAGCCTGGCGCTGTATGGTATTCCACCCATCGGGTTGGAAGACAAGCCCGGCTACGGGCGGCAGGGAGATGAAAATGAAAACATCGTCTTTGCCACAGCAGAAGACATGCTGCAAACCAGCCTGTGCAATTACCTGAGCGCCGACGGCACAATGCTGCTGGATGAACCGCAGCACATCTGGCGCATGCCCACCACCGATGAGCTTGTGCGCTCGCTGGGACGGCACGGCGAAAACGCCGGCTGCCAGTGGCAGGGCGAATTCGCCCGGCAGGTGCAGTGCCGCATCACACCCGACAAAGAATCGCCGCTGTGGGCAACCGACCAGCCCGTCATTTACTACTACACAGCCGACTCATACAGCGAAAATCGCGGCTACTTTGTGGCATTTAATGGAACCATCAACGCCACCTACAAACTGGGCGGCAACCCGCGCCACGGTTACCGCTGCGTCAGAGAACCATAATTCGGCTCCTTTTCCTGGTAAACACTGTGTTTCCAAACCACCCAACCTGCGGCAATCCCACCTGCGGGTAGTCCAATTTAATGGATGCAAGAATGTAAGATTCTGGATTCATTTCCCAAAGACGTGAATGATTTACTTATTGGTTGCAAATTTATTTCAATAATTATGTATAATAAAGTAGATCGAGTTGGATTAATTTATTATCTGGTTGATTTCACATCGCTGATCCGTTAATTTTTGCAACACCAATTGCGAATAATAACTTCCCGCTTTTTTAAAAATATTTTGCAGAAAATAGTAATACAGAAAACAGTCTCATTGCGCTTTGATTCAGAACAATCTGAACAACCAACCAGATTGAGTATCTTGGTTACTTCAACAAAAAACACATTAACAGGAGGCTTTATATGAAACAAACAGATGTATTGGTTTTGGGCGGTCTTTCCGGTATTACAGCAGGTATCAGCTGCCGGCGGCATTATCCTGACAAGAAGGTTGTTCTTGTTCGCAGAGAAGGCACCATATTGATTCCCTGCGGCATTCCGTACATTTACGGCACAGTCGGCGGACCTCAAAATAATGTCATCCCGGACGGGTTGCTTGAAAACAACGGCATTGAACTTATTAAGAGCGAGGCGGTCTCTGTAGATCGTGAAAAGAAAGTGGTAACCCTGAAAGATGGCGAAACCATCAGCTATGACAAACTGGTGTTCGCCACCGGCTCTGTCCCCATGGTCCCGCCCATCCCCGGCATCGATAAGAAAAACATCTATGCAATTAAAAAAGAATTTGACTATCTCGGCGCAGTCCTTGAGGAAATGAAATCGGTCAAAGACCTGGTCATTATCGGCGGCGGGTTTATTGGTGTTGAATTTGCCGACGAGTGCCGCAAAGGGCGCGATATCAACGTCACAGTTGTCGAGGCGCTGCCGCACTGCTTGCAAATGGCTATGGATGAAGAGTTTTGCAAAGAAGCCGAAGCCAAACTGGCTGAAACCGGCGTCAAAATTATGGTTGACGCCAAAGTGGAAGCCATCCTGGGCGACGATGTTGTCAGCGGCGTCAAACTGTCTGACGGCTCCGTAATCAAAGCCGACATGGTTATCCTGGGCATTGGCGCAAACCCCAACACCGAACTTGCCAAAAAAGCAGGGCTTGAACTTGGTTTCAGAGATGCCATCAAAGTAGACCGCCACATGCAAAGCGTCACCGACCCCAACATTTTTGCCTGCGGAGATTGCGCCGAGAAACAATCTTTCTTCACTGGCCGACCCGTGGGTGTCATGCTGGCGTCCATCGCCACCTCAGAAGCGCGCATTGCCGGCGCAAACCTTTACTCGCCGGTTCATCACAACTGCGGCGCCATCAGCGTGTTTTCAACCATTGTCAACGGCCGGGCTTTCGCCGTGGCAGGTTTGACCGAACGGCTTGCCAGGCAGTATGGCATGAACATTGTGATTGGAACCGCTGAAGCGCCCGACACCCACCCCGGCGGGATGCCCAACTCAACCCTGATCAAGGTCAAACTGGTATTTGCCAAAGAGACCGGTGTGCTCATGGGCGGCTCGATCTCCGGCGGAAAATCCATTGGAGAAATGATCAACGTGCTCAGCGCCTGCATCATGCACCGCATGACCGCTGATGACATGGTGAAGTTCCAGATGGGAACCCACCCCGCGCTGACATCTTCACCCATTGTCTATCCCATCGTCAACGCAGCCTGTAAGGCAGTTTTACCCATTCGACAATAACCCCCACGGGTTTGGAATGGGATTTCTTATCAAATAAAACTTACCTGCCAGGAACAATGGTATCCGCCAAGGAAATCATTGTTCCTGGCGCCGTTTCTGCTCACAGAGCTTTTCTTCCATGACAAAATCAAAACAGCCAACACTGACAAAGATCATCTTTTTAACAACAGCCGCCCTGCTCGCCTCCCTGTTCCTGATCAGAACCTGGCAAAGCAATCAAATTGCATTTCTTGGAAAATAGTCATTTGATTGCATTTCAATCCACCGTGATGACCCGAAAGATCATTTTGACATTTATGTGATGAACGCCGACGGCAGCAATCAAAAGCCGGTGACAGAACTCAATAGCAACTCGCCCGCCTGGCATCCATAATAAAACACCCATTCTTTTCACTGCACAATGGCAAGTGGATGATTCCTGCCTGCCAGAAAGCAATATAATGAAATGGTCAGGGGGCGGAGGAATCCAATGGATAAACAGCCAACAATCGTTACACCGCGCGTTGTTATTCTGATGCTATTTTTTATTGTTGTGGTTCCCATGCTGCCCCTGCTCATCTCATGGCGCTGGAACTGGTGGGAAGCCTGGGCGTATGCCCTGGTTTCCATCCTGGGGTTTATCATCAGCCGTTGGCTGGCTGCCCGGCGCAACCCCGGCCTGTTGGCCGAGCGCGCCCGCTTTTTGCAGCACCCCAACGCTGAACCCTGGGATAAAATCCTGGCGCCGCTGGTGGGACTGGGCGGCGGCTTGATCCCGCTGACTGCCGGGTTGGAGGCGCGCTTTAACAGCCCAATGCCTTTCCCGCTGATTGTAAAAAGCCTGGCGCTTCTGATCATTTTGGCAGGCTACACCCTGGGGGCGTATGCCCTGGTTGAAAACCGCTACTTTTCGGGCATGGTGCGCGCCCAGACCGACCGCGGCCAGCAGGTTGTAACTGGCGGCCCTTACCGCTGGATGCGCCATCCCGGCTATGCCGGGGCGCTGCTGACCTACTTTGCCACGCCTTTCTTCCTCGATTCACTGTGGTCGTTTCTACCCACGGCTTTCATCTTTATCGTTTTGATTATTCGCACGCGCCTGGAAGACCAGTTTTTGCAGGCTAAATTGCCCGGTTATGACGAATATGCCCGGCGGGTTTGTTACCGCCTGCTGCCGGGAGTCTGGTAGGTTTGTGGATTCGTCTGATCCTGCAAATCTTTTCTTTGGATTATGAATTGCAACCAGCATCCGTCTTGTTCTGCACAAACAACCATTTCTGCCGATAATTAACTTGTAAGGGTATGCTCATCCCGGGCTTAAACCAGTAATATGCCGGGAATTCCTTAGATCAAATGGTATATATAATATTATTTATAGAAAAAATCACTCAAATGGAGCCAAGCTTTCTAAGCATGCCGCATACCATCAAAGGTGAACATGAGCCTGGATAATCATACCCTTGCCATTGTCGTAGCCCTGATCAGTAGCATGCAGGCATTTGCATTGCTTGTCCAACACCTGTTGTATAAAGGTCACTGCGGGCCGGGGTGGTGGACACTGGGCAGCGCCGCCTGGGCGCTGGGATATGTCGTCAATTTCCTCCTTGTGAATCCAGCCTTACAACCTGTCAACAGCATCCTGATCACCGCCCTGCTAACCATCAGCCTGGCGTTGTTTTATGTTGGCGTGATGCGTTTTTTTGGCAAACACGAACACAGCCGTTGGATCATCTTTTTCTGCATGATGACCCCGCTGATCGCCTTCTTTTTCACCTTCATCTTTGAAAATGTATTCTTGCGGCGCTTGAATTTTTCAGTGGCATTGGCGGTGTTATCGTTCTTGATTGCCTGGAGGTTGCTCAAGTTTAAAATTCAGTCCATTGCCGGTTCAATCCATTTTTTGGCCGCAATTTTTTGGGTCAGCGGTTCCTTTTTTACAATACGCGTCCTGTCGCTTGTTTTAGACACCAACCTCGTAAACCAGCTCACCATTTCGCTG
>Ga0334890_1005012_pt1 | contig 11595 bp, 10 predicted proteins | sample GraSluR1_MG_3_FD_207220 | JGI IMG/M metagenome (GOLD analysis project Ga0334890, IMG submission 207220) | Sludge microbial communities from methane-producing bioreactor in Wageningen University, Netherlands - Granular Sludge_31_08-R1 | ecosystem: Engineered > Bioreactor > Anaerobic >... | reverse complement strand
TGGTGATATTCCCGATTCATCCCCGGACGAGGAAGAGGATCGAGGAGTTCGGCCTTGACCTGGACGGAGTGAGGGCGATCGATCCGGTGGGATTTCTGGAGTTTCTCCAATTGGAGGCGGGGGCTAGGTTGGCACTCACAGATTCGGGAGGCGTACAAGAGGAAGCCTGTATATTGAAAATTCCTTGCATAACCTTGAGATACAGCACTGAGCGTCCAGAGACGATAGACATTGGTGCAAACCTTCTCGCAGGAACTGATGCAAAGAGGATACACGAATGCGTGCGCAAAATGATAAAAGATGATCAGAACTGGAATAATCCATTTGGAAATGGGAAGGCGGGAGAGAGAATTGCTGAAATTTTGGTGAAGAAATGAAAATTCTAGTCACTTCACTCGTGGATTTAAAAAAATCTATGCACAATCGACCTCACCAATTCGTTAAATATCTTTCAAAAAAGCATGAAATTTCAGTCATTTCGATTAATGACTGGTGGAAGGGTAGCCAGTCAGATTCGATATCGTATAGTAAGGATTTTAGCGATATATTTGATAAGATAGACTACCACTATCTTACCTATAAGAAAGTGACCCCGATAGCCCAGGAAGTCATTTTCAAGAAAAACCTGAAAAAACTTGTAAATCGAGATTTTGATGCCCACCTCAATTACAATACGCTTGTTTCGGGAAATTATGTTTCCAAAAGGATTCCAACAGTTTTCGATCTTGCAGACGACTTAGACGCGATGATACGTCATTCTCCTCAGATTCCCGGTGTTTTGCGTCCAATAGGAGCCAAAATCGGCGATCATTTCATAAATAGCAATATAAGGCAGGCAAGGAAAGTCACAATAACGACTGAAGGACTGAAAGAATCCTTCAAGATACCCAAAGAGAAAGCTGTGATCATCCCGAACGGCGTTGATTTAGAATTATTTAGAAACTATGGCGATACGAAAGAAGAACTTGGCATAGAAGGTTTTGTGGTTGGATATGTTGGCGTTCTCAGGGAATGGGTTAATCTTGAGCCCGTTTTTGGGGCACTTTCAAAGCTGAACCGCGAGATTTGTATGGTCGTTGTTGGAAAAGAAGGTAATTTTAACGGTAACGTCGAACTTTCACGGAAATATGGGGTTTCAGATAGGGTGAAATTCATAGGAACGGTACCTTACAATCAAGTTCCAAAGTATATTTCAGCGATGGATGTCTGCCTAATCCCGTTCAAATCGAATGCGATATCAAATAGCGCGCTTCCACTAAAACTTTTTGAATATATGGCTTGTGAAAAGCCCGTAATTTCCACAGAAATGCCTGGTGTGAGAATTGTTGCTGGCAATAAATTATTATATGCTGAAAATGATTCGGACTACGAGGCTCAGATAATGGCTCTTTATGAGAACCCTAAACTAAGAAAAGACATGGGCGCATCGGGAAGGCTACTTGTAGAGGAGAATTACGAATGGAAGGGAATCGCTGAGACAATGGAGAGACTTTTAAAAAATTTATAGGTGTTGATATGTCTAGAACCAACTTTATTTCAATTATCTTGCCAACATATAACAGGACAGATAGTTTAAAGGATTGTATCAAATCTGTAGTAAATCAATCTTATAAAAATTGGGAGCTCTTAGTCATAGATGACTCAACAACAAAGGATGTAGGTAATTTTGTGAAAAAACAAATTGAGATAGATCAACGGATTAAGTATCACAAGAACAATGTGAGAAAGGGGCTACCGGGGAGTAGAAATGTTGGAATTGATTTATCAAAACACAGTTATATTCTTTTTATAGAAGACGATATAATCATGAAATCGGATTCTCTCGAAATACTCGTGTCTGCTATGATGAAGCTGAAAAATGTAAAAAAATTGGGTGCCATAACACCAAGTCGTCCATGGGTCGGAAGGTGCGAATTTTCAGATGATATTTTAAAATTTGCCATTCGACATAAAAATATCAATCTCGCGGTTCCCTCTTCGCGTAGCGCGTTGACAGGAATTGTTTACAGTAATTTCGTTCCCGAATTCGCGACTTTGCAGGAGGTACCCGATGTTCACGCATGTTCTATGTATGCTCGAAATGTGTTTGAAACAGTTGGGAAGTATGATGAGAATACTTATAAAGGAAATTTTCTATACGAAGAAACCGATTTAAATTATAGAATTGCGAAGTCTGGCTACAAATTCTTTTTCGAGCCAAAAGCAATCTTATATCACAAGTCAACACAAGATGGAGGATGCAGAGTAAATGTAAATAAATATGCTTATTACTATATTCTAAATCATGCTAAATATGTAGGTAAAAATTATGGATTTCGCTCTTTTTACATGATTCCGTCATTCCTAGTTATCATGGCTTACACGGGAATAAAGTCCGTACTACTAAATTCTTTAAATTCGCAGAGGCGTGGTTGAATTGAAGATATGCCTCATCGGGCACTATCGAAATAATCCCGACGAAGGGGTAAAAAACGTCGCGTATAATTTGTATGAGGAGTTCTCTAAATGTGATGATGTTATTAAATGCGATGTTTCCGATATTATTCAGTCGTTGCCAGATATAAAGAAATTCAATCCTGATACGATCCACTTTGTCGTTGGCCCCTCTAGTATAATCGGCTTTATTCTATCAAAATTTACTTCAGTAATGTTTCCACGATCCATAGTCGTTATGTCAGCGCCACAACCTACAAAATTTCGTTTTGAATGGCTTATTAGATTTCTTAAACCAGACGAGATTTTTGTCCATTCAGATAAGGCGGATGAAAGGTTTCGTAAGTATTCGTGCACGACGAAGTTTTTCCCTGCTGGAGTTGATGTAGATAAGTTTTTACCAGTTAGCACATTAGATAAAAATAAGCTAAGACACAAATATGAGTTTGAACCTGACGAGTTCTTGATTCTTCATGTGGGCCACATCACAAAAGGAAGAAATCTTCTTGTGCTGTCTGATTTGGGAGATTTAGGGAGAATTCTAATTGTCGGTAGCACAACAACTCGTCCAGATGAAGAGACTTTTAACGAACTCAAGGCGAGTGGCGCATCAATAATCATAGAATTTCTACCGAAAATTGAGGAGATTTACTCGATAGCTGATTGCTACGTTTTTCCTACCAGTAGCGAATTTAATTGCATAGAAACGCCTCTGTCAGTGCTCGAAGCTATGTCCTGTAATCTGCCGATCGTTGCGATGAAATTTGGAGCTCTGCCCAAGATGTTTTTTGAGGAGTGCAAAGGATTATATTTTATTGACGATGAAAAGGACATCCGCTACCTTATTAAAACCATAAAAAGCTCAAATGATGTAATATATACTCGGGATTGCGTCATGCGCTATTCATGGAGAAATATGGCAAGTGATTTAAAAAAAGAATATTCGATGCTTATTGAAGAAAAGCGGAGGCATTAGATGCCTAAGACGAAAATAATTTGTTTTATCGGCCCAGATGGGTCTGGGAAAAGTACTCTTGCAAGACATTTGCTCGATGAGGCCAGAAAGAACTACGAGCATGTATCTTATCTTTGGTGGTTCGAAGGTGAGAATTCAACATTTAGAAAAATAATACGCAAATTTAGAATTCGGAGAAGCAGCGGAGAATCCGCGACAAAAGCCAGAGTTACCGCTGGAAACAAAATAATTCGTATCTTCTATCCTCGCATAATGCTTCTCGACTACATATATTTTGGTATAAAGAATCTGACTTTGCCGAAGATTTCGGGGAAATGGGACGTTATGATTTTCGATAGGTTCATTTACGATCCAGTTGTTTATATGTCGGAAGAGTTCGGGTACAATGTCAATAAAAAAATAAAATTGCTGAAGTTTTGCAGCGGTTTACTTCCAAGACCAGACATCATATTTATAATTGACGTCCCTGCCGATGTTTCGTACTCAAGAAAAAAACATGAGATTTACTCGGTTCGAAGTGCCAACAAGATGCTTTTAGCGTATAAGGAAATATATCCTATACTTGGTGATTTAGCAAAAGATCACGTGGTAAAAATAGACAATACAAAACGCTTGGAAGATACAAAAAATAAAATCTTGAATGAGTCCGGGCTTTTCGGCCAAGAAGTGGAGTGTGAAGATGACCAATAAAATTGCAATAATCGGCATCGATTCTCTTGATCCTCACGTACTGAAAAAATATCATAATGATCTTCCAAACTTTTCTAAGCTAATATACGAAAGCCCGACATTCATCTCAAAGTCCGTATTTCCTGTGGATACGATTCCTGCATGGAGTAGCATATACACCGGGTTTAACCCAGATAGACATGGCATTCTTTATGTATACGATATCTTCGATCCAAAGCTAAGCGATCTAACGAAAGTAGATATTGAAACGCTGAAAGGCAAGACGTTTTGGGATCGCGCTGGTAAAAATGATCTTCGATCCGTTATAGTATATCCGAACCTGGTTTACCCAGCTTGGAAAATAAACGGGGCGATGGTGAGCAAGTCTCCCTTCGACAGAAGAATCGGAACTATTGAAACTGAGGTTGATATTGACACATATCCGAAAGAATTATGTGAAAAATATCACATCCCTACGAAAATGAAAAGCGTGTGGGGTGGATTTCCTGGGAACACCCACCTTAATAGTTGGGCGGAAAAAGCGATGGATTCGCTGGAAGAGGAAAAAAACATAGCGCTTAGTTTGTTCAAAAATGAAAATTGGGATATATTCTTTGTTTATTTCAGCATATTAGACATAATACAGCATAGACTATGGCGTTTCTTTGATGAGAGCGACCCAACTTACATACAAAACGAGCTTTCAAATACAATTCCAAATTTTTATAAGAAATTTGATATGATTATTTCTGAATTCTTAAATTTAAATCCTGAAGTGCAATTAATAATAATGAGCGATCACGGCCATAAGATAAGGCCGACAAAGACCGTAAATATTAATGAGCACCTAAGAAGAAATGGACTCTTGATATCGAAGAATGAAAAGAAGTTCATACTAGGCGTCTCGCGAAAAATAATACTCAAAACAATGAATAGGTTTAAGATTGAGCATTTGATGATTCACATCATCTCTAAAAATAAAAGGCTTATAAAAGCAGGCAAATCGATTTATTCTTCGACTGGCAGTATAGATACAAGAAAAAGCTTAGCGTATCTTTCTACATTTGCTGGAATTAAATCATACTCATACGGCGGAATCAATATTAACAGAGAACGAATTCCTACTGATGATTATGAACAAATACGGGACGAATTGATGAAATCAATCTCAAGAATAAAAAATCAAGATGGCAAGCCCATAATAAAATGGATTGCACGTAGGGAAGAAAAGTTCAAAGGAGAATATGCCGAAAAGATTTATCCTGAGATATTATTCGAACTAAACGGCGAATATTGTGTAGGTTGGGATTTGAATTCTGATGTTTTCGGAAAGGCGTATGACCATACGGTTGCTTCCGGCGGCCATGCGAAGGAAGCGGTTATTCTAATTAAGAATATTTCTCATTATATTAATAGGCCTGATATTAACATAATAGATGTTGCGCCAACAATATACGATTTGTTTGAAATAAATTATCAGGATTTCGACCTCGATGGCACTTCTATATTAGGATAAATACAAAAAGATGCGAGATACATGCTAAGAGAACAAATTATAGCAACAGCTTGTATATGTTTATTTATTTTTATTCCTGGCCTAATACTACATTTGAACGGAGTTATCGATCCCTATAATTTATTAACAGCAGTTTCTGTTGAACTCTCTTTAAAACAAGGGGTTATGACTCCGGTTTCTATTGGTAATTATTATTCAGATCCTAGAGAAATGGGATTTCTTGGATATCCTATTATTTTGGGAATACTTGTAATAGTAACCAATCTAGATATAATGCGTTTATTGACATTACCTATTGGATGTCTAATGGTACCTTTTGTCTATTTCGCCTTGATATATAGATTATTTGATTCAAAGATATTAGCCCTATGTTTTGCCATTTATATGGGATTCGATCCGTCGTTAGCACCAGGACATTATAACGTATTTGCATATACATGGGACAGAACACTCTTATTTGCATTTTTTATTTGTTTTATTGAAATCTTAAGTGGTAAAAAGAGCAGTCAGACATTCAAAATATTATTAATGGTCATTTTTATAGGAACGTATAACATCTATTGGACGACACCATTTTTAATGATAATTTTTCTGGTAGTGGCTAATATATTATATTACACAAATTTTCGTAATATAAACGGAGCTAATAAAACGATTAACATTCAAAGTTTATTGATGTGTATAGTTATTGTTTTATTTTTTAATAATGTTATCTATGCAGAATTCATTCCTTCTGTTTTGGACGAGAAATATGGCACTTATGACGATGCGATTACCAAATTATCAAAATGGATCCCATTTAAAACAGCCAGAACTGATGAAATATCTACTGTAACCGCTTCAAACGACACATCTTCTTATGAGTTAATATTAATCTTAAGATATGTTACCATACTGATACCTATAATCGCATATATGTTATTAACAATAATAAAATATATAAAAGATGGGGCATTTGGTCACAGGGTTGATAGCTATTCTTACTTGATGTGGGGGATATTAGTGTCGGCAGTTTTGCAGACGATAGGTTATTCTCTTAGAGGGCATTTAAGCTTAAGATACATCTGTATCCTGTTTCCTATATTGGCCATGATATGTCTAATCAGAATGAACACAAAGAAAATTTTTATTAATATATACTTACTTATGTTGGTAGCTTTAACAATAACTGGATTCTCCTATTTGGCATTAGATGAGTTTAGTTCGCTCAATAAATCCAAAAATTCCGAAATAGGTTTGAAATTTTTATTAAATACGTCGTCTGAAGATCCTGCATTTATCACAGAAATCAATACATATGGAATGTATTTGTTGCTCTCTGCGAAGGAAAATAAAAATGTATATATGTATAGATATACTAACGAAATTTATGATGCAGTTATCAACCCCAATTCAAGACATGCCGTAAAGTTATCATCACAAGCAGATTATATCACTATTAATAGAAACAATATACGATCCCCAATATCTGTCGGTGGGTGGAGAAGCTATGAAGCTCTTAATATACATGTAGCCAATATAACGAATAATGGCAAACTGAATAAAATATATGATGACTCAATCATATGGCATTATGAAATAAAATAATTGTTGGACCATAAAGGCTGTATCGAAGGAGTCTCTATACATGCTAAGACTGTGCACGGAGGATTGAAAATAATGAGGGAAGTACGGTTTTTTGTTGTAGGGGTAAGAAGTGGAATGAACCTTGGAATAATGGGGATAGTTACCTCTTCAATAAGGCAACTTCTTACGATTTGCGATGGAGAATTTTCGATAATCACGTTAACCCGCGAATTTGACGAAAGGCTTTATGCTAAATCATTACCCGGCATACCAATAGAATTAATCGGTATTGACACTGTACGTGGTCCCTATATATTTCGTGTTTTCGCCCATATAATAAAAGCTATTCCAGAATTCCAAAGAGCTGATATTATCCTTGATATGAGCGGTGAGGTTCCTGCAAAAGCATTTCCAGCAAGAATGTTCGAACTATCTCTAGCGAGAATATTTCGAAAGCCCGTAGTGATAGTAGCTCAAACATTCTATGAACAGACTAACCCTCTATTGAAGTTTTGTGAGAAATTTATTCTCAGCAAGGTATCTTTGCTAATTGTGCGTGAGCAAATAAGTTATAACTATCTAAAAACGTTATCATCTAATAAAGTACACCTTACCGCAGATCCTGCTTTTTTACTTCCAAAATGTTCTCAAGAACGCCTAAATGAAATTATAGATTCAGAAAATTTGCCGAAAGATTCAAAGATCGTAGGTATTTCTCCTACATTAGGGGCGCTAACTAGATCACCATCTCTATTGGAATCTATACGTACAATATGTAATTATGTTATTAATGATTTAGATATGCATATAGTGTTCGTCCCTCACGTAGTAGGACCCGTAAGTAATGATATCGATGGAATAGAAGAGATATTAAAGAAGGTTAAGAATTCTGACAAAATCCACGTCTTGGCGAACGAATACACCCCTGAAGAAATAAAGGGAGTAATAGGCATGACACACATATATATATCAATGCGTATGCATGCCGCCATAGCTTCTGTATCAAATTGCATACCCACCATTCTCATTTTAAACTATCATAAAGCTAAGATGCTTAGCAGATTCGGTCTTTCAGACTACATATTTGATGAAAAGCAATCAGAGAGTACATATTTAAATGCCGTTAAAAACTTATTGCAACATCATGACATAATGAAATTAGAATTGACTAGATCAATAACTGATGCTCAAAAAGAATCACTTCAAACATTCGAAATAATTCAAAAGTTTCTGGATGGGGAGGATTAGAATTATTTTGCTGTAAATTGGTCAAGACGTGGTGTAGTTGCATATTAACATGATCAGAAAAATATATATTAAGAAAAAGGATGGCGAGTTATCGAAGATAATCAGAGATCCACTTTATATAAATTCTTTTTTTTTAATATTGACAACACTATTTAGTGACGGTTTCGGATATATATTCTGGTTATTAGCAGCCAAATATTATTCCCAGACTGAGTTAGGAATTGCTGCAGCGTTATTATCTTCTATGGGACTAATTTTACTTTTATCAAGATTTGGCCTAGATAGTTCTTTGATACGTTTTTTCCCTGAAAGAGACAAAAGCAAAATATTTAATACTTCGATTATAACATCATTAGGTTTAGCATTGTTTTTGGGATTTATTTTTGTTTCTGGTGTAGATATTTGGGCTCAAGAATTAGAAATATTAAAATCTCCACAAGGAATATTATACATACTTATTTTAGCAGCAGGCACAATAAGTTCATTTACTGCTGTTGCTCTAATCGCAATAAGAGAAACTAAGATCCGATTAATACAAAGCATAATTATTGGTTCGAGGGTAATCTTTCTAATACCACTCTCTTTTCTTGGTGCTCTGGGAATTTTTAGCTCGGTCGGTTTATCTCTTGTATTCTCTGCATTTTTTGCATTAATATTTTTACGTACTGTAGGAATATTTCCAAAAATCGAGTTCGATAAAACATTCATGAGAGACTCCATCACATATACAACTAAAAATCACATATGCAATATATTAATTATAGCTCCTAACTTCGTTCTGCCAATTTTAACATTATCTGCTCTAGGACCCGATGAGACTGCTCAATATTATGTATCGTTTATCATTGCTAGCGCATTATTCATAATACCAAATTCGATTAGTACGTCACTTTTTGTAGAGGGTAGTTATGGAAAAAGCATAAGAAAATCTGTATTGATGTCGTTCTTTGCAATATTATTAATATTAACCCCTTTAGTAATATTTTTTTGGTTCGCAGGATCTTGGATTTTAAACACTCTAGACGAAGAATACGGTCAATCGATCGAGCTATTAAGATTGATTGTCGTTTCAAGTTATTTTGTTACTATATTTTCATTATATGCCTCTATACGGAGAATACAAAAAAAGATGGGCATGTTAACCGCGATAAGTCTCGTATTATTTTTAATGATTATGATCTTAAGCGTATTATTTATGCCTCTCATGGGAGTGAATGGCTTAGGATATGCGTGGCTGGTAAGCTACTTCACAATATCAATAATTATTTTGTTGGATTTGGCAAAAGAGATATAACAGTCAGCAGTTAAGGCAAGAATCGCGATGTGGCAGCAATCTCGGTAGGAAGTCCAATTAGGACGACTCGATATTCTTAAAACCGAACCGCATCTTTGCAGCGCATAATAAGCGTGAACGGATCAATTCGGCCCGGATGGCTCCGCCCCTCGGAAAGGCAACCACCCTCTCGATGGCAGTGGTTCTGCGCCACAAGTCAAATACGTTTCCATTCGTGTCCGGTTAAGGAATTGTTAATGATTTATTGCTGATTTTGATTAGAGATATACCTTATTTTACTGTATAATTAGTTATTTAATTTATAGAATGTGGTATATTTAGTGGCGAATTTTCTTAACCGATCACATATGAATACGTTTCGATCCAAGGGAGAAGGTGTACAGTCCCGATCCCAGCGCGAAGGTGTATAGTCCTGATCCCAGCGCGAAGGATCGTATTCCCGGTCCAGGCGCCCAGGATCCTCCGGGCGGACCGGCTCCCCCGAGGGCGGCGGCAGAGGCGGCGGGGGCCCCCGAATAAGACGGCCCGCCTTTTTGCGGAAGAGCGGTGGCCAGCTATCAGTTCTGCCGTCCCGAGGTCGAAAGAAGCGAGGCCGAGGCTGCCGATCGGGGTCGAATATGAAAAGAGCCTATACCCCAGCTCTCAGATGATCCCCTTCTCCTTCAGGGCCGTCTCGATCCGCTCAAGCCGCATATCGATGTTGCCCTTCATGTCGGTCCGAAGCCCCCGGACCTCTCCCGTCGTCTCGTCCTGCTTGTCGATCATTATGTCCTGCTTATCGATCATTATGTCCTGCTTGTCGAGCATCTGGTCCTGCTTATCGAGCATCCGGTCCATCTTGGAATCGATCCCCTTGATCGCCGTTATGGTCTCGTCCTGCTTGTCGAGCATCTGATCCTGCTTGTCGAGCATCTTGTCCATCTTCTGCCCCAGGTCGGAAAACCCGAACCTGGTGACGTCTATCAGCTCTTTGAGGAGCTCGGCGGACCTGTCGAGCCTCGAGTCCGTCTCCCCTTCATCCACGAGCTTTGAGAAGGCCTTGAACTCGCCGGTTGCGATAGACCGCACCACCTCGACATCGGAGACGTCGATGAGGGTGTTCTTGACCTTCAGGGCGGAGGCGAACCTGTCTAGGGCCGCAGCATCTGCCTCGGCGACGACCTGCACCCTCCCGTTGGGGAGGTTTCCAACCCACCCGGTGATCCCCATATCCCGGGCCAGGGCTATGACCTTCGACCTGTAGCCGACCTTCTGGACCCGCCCCGAGACGGAGATCACAAAACGCTCCATAGATGGAGGTCTGGGGCTTATTTTGATATAAGTCTTCTCGTCCCCGGCAGGAGAGGGGGGAGGTGGCATCTTCTAGCGTCGGGTGACGTGCCGGGGAAGGTGGCGGCGAGGGGAGACGGTTGGGAAGTGAGAAGATGCAAGGATAAGGGAGAAGGAGAGGCGCCCAGAGTCCTCCGGGCGGCCGGACCGGCTCGCCGGAGGGCGGCGGCTGAGGAGGCGGCGGCCCCTTTTTGCGGAAAGATCGGTGGGTCTAACGGTTCCGCCATCCCGAGGTCGAAAGGCGGTGAGCAGAGGCTGCCGGTCGAGATCGATTATGAAAAGAGCCTATGCCCCAAGCCCTCAGATGATCCCCCTCTCCCTCAGGGCCGACAACACCCTCGCCGCGGTCCCGCCTCCATCCGGTCGAGGCGGACGTCGAGGGCGGAAAGGCCGGTGGGCCCCGACCCCGCCCGGCGCCCCCGATCCATCACTATAATTGGAGCCGTAAGAATGCCTTCCGATCCTGGACCGCACTCACGAAGGACGGCTTGATCGCTGGGACAGAAGCTCAGTCGAGCATCAGCGAATCAAATCGGCCTTCTCCTGTACCGCCCCAATTCCACG
>Ga0334890_1005009_pt1 | contig 11601 bp, 5 predicted proteins | sample GraSluR1_MG_3_FD_207220 | JGI IMG/M metagenome (GOLD analysis project Ga0334890, IMG submission 207220) | Sludge microbial communities from methane-producing bioreactor in Wageningen University, Netherlands - Granular Sludge_31_08-R1 | ecosystem: Engineered > Bioreactor > Anaerobic > Unclassified... | reverse complement strand
GACGCAGCAGCTAATAGATGATGTTTATGCACGACAGGATAAGATCCTGGAAAACAGGGATATTCTTGAAACACTTTTAGTCAGGTGTCACGTGGAGGCGAAGGAAGCATGGGAGAGGGGTGCAACTGAGAGCAAGATGAAAGAGATTCTGACCGGCATAAGGCATGCCCAGTGGAGATGGGATTTTGTGGCCGCGGGCCACGGCAACTCTTTCCACTCGCCTGTGGAAACGGGAAGGATCATTTCCGGAGGCATCGCAATAGCTCAGGAAACAAGGGTAAAACTGGCAAGAGTGCTGGCTTCGCTGGGCTACAACGAAGAGGTGCCATACCCTGACATAAGCACAAAAGAAAAAGTACAGGAATATATTGGTCTCGATATGAATAAACTTAAAGCTGAAAAGAAAAGCTTCCTGGACAGAGTCTTGCCTGAGTGGATAAAAGTGGGGCGGGTAAGGGAATCGGGTTATGATAATTAGGCTTTCTTCAAGGTTTCTTAATACACTCAGACAATCATAAAATCACGGGGAACATCAACTATCCTGACTATATCAGAGATCTTTTTACGGATATCGAAACCCATTCTGCATCGGGTATTGCAGGTGGTACAGGCTAAGCATGGAACTCCGGTTACTCCGGCTTCAATTAGTGTGTTTTTTGCAAGCGGCATGTTATGATAGCCCCAGGCGTACATGTAGCTTCTCATGAAGGTGGGGATATCGACCCCGTATGGGCAGCCTGGCAGGCATTCCCCGCAATGCTGACAGAAAATTCCGGAATTATTTGCTCCTGTAACAGGAAAAAGATCTGTCAACTCCTGATCTGTCAATTCCGGATCGGACATAACACTAAAATTCTGCTCCAGCTGATCAAAGTTAGCGGAATCGGGTACGGTTGTGTGAATTTTTTCGTTACGTATAACCCATTTAAGGGCAGCCCTGGTATTTACCGGCTTTGTTCTCTCCTTGTCGTACCAGGCACCGGCCATTGTTTTCATTGCTATGATACCCAGGCCTTTAGTGGTGGCATAGCTGATAGCTTCATCAAGTTCCTTACAGTTATCTTTCATGAAGTTATAGCTGGTCATTACCACATCATGAATACCTGAATCAGCGGCGGCCCTTATTGCTTCGGGTTCATAACGATGTGTTGCGATACCCGTAAACCTGGCAATCCCTTCCTTCTTAAGTGTTTCCATTGCCCGCAACGCCGGCTCATGCATAACTGATTCACGTCTTGCTGCAAAAGGTTGTGTAAAGATATCAACGTAATTAACTCCCAGCCTTGAGAGGGTTGCCCTTGCCCGTTTGATTAATTCGTCATGGGAAAAGCCTGTCTTCAGGACGCCGGTCGGTGTGTCGATCCAACTGATGTCGAAGGAGTTTGTCAGAATCATATATGAATCTCTCGGGACTCCCTTAAGTGCTTCTCCGATCATTTTCTCATTATTACCCTCCTGGTAGGCTGCTGCAGTGGCAAACAATTTCACTCCCCTGTCGAGAGCATTACGGACGAGTGCAGGATTATTCGTGTTCCCTGTCCCCATGCTTACGACCGGCAGCTTAATCCCTGTTTTCCCGAGAGTCCTGATTATCACTTTGTTTTCATTCGGGGTAGTTCCTTTTTCCACCGCAACACCTAACCTGCCCGATAAACCGGCACCTGTGGCTGTAAGCAGCGTGTTCCTGATGAATCTGCGTCTGTTTTGCATGATTGAACGGTTTTAGAATTTCTATATACGGGAAAGTTACTAATTTCAGCCAGGAATTTCAAGTGTAAAAGTGACATCACATTGGATATTGAAATTAATCTACTATATTGGTTACGGTCAAATATGTGCAGCAAATAAATAACACGGTTCCGGCCGGAATTTAAAAGATCAATAACAGAGTCTGAGGATGGAGTGGTTGTCGTCGATAACGGAAAATGTATTTTACGAAATAGCTGTTATTTTGTTTCTGGCAGCCATTCTGGGAGCGATCGGCCAGTTTTTGAGGCAGCCGCTTATAGTTATGTTCATTGCCCTTGGTATTCTTGTCGGGCCATCGGTGCTTGACATAATCCAATCCAAGGAGAACATTCACCTGCTGGCGGAGATCGGCATTGCTGTCCTGCTTTTCATTGTCGGGCTCAAGCTTGACCTTCGCATTATCAAATCTGTAGGTAAAATAGCCGCTATGACCGGAATGGGCCAGGTGATATTCACCTCACTGTTTGGTTACCTGATTGGACTGGGGCTCGGTTTTTCACCTCTTCACAGTTTCTATATAGCAGTGGCGCTGACTTTTTCCAGCACCATTATTATTGTAAAGCTTCTTTCAGACAAGAAAGAGGTTGATTCCCTGCACGGGCAGATAGCCATAGGCTTTCTTATCGTTCAGGATATAGTGGTTATCATTGTGATGATCATACTCTCGGGAATGAGGCCTTCAGAAGAGGTGTCGCTTACGGTTGATCTTATTAAGAAGTTCATGGCAGGAGTTGTTCTTCTGGTGATAACTATCATTGCCATGAAGTGGATCATTCCGAAGCTCAGTTACTTTCTGGCAAAATCGCAGGAGATGCTGGCCCTCTTTGCCATCGGGTGGGCCGTCACCCTTGCTGCGGCAGGTGAACTTATGGGTTTCAGCGCCGAGGTAGGCGCTTTCCTCGCGGGAGTGAGCCTTGCCTCATCCGATTTCAAGGATACAATCAGCAGCCGCCTGACAAGCCTGAGGGACTTCCTGCTGATATTCTTTTTCGTTAACATGGGCTCGGAACTCGATCTCCTGGTGATCGGCGATCAGATTCTGGCCGCCCTGATATTCTCATTGTTCGTCCTGATCGGAAATCCGGTGATAGTACTTATCATAATGGGTGCGATGGGTTACAGGAAAAGAACTTCCTTTCTGGCAGGACTTACTGTAGCGCAGATAAGCGAATTCTCGCTGATCTTTGCCGGACTGGGACTGGCTGTCGGACATATTACCGAAGAAATACTCGGGCTTATTACCCTTGTGGGACTGATCACGATAGGCTTGTCGACATACCTGATACTTTATTCGCATCAGATTTACGAGTATATTTCACCGGCCCTGCGAATATTCCAGAGGAAGAATCCCTACCGCGAATCGACTGAAACAGCCATAGCAAAGAAACAGTATGATATCATTCTCATAGGGCTGGGGAGGTTTGGCCGCCACGTGGCTGAGATGCTTGATGAGCACAGTGAAATAAGTTACCTTGGGATAGACTTTGACCCTACCATCGTTAAGAGCTGGCAGGAGATGGGGAAAAATATAATATATGGCGATATAGAGGACCCTGAACTTCTGGAGCGGCTTCCCGTCAGGAACGTGAAATGTATAATAAGCACAATTCCGGATGCGGATCATTCCAGGCATCTGATCAGGACACTCCGGAAAAGCAGGTACAAAGGCAGGATCTTTCTTACTGCACAGGGAGAGAAGGATTATGAACTGCTTAACACCTGCGGCGCCGACCAGGTGCTGATCCCCCAGCAGATGGCTGCAGAATATTTCTATAATGCCTGGCTACGGAACCTTATCTCAGACTCCGGGCCCGGATAGCCGGAGACAGATTTTTGTTCAAATTTTTTTTCATGGATAATAAGAAGTAATTATTTCTATATTTATGGTTTGAATCCTCATTTATATCTTTACCTCTAAACATTAACACAATGAGAATTAATCATTTTTTAAATCGTCTGGCAGGGTTGTTTATCCTGGCAGTGGTTTCGATCAGCCTTCCTGCCCAGGAAGAACAGACTGACAGGGAATTTGTACCCCGTTCCGGACAGGCGGGGAAAGATGTTATCTGGGTTCCCACACCCCAGGCACTTGTTGATAAAATGCTTGAAATTGCGAATGTCACACCGAGTGACTTTGTTATTGATCTGGGATCGGGTGATGGCCGGACGGTAATTACTGCAGCTAAACTGGGTGCCAGGGCCCTCGGTATAGAATATAATCCGGACATGGTTGAACTCTCAAAGAAGAATGCTGCCAGTGAAGGAGTAAGTGACCGCGCACAATTCATGCAGGCTGATCTGTTTGAAGCTGATTTTTCGAAGGCAACGGTTATAACCATGTTCCTTCTTCCCTCAATTAATGTCAGATTAAGACCGAAGCTTCTTGATCTGAAGCCCGGAACCCGTATTGTATCAAATACTTTCGATATGGAGGATTGGATGCCGGATGAAACTGCAACTCTGCTTAAGGATTGCAGTTCATGGTGCGACGCACTTATGTGGATCATCCCTGCTAAAGTTGAGGGAACCTGGAAGATGCCGCAGGAAGAGCTTCATCTCACCCAGACCTTTCAGATGTTGTCGGGCACACTTAAATCAGCAAATAATTCAGTTCCTGTCACCGACGGAAAGCTTACAGGAGCTCAGATCACCTTCAGTGCAGGAGGTGCAATTTACACAGGCACTGTAAACGGCAATGTCATAGAAGGCTCTGTAACAACAGGTCAGCAGAGCACAAAGTGGAAAGCTGTCAGGGTTGAAAACTGAATAAATATTTCAGCAGGGTCATTGGGTGTAAATGCCTGTCTCTGAAGAAACTCAGGCAGACAAAGAAGGAGCGGGAATGGGGTCAGGTGATAATGGACAAGATTATCATACGGATTCAAAGTCTTTGTTTTGCATATTCAGAGGGAGACAATCCGAACATTTCCCGGAAGCATTTGGCAAAATAAGAAAGATTGTTGAATCCCACCTGGTATGTCACTTCTGCAATGTTGCCAAAACCTTTATCAAGTAACTGGGCTGCCCGTTTCAGACGTATGGTGCGTATAAATTCGCTGGGCGACTGATCAGTCAGAGCCTTCAGTTTCCTGAAAAGTTGCACTCTGCTCAGTGCCATTTTATCAGTTAACATGGAGACATCGAAGTCAAAATTATTCAAATGTTCCTCAATAATGGAAATTGTTTTGCTGATGAATTTCTCATCTTCGGAAGTAATCGAAATATCTTTCGGATATAATCTGACATTCCTGCTAAACTGTTCCCTCAGTGTTTTACGTTGCTCTATCAGGTTTTTTATCCTGGAAACCAGTTCCTGAATGTTAAATGGTTTGCTGATATAATCATCGGCGCCTCGTTCAAAGCCTTCGATCCTGTTTTCGACGGATGCTCTTGATGTCAGCATGATTACAGGGATATGACTTGTTCTCTCGTCTGTTTTGAGTTTTTCACACATTTCCAAACCGTCCATCTCCGGCATTGCCAGATCAGTTATGATAAGATCAGGTACCATTTCAACAGACTTATTAAGTCCTTCTTTCCCATTCCCTGCTTCGTATAAGAGGTATCTTTCTCCCAGGTTTTCAATTATGTGAGCACGTAAATCGGCGCTATCATCCACAATAAGAATCTGCGGTCTTTCCGAAACTTCCCCGACATTCATAAAATGATCTTCATATCCTGGATTATCATAAGGCATGACAGCATGTATCGTTACAAAGGATTCATTTATGTCGTTCCATTCCCTGAGGATGTATTCCTCCTGCTGAAGGTGTTCAAAACCGATGGGAATGGTAACTGTAAATTCACTGCCCTGACCGGGTTTTGAATTTATTAAGATTTCTCCGTGCTGCATCCTTACAAGCTCTTTTGCAAGGGATAAGCCAATTCCCGTACCACTCAGATCCATTCTGACACTCCCTTCCAGTTGATAAAACCGGTCGAATATCTTATCTGTCAGGTCTGCCGGAATACCAGGACCCGAATCCTTCACGGATATCTCAATAACATTCGGATGCCTGTCCTGATGAATTTTAATGTAGCTGTCAATTATGCCGCCTGCAGGAGTGAATTTGAAGGCATTTGATAACAGGTTGTATACAATTTTCTCTATTTTATCCTGATCATAATAAGTACGGAATGGATCTCCCGGGATCCGGAATTTAAACCTGATATTGTTCCTCTCGGCAAGTGGAGTGAAGCTGTTAAAGATAATCATCAGAAACCTTAATAAATCCGACTCTATAAGTTCAAGCCTCATACTTCCTGAATCGATTTTTGAAAGGTCGAGTAACTGGTTGGTCAGAGCCAGCATACGGGAAGCGCTCCGGTGCATTCTTTCCATCGTGGTCCTGTTTCTTTCACTCAGCTCCTTTTTTGTAAGCATATCTTCAAGCGGACCTAAAATAAGAGTCAGGGGGGTACGGAATTCATGGGAGATATTTGTAAAGAACCTGGTTCTCATCTGATCCATCTCCATTATCTGTACGTTCTTCTTTTCGATTTCCTGTTTTTGTTTTATCATTTCAGCAGTACGCTCCTGTACCCTGGCGTCCAGATACATTTTTGCTTCAAAGTTCCGGAGCATTGCACTCATTTGCTGGGTAAAAACCATGAAGGAGGCCTTTACTTCCTCAACTATTTCATCATAATAGTCCCTCTTATTAAAAGAAATCCCACCCAGGAGCATACCATGAAGATTTTCATCCTCATCATAAAACGGGGAAATTATTATACTGACCAATCCTAATATTCCAAATGGTTCTGAAGCCGGATCAACCTGTTCCGTCAAAATATTACCCGTTTTTATGAATTCTTTGGAGGATATCCAGTTACCATTTAATTGCCATGCTTCTTCCGATACATTTTCGGTTCCATAAAATGCTTTAACCTTCATCACATTCTCAGCTCTGTTATAAATATAGAAAGCACTGCATTCAACCTCAAAGGTCTCTATAACAGATTCAATTGTGATGTCAGCAAATTCTTCAAGAGTCTTTGCCTGGATTACCTTCTGACTGTACTTCTGAATAGATTTAAAAAGTGACAGATCGTGATCAAGTTTACTCCTGGTAACTATTAAATCCTGTTCTACTTTCAGGAAACGGATGATCTGCGCCTGGAAATCATCGCACTTATTTTTTAGTTCATTATAGGATGGTTTGTTTTCCATACATTTTGGGTCATTTTAACTATAATCCACATGCACACAATGCACTCCCTTTCCTTCCATTCCGGGCTGGAAACATGCGCTGTCGGATATACAATCAGCCTTCTTCAGATTACCCGATTTCCATTTCCTGATAAGGTCAGGTTCACGGATCAGGGGCCGGCAGAGTGAAATATAATCTGCAACTCCTGTCTTGACCAGTTCGTCTGCGGTTTCGAAGGTCCTTATCCCTCCCACCAGCATTACAGGTATCCTGACTCTTTCTTTAAGACGTTTTGCAGCTTCAGCATAAAAGACATCATCCCTCGAGACAGGAGAGAATGAGCTGTCCGGATTGCCGGTTAAAAGTGCACCAATGGTACCCCCGCTTATCTCAATGGCATCAACTCCGGCATTTTCAAGCATTGCGGAGACTTCCAGCATTTCATCAGTATTGAATCCACCGGGAAGAAGATCATCGGAATTGATCTTTACCAGGACAGCAAACTTATCACCTGTTGCTTCTCTGATCCTTCGGGCAACTTCAACTACAATCCGTGCACGGTTTTCCAGGCTGCCCCCGTATTCATCTTTTCTTTTATTGAAGAAAGGTGAAAGGAACTGGCTCAGCAGCCAGCCATGGGCAGCATGGATCTGTACTCCTTCAAATCCTGCCTCTTTAGCCCTGACGGCGGCATTACGAAAAGCATTTACTGCTTCTTCAATTTCGGATTTTGACATTTCTTTTCCTGTCTTACCATCCGGTGTTTCAAGCGAAGAGGGCCCAAGCGGTATATTCCCGCTTAAAATGGGTGCGGAAAACAATCCTCCATGAACTAATTGCATCACAACTGGTGATCCTGCTTTGTGCATAAAATATGTCATTCGTTCAAGACCCGGCAGGAGGTTATCGTCATAAACACCCATCTGGCCGGTAGCACAAACGGCATTCCTTGCAACATAGGTCATCTCGGTTATTATCAATCCGGTTTCACCACGGGCAACCGGCAACATCGAACTGATAAGTGAGGAAGAACAGGATCCGTCATGGTTTGATTTCCCCTGCCATGTTGCAGACCAGACAAATCGGTTCTTCAGATTTATATTTCTAATTGTTGATATATCAAACAACTTTGTTCTTTTTACAACTTCCGGTTGTAGTTGTATATCTTCTTTTCTTAATGCCTGTTTACGTTTTACAATAACATACAAGGAAGTTGTAAAACTTTGTATACGGTTTTTACCGGCCAATGGAGTGTATTCACCGCCACTGTACATTCCAAACCATGGTATGTCTTCCCCTTTACGCAGAGGATATTGCAGCTTGCTGATTATTTCTTCCTTTATGATCTGGTTGAAGAGCAATTTTCCCCTTGTAGCACAGTCTGCATGGAAAACGGCCACAGGTTTCCTGCCTTCAATACGGTCAAGGATCTGCACCATCAATCGTTCAACTCCATCGAGGATCTTGTTTTCATTCCGCCGCGTCAGCCATACTTCCCCCTTTTCAGGGAGTGCAAACAAACCGCCAATACTCATATCCGGCCTGGGCAAAGCTCCAAATACCAGATATCTGCTGCCATATTCCTCATGAACTTCTGGCGGCAGCTCTATTGCCAGCGGGGCAAATGCAAGTACATCAGAAACTGATGAAGTTTCCGGCAAACCCAGTCTTTCGGTCCATCTTTTCCATGCCGGCTTCCCGTCAAGTTCAAATATGACGAATTTATCTGCCCGGGTAATTATAAAAGGATCTCCCACCACTTCAAATCCGTGGTTGCCCTGGCTTATAACTTCCAGTGACGGATCAGCAAATCCGTACATTACAGCTCCCTGTTCATATATATGCTCCCCGTAAAACTGAAAAGTGCTTATCATCTTCATATTATCGATAGAAGCCCCTCCATTTATCGGGATGTCAGGGCCAAAAACAGACTCAATGCCATCTATTATTGTACCTAATGGTGGAATTGTGAAAGAAGGGTGTACAAAGATCATATTGATCTCAGGACACTTTCTTTTCAGATCATTGGCCATAACCCGTCCCAGATCGTATGAGTCAGTTCCTTTTGCAAAATCTTTACCTGTAACTGCAAATTCATTTTTATTCCCTTTTACAGCCATAATTGCAAGGGCTTTCAATGATTCATTTGGGCCCTCTTTTCCTATGACACCGGCACAGGTACAACCTGCGATCTGTGCTCCGGGAGAAAGTTTGCGGGCTTCACTTAACAGATTCCTGAAATTGTGTCCTATGGCCGTATAGATGATCAGAAGGTCACAATCAAGGTTGTTTTCACCCGCAAGTGCATTTTCAAGACACTCGTTTATGGCTCTCTTTGAGTCAACAATACTTGTACTGGCGGAAAAAAATCGTAACATGGTTTATAATTATATGGTTAGTATCGTGAAAAATCATATCCTGAATAAATCATTATCAAGTTATGAATTTCTGAAGAATGGATTTATAATCTGATAGCATTTCGCACTACTCACTGCAATAAATAGATTACTCAGATTAAAGCTTTATTGATCAGCCCCGTTCAAAACTGACAGGAGAATGAGAAAGTATCACCTCGAGCAAATTTCAACCTGACTTTCTTCCGGATCTTATCCCCCTATTATAAAGGTATAACTATACTTAAGCATAATCGTACGTATGCTGAAACGGGGCAGTTCGGGAATTTCACGTTCCCTGCAGGTGTTAAGACCTTCATCATAAACTATATAGAGATCATGTCCTTCCCTTGGATTGTACCTGAACCTTATGTTAGTGATGATCTTATTAACAGCACTATTGTATTGCGCCAATGAAACCAGGGAAAGCCTGCTGTTCAAAAATGCAGATATTTTCAATCGCCCTATATGCCCTGTAAATTGCTGATCCCTGTCAGGGAAGCTAACCCGGTTTATCTGATACATCCCTTCCAACTGCAAATGAGCAGAGATATTGGCAACAGGGATTAAACTCATTGAAATACGCCGTCCATCATAAAAAGAGCCAGCATCAATTATTGTTCCTATATTATAAGGGCTTCCTCTTCGCAGGTTGTATATAAGCTTCAAACCATAAAAAGTATATTTTCCTGTCGGAACATTAGTATCATCTGAAATTGAAAATAATTCTGTAACATCTTCTTTGTATTGTTTGAAAGCTATCGAACCGTATGAGTTTGCCTTTGTTTCGAATAGCCATCCAATAGATATTTGAGAAGACTCTACTTCCCAATCCTCATTTCGTAAAAATGTAAATCCTTCAATAAAAACCTGGTGGTTCTGCAGTCCGGATTTTTCACCCGGGAACCATCCATATTGCACCCTGTCGCCAAAACGAGTATAATTATCCCGACGTTCATATCCAATACCCGGGTTGAAATCATCCCCGGATCTTGAGTAACTGAGATTATATCCAGGTCCTTTATCATTTCGCCGGGTCCAGTTTACACATATCTTTGAAGGCTCTAAAGCTACTACCTGGTTTTTATTATTATTTTCGAAGCTTTGAGCCCATTTTAGGGTCAAATAATCATCTCCAAATAAACGGAAGATACCATCAATTCCATAAGCAGTATTCCAGCTATCCCTGTTTCTTATTCTGGAAGTAACCATGCCTCCTATATAAGAATACTGATTAATGACCTGCCTTCGCAGCCGCATTACATTAAAATTTTCTGATGGTAGATCCTCAAACTTCTCTGTCTGCATGTTAAGAAACCCTATGTCCCATGGCCCGATTCTGCCAACCAACCTTGCACCACCATAGATGCGTACCCTGTCTCCTTCGTGCAATCCGATACGCCGGCTATAGAAGAGACGGTCAGCATCTTCAAATCTGAATTCAAAGTTCCCCTGGCGTTCCTGGAAAAAAAGTCTTTTTTCTGGAAAGAACAACGAATACCGCGTAAGGTTTATCATTTGGTCATCTGCCTCTACCTGTGCAAAATCTGGATTTAAGGTAATATCCAGTGTAAGATTGTTTGTAAGCCCATATTTAACATCCAATCCTGCTTCATGAACAAATTTATCATCCCTTTGATATGCTGTTTTAGTATCGTTTAGTTTTTTTGATTGTCCTAAACCGCCAATCAAATAGGGAGTGATGTAAAGAGGATTGTGACTTTTGACACCTTCAAATAGAACCTTTTTTGTTTGTGATGGCATAACCCACCCCCAAGCACCAAACTTTTGCGGCATCAACGGGAAATTATCCATTTCGAATTTTCTTGCAATAAACCGTAAAACTGAGATGCCCATTACAGCCTGACCATCTTTTTCTTCAAATCTAAGACTTGAGAAAGGTATGCGTATCTCTGCAAACCATCCATCATTATTACGGATGGTTGCCACATCCCAGAAGGTATTCCAGGTTGTATTTGCATTCTGAACCGGAGCACCAACACCATCATTTAATATATTCACATCTGTGCGCGTTCCAGCCGGAGTGGTAAGAAACACTAGCGCATTTTCATTATCATTGAATGCATCAATGACTATTGCCATATTATCCGATGCATAACTCCAAATATCGCGCTTAAAAGATGTTGCTTGTATCTTAGAAGGAACACTATCATATAATCGTCCGGCAACGTAAAGATAATCATCGTCATAGCCTATTAATATCTCCGTACGCTCTGATGGTGCACTGCCAAAATTTGGTACCCTCATAACCATTGGTAGTGATCCAATGCCCTCCCACGCAGCTTCAT
>Ga0334890_1005008_pt1 | contig 11604 bp, 9 predicted proteins | sample GraSluR1_MG_3_FD_207220 | JGI IMG/M metagenome (GOLD analysis project Ga0334890, IMG submission 207220) | Sludge microbial communities from methane-producing bioreactor in Wageningen University, Netherlands - Granular Sludge_31_08-R1 | ecosystem: Engineered > Bioreactor > Anaerobic > Unclassified... | reverse complement strand
CGGTTTGCTGCAGCCTGTTTGAAAGCTCGGCGTACCTTTTATGCCCGGCCGCCCTGTCCCGGTAATCGGCAGCACTATGCGCCCCCGCCTGCTCCAGGATTTCTGATATTCTTTCCTCCCGTTTATCTAATTCCTTCTGCCTTTCGGACAGGCTCTGCTGCAGCTGGTCCTTGTATTTTTCCATATACCGCCGCTCCAGCTCCAACTTCCGGGCCGCTTCCTCCAGCTCCCGGAGCCGGCCTTTTTGTATCACCGTCCGCCTTATATGGTAAAGGATTAGAATAATAAGCGGTATCGGCAGTATACCAAGGGCAGCACTGCCCCTGACAACCGCCAGCACTGCCGCTGCTGCGGCAGCCGCCGTCAGCAGGGCGCATGTTACAAAACCGCTTCTTATACTGCGTCGGACAGCCTCCTCTCTTTCATCCCGGCCCTGCCGACCGGGAACAAATACTTCACCGTCTGCTGCAGCTGTATCAAGCGCAGTCTCTTCAATCTTTGCCCTAATCCTTGTTATTTCCTGCCTGTCCTGTTCCGCCACCCGTACCAGCGAATAAAGCTCTTCGCTGTCCCCCGGGTCAAAGTCTTGGTATTCCGCGTACTCTTCCAGACTGGCAGTCAGGCCCGCTTTTTCTTCCCTAATCCCTTTAATATCCGCCCAGCGCCGCAAAGCCTGGCTGTCGCTGCAGCTTTTTATCCTTTCTTCAAGCCGCCGTGCAACTGCACGCAGTTTACCGGCCTTTGCTTCGGCTTCCTTGAGCTGCCGGCCAAGGCTTCTTAGGTCCTCCACCGCCGCTGCCGCAGTTTTAATCCCGTTCTCCAGCTCTTCCACCTGCCGGCACAGCCTGCCGTATTCCTTTGTACGGGCCCTGTCGGTACCTATTTCGTCCAGGTATTCCTTAATGATCTTTTCAGCCCTGCCTACCGATATGTCCGCATCCCCGGCGCTGCCCAGGTTCCCAAGCCGTGTCTGTATCTCCCGGGCCAGGGCCTTGTCGCTTTTGCTGCCCAACTGGCTTATGCTGATGGTGTTTCTAAACACCATATGGCTGATACCCAAGTGCCGGCTGGCAAACAGCGGTTCTTTCCTTGCCCTGTGATACCCGAACCTGCCGGTTACATCTTCACCGGTAATATTGTCCAGCACCCTGACGCTTTCCCTGCCCTTCGCCAGGTTTCGTTCCACTTTGTACAGCCCGCCTTCGACCTCGTAAACAAGGCTGCCCTCGTACAAATCGCCGGTCCACGGCCGGTACAGGTAGTACTCGTCCATCATGGACCTTTTCTTTAAGCCGGGCTTGACAAAGCCGAAAAGCATGGCCTCGATAAACTTGTGTATGGTGGACTTTCCCTTTTCGTTGGGCCCGTATATTATGTTAAGGTTGTCCCCCAGCAGAATTCTCGTGTTCGAAAGCCTGCCGAAGGCCTTTATGTACAGTTCCTTTATTATCATCTGCCGGTCACCTTCCTGCCGTTCAAAGCATCCAGCCCTATATAAAGGGCCCTTTCCAGGACTTCTTTTTCCGCGGGGCCGGTTTCCCGTTTAATACGGGCGAGGAGCTGCGTCGCAAACACACCGGTGATGCTGTGTTTTTCCTCTTCCCGAATTGAATCAAGGTCGTAGCCGGGAAGGGTGTTGTTTATGATTTCTGTATAAAAGGTTTCAAAGGCGTTCCGCAGGTATTCGGTATCCGGCTCCAACCCCGGATCTACGCTGCCTTCCAGTAAAAATTTGAAAAGGTTATCCTCTCCCGCGGTTTGTATATGTTTGTTTATCTCTTCCAGTATTGTATCCTGGGTGCCTGACGGATCAAGGATTATCCTTTCGGTAACAAACCTTCTCTTTGCCGTTTCAATGAACTTTACATTGCAGAAGTTTGTGCCCACCGTTCCCATATATATGCCATGCCGACCTTCCTCCGTAAAATCCAGCGGCTCGGGGCTGCCGCAGTATACCGCCTCGGTGCCGCCGCTTTTGTTTACCCTGCCTCCCTTGTGAATATGCCCCAGGGCGGCATAATTGACGCCGCAGCCCGCCAGGTGCTGTGCATATACCGGCAGGTAATCCGAAGCGCTTCCCACGGGAACCACGTCGCAGTGGACAGCCAGTATGTTAACCGCCCCAGCGTCCGCCACAAAGCCCTCAAGCAGCGGCTTTCGTATCCTGGCTTTGTCCCAGCCCAGGCCCCATACAACAGTGTTATAATCCTCCAGCCTTACGGCGCTTACCCGGCTTTCCCTGAAGATATGTACATTGGGCTGCCACCGGCATGTATTGTACAGAGAATCCGCAACGGCGGGATCGTGGTTGCCGGGTGCTATGAAAACCCGTGTACCGGGAATCTGCGCAAACCTGTCGTTTATCCTCTTAATATCCGACATGCTGCAATAGTCGTACTCGAAAAGGTCGCCGGAAACCAGCAGCAGGTGAACCTTTTCTTTCTTCGCAATCTTAATAATCCGGTCAAAGGTTTCCCAGAGCTCCTGCCTTCTTATCCTGCCCACAGCAGAAGGCAGCCTCGACCCGGTAAAGGGCATGCCCAGGTGCAAGTCCCCGGTGTGCAGTATCTTTATTCCATCCATACAAACCACCCCTACCCAAAAGTCTGTAAAGCGGTGTGTCCCGACCCAATAGACTATCAATCGGGGACATTCCGCAGCAAGGAATACCCGCTATAAGCGGTGTGTCCCCTTTCCTCTAAGTATTCGCCGCAGCCCCTGCTTTCCCCTTTTAACAGTCGAAACCACTTTTTTTACCAAAATATTACCCGGGTTTTATCATCATTATATAGGGATACTACAGTTGCGGACATTTTCCAAAAAGGAGGGAGCCGAATGACTGTAAAAAGCGACCTTGAAAAAGCCATTGCCTCCGAACAGGCAGCCATGGGAACCTATGCTGTGTTTGCCGACTCCACCGACGACCCCGCCGCAAAACAGATGTTTCAGCAGATGCAGCAGGATGCGCTACGCCACATACAGATGCTGAATGGCAGGCTTAACTATTTAAACGAAAACAACCCGATGTACGGCGGCGGGCAGGAGCAGCAAAACAACCAGAACACAGGCCAGGACAGCCCTAAGATAATACAGACAGACAAACAGCAAAAGAGCCGGTGACTTGTAAGCCGCCGGCTCTTTTATATTAGGATATTTTTTCATGCTCGATATATGCTGAAAATTGTCAGATATGATGATATAATTGAGTTGACATAAACAAACCACAGGGGGTCAATATATGAGTAGAAAAAGAGGTCTTGTTTTTTTATTATTTGTTTTAATGCTGGCTGTTTTCGCCGCAGCCTGTTCCCCGGGAGATATTTTCCCGGTACTGCAGCCTTCCGGAAGTGACATTGAAGCTGGCGGCAGCAGTGACGAAAACAACGGGAAACCCGAAAACCCGGAGGACCAGGGCGACACCGGTACCGGGGAAGAAAGCCCGGCGGACAACCGCGATATTGTTTACGTCAGCGCCAGCAAGCTGAACATAAGGCAGGAAGCCACAAAGGATGCCCCCATAGTGGGTTCGGCAATTAAGGGCCAGGCGGTGCATATCCTGGATACCAGGGCAGACGATGACGGTGCAAATTGGCATCTGATATCTGCCGATACCGACGGGATAGAAGGGGACGGCTGGATAGCAGCGGAGTACACGGTGGAAGACCGGTACGACCTTTTGGACGAAACACTGCGCGAACTGGATTATTCACCCCAGCCAAAGGTGGATGAACACCCGGACAACCCACGGGTTAAGGTTAAAGGCATATATCTGACCATATACTCGGCGGGGGGACAGAGGCTGGACCGGCTGATTGAGATGGCGAACAGAACCGGAATAAATACCTTTGTTATAGACGTGAAGGATGACAAGGGCAATATGCTTTTCAAGACAAAAGCTGCCGAAAAATACAGCCCCAGCGCGAACAGTAAAGCCACCGTCAAGGACATTGATGCCCTGATGAAAAAACTGAAGGATAACGGTATTTACACGATAGCCAGGATAGTAACCTTCAAGGACCCGACCTATACCAGCCACCACGCCGACAGGGCAATTGTCTACAGGGACACCGGCAAACCCTTCACCAACAGCGACGGGCTTATCTGGGTGTCGCCCCACGACAGGATGCTGTGGGAATACAATGTAGCGGTATCCAAGGAAGCGGCGGATGTCGGGTTTAACGAAATACAGTTCGACTATGTAAGGTTCCCCGCTTCGGACGGCGGCAAACTGGACAAGCGGCTGGACTACAGGGACACAACCGGAGAGTCGAAACCTCTGACCATACAGAACTTCCTGAAATATGCCTATAGTGAACTTTCGCCAAAGGGAGTATACATCTCTGCGGATATATACGGCCTTGTGGGCTCGGTAGCCGACGACATGGCCCTTGGCCAGTACTGGGAAGCCATAAGCAATGTGGTGGATTACATCTCGCCCATGATGTATCCCAGCCACTACGCTAACAAAACTTACGGACTTCCGGTGCCGGATGCCTACCCCTATGAGACGGTTTATAACTCGGCAAAGGATTCGGCGGCGCGCAACAAAAACATCGAAACGCCGGCGGTAATTAGGCCGTGGATACAGAACTTCACCGCTTCCTGGGTAAAGGGATATATAAGCTACGGGGCCGAGCAGGTAAAGGCCCAGATAAGGGCACTGGAGGAAAACGGCATAGACGAGTTTATGCTGTGGAACGCCAACAACCGGTACGCTGAGGACGCAGTGAAATAAACAAAGCGCTAAATGCAACTAAGGGGACAGGTATCAGACAGGATACCTGTCCCCTTAGTTGTTATTAGCTAATTAAATAGTTTACAGAAAAGGTCTGTACTGTAATCTCTGATGTCTGAAATGTTTAACATACCGTGTTTAGCTTTGATTTTTTTAAAATATCCTCCAATAAGTTTCTTTTCTATTATCCGTTCGGAACCTTCACTGTCATTCAATCCTATTCTGGTAATCCTCCAAGGCTCCTCCGAATGGGTCATCCTTTCCAAAACCTTTCCACTATAACAACCAAAATATCTGATAATACTATCAAGAAGTTCCTTTTCCACACCTGTTAGCTTAATATCCCCATATTCAAAATACTTTTCTTCAATCGGATTATATCCATGATTCTTATATTTATAATATATATTTCTATAAACCGGCCCGTGCATCCAGGCCTCGCAATCGTTATAGAATAAATACTCTCCCATAAAAGCTTTACAAAAGCCTTGGGAATAATACAATAGTTTTTGTAGAGCCATAGGTGTAACCTCCATAGTATGTGATAACAAATATTTAACAACGTGGTCAATCTTTTCCTTCGACTCAATGTGAGGTCCTGACCTCATTCCATTCTTCTGTAAAGCATCATTTATCCGTCTATACGCTACATCCGTAATTTTAGATTTATTCTGCTTCAATATCTCCTTTATATATTTTGAATCGTCAAGGAGCTTTTTAAGTGTATCTGAATACTGCTTCGTGGGAATATCTCCGTCCAAGTACCTGGTTAAAGTGCCTTCGCCCCACCCTAATAAAAGCGACAAAGGCCTTTTCCCAACATTGTATTTATCCAGTATCAATTCAATTTCTGCAACGGTAATTAACCCTTCTATTTCTCTATAAGCCTTATCAAGAACGGCCAGATTATAATCACGAATGTCAGATATGAATATTTCATTCCCACACTCGTTACAATATGCTTCTTTGCCTATATACTCAACACTCCTTCCTTTTATATCCTTTTGTTTCTTCACGTCCCTGATGGAGTATCCAACCATATCATGGCATTTTTCACAAAAGCCTACCACCCTTTATCCCTCCTTTTATTTGCACAATTATATTACTGTTTTATAACTCGGCCGGCAATTTATTTGAACAAATATTCCATTGGCCTATTCCTCTTATGAAAGGAAACCACAATAACAAAATCATCTCCTTCTCTTGTTTGGGTCATATTAATCTTAATGTATATATCAACAGGCTCGAAAGAGCCCCAATGGTCAAATTCCTGATGTTTGCAAAATATGTATAGTATCTCATGGGCATACTCCTCATTATCATTATCTACTGCGTAACAAAAATCATCATATTCAACGCCCAGCAGTATTTCCTTTTCTTTTTTGGAAGTAATTTTATAATCTTCGATAAATTCTTTGTTCTCTTGTCTATTGATGTTTATTGAAATAGTGTACTTGCCATCCAATACAATCTTTCTGAATTTGGCAAGGTATCTTTTTATATCTTCAGGAGTTAAACTCGTATATTTTTTTATTTTTCTTTTGGTGTAGTCCAATCCCCACTCACCCCTTTACAATTAATATATGAAGATTATACACTATTAATACAATAAATGCAATAATTTATGTACCAATTAATACATTTTACTGCGTCAGCGGTAAAAAAATACCTGTATGAGCTTTAATGCAAAGGGGACAGGCGCCAAACAAGGCACCTGTCCCCTTGTTTGGAATAAAATACTATTCCTTTGTTAAAGGAATAACGGTATATATATAGAAATATATATATAGAAGGATGTAAAAGGTTTATTCGTATCCTACCACCGCATAGGTGTCCTTCCCTAGCGATAATCGGGGAGTGCTTTATAATGCTGAACATCAAGGCCCGGGGGATCGTTTTTATAGGTTTGGCAGCCTTTCTTATGATAGGCACAGTTCTTTTTTTCATTGTCTTTATTTCGTTAATTTTTCAACCCTTTAAAGTCACCAGCCAAAGCTTCTATCACAACGACCCCGGCGGGCAGTTGGTACAGCAGATTTTTGATGAGCAGCCGGGCTATATAGAGCAGGTCTCGGTTCATTTTCTGGATGTGGACAATGCAGACTGCATATTCATTGACGCCGGTGATATTGACATACTGATAGACGGCGGCAACGACCATGACGGCCAGTATATAGTTGAATACCTTAAAGAACTTGATACCGACAGTATAGAGCTGATGATAGCTACCCATCCCCACCTCGACCATGTGGGAGGCCTTGACGACGTCATCGAAGCCTTCGAGGTAAAGGCGGTCATTGACAGCGGAATTTCATCCAGTTTCGGCATATACCAGGACTACATGAAGGCAGTGGAGGACGCGGTAGAGAATGAAGGGACGCTGTTTCTGGAAGACAACGACATGAAGTTTGAACTGGCGCCGGGGATAACCTTCGAGATTATAGAAACCGGCGACAATTATCCCAATATAAACGACAACTCGGTGGTGTCCCAGCTTACCTTTAACGACATAAGTTTTCTTTTTACCGGGGACATGTGCAGGCAGGCGGAAACGCGAAGCCTCAATAAATTCTCCGAGGTTGATATATTAAAGGTTGCCCATCACGGCAGCCGCAGTTCCACATGCTCCACGTTCCTGGACAGGGTTAACCCGAAGGTAGCGGTTATGTCCTGCGGATTGTGCGACATATGCGGGAAATACCACGGGCAGAACCTCGACACCATTGCAAGGCTCGAAAAAAGAAACATCCAGCTGTACCGGACCGACCTTTCGGGAAACATCGTCATCACAACCGACGGCAGCGATTTCTGGATTGAGGCATTTCCAAGGCCCGAGGAGACAAGAAGACATGGGGACGGTTCTTGTGTCTTTCCCGTAACAGCAACTTCGTCCCTGTGTCTACGATGCGTTCCTTCTTAACTGCCTTAATTGCCTCTGGTCTGATGGGTTGTTTATCACATCGCAATCTACGATTCCGTTATTATTACCACTCATTAACCTTGCATCTTTATCGATAGTTGATATTTCATTAATCTTCTCATCTTCAAGTTTTTGGTCAATGTGCTTTATCCTAATGAGTCCACAAAAGCTTCTATCACCCTGACAGGGTTGTCCTTGGTTATATAGTCGTCCATATATTCAGGAAAAGCTATTCTTCTACTTACGCCTTCGATATATCACATAATTCCACCCTATTTCTGTATTCAACGAGCAGATTATACCATACATCGGTTGGTTTATGTCAACTAATTGCTGGATTATCGACACAGCCTGCCGTGTCCTTGATTTTTACTTCGAAAATCCTATAATTTTCGTATTTCTCTGTAGTACGGCCTAAAGGCTTCATCCCATTTAATCAGCCTGTCTGCTATTATTTCATAACCTTGATCCCAGGTAGACTCATCACTTAGCCCACAGCTATCAATATCATGCTCGATTCTACTGGAAATTTGGTTGTCCATCCTTCTCCAATTAATTTCGTTTCCGAATACTTCTTCAATCTTATCTCTTTTCCCATAAAGATAGTCAAAAATTTTCTTGTTCAGTTCCCCGGCTTTGCTCTTTTCAATAACCAATTTAATTGCAGCGCTGTCCATCCGGATCACGATCTGGTAGTAAACCCCACCCGTTCCTGTGGCCGCTGCCAACCAGTTGTCGCTAGATGGGCTGATGTTTCTATACAAGCTCGTTTTCTCATTCAAAACCGGAAGAAGCCCCTCCCAGAATTGAATGCGCTTTTGATGACGTTCCGCTACATCCTTTTTTTCCTTCCCTGTTGCTTTTTTCTCCTGACTTGGCCCTGCCACAATACTAAACAGAGGGGCTACAGGAGAATCATCAATCTTTACTGCCTCAAGTTTTATAAGATACCAGCGCATATCTACGGGAGTAACCTCATTCAGCCATTCGATCACTTCAACGTGTTCTATGCGCGGATCCGGGCTGATCCAAATAACATTTTTAGCATCAACTCCAACAGCGTAAGTGAGGATCTGGCCAAGGTGGCTGTGATCTGTTCTTTCAAGTTGATTTTCAATAATAACAGAGTTCCCTTGTTCATCTTCACAATAGATATCCACATTGAAATAGCCTATTTGCTTTTCCGTTTCTAAAACATTTAAAGTAAATCCCAGTTTATCATTTATGTAATCAATATTATCTGCCAGCCAGGTGGTAAAGTCTTTTGCCTCATTCTCCCATATCTCTCTAATATTAACGTAATCAAGCCTGCTGATTTTCAATCTATACCCCTCCCGGTCATCATTTTTCTGATGCTTCGCCTTTCATAACCCATTCATCCACTTCACTGATTTCGAATTTCCATAGCTACCCTGCCCTGTGAGCGGGCATTTGTTTTTTGGCAATCCATCTATAGATGATATCTTTACTGACACCTAAGTGTTCAGCGATTTCTTCAAGGGATGACCATTATTCCGTAGTTGTATAATCCATTTTAAGCAACCTTCCCTTCGAGAACTTACTGCTTATATTGTATTAAATATTTTCCAATATGTATAGGTTTTGCTTGGGTTTAGTATGTATTCGGCGATATTCTTTGTTATGCTGTTTTCACAAAAAGAAATCCCCCAGCCCCTTAAGAGCTTGATTGCTTCCAACCTGGATTCCCGCCTACTCATAACGAGGTAGGCGGTGGCACCCCCAAGCTATTATAGATTTCCTTCTGCTTTTCGAGAAGCTCACCGACACGTAGCTTCTGGCCGGGTGCCTCAAAGCATTCGATGACATCGAGTTTATCAAGAGCGCTTTGTAATGTATAGTTTTTGAATAAATCCGTATCCTGCATCTGCTTCTTGATGTAAGAAAGATATATAAGCGCCACAAACTCTACAAAAAGTTTACCATCAAGGCCTTGCTCCGAGGAAACCAGTGTACGGCGCATGTTCAGGCGTTCCTTAAGATTGCCGAATGCTTTTTCGACCACATCCTTATTACGGTAGAGTTCTAGTGCGGTAATGGCATCCATGGACTCGTTAGTAAGCAGTGCAAAGAAGCCAAAATATCGTTTAGATTTAGTAACGGCATCTTCGTTAACAGTGACCTTTGTACCACGTGCGGGTGTAGTTTTCGTATCGAAGTATTTTTTATAGAGGTTTTCATGTTCCGGGACCCTTTTACCTGTTTCCAGCTCATGACGTAGTGCTATTAACTTTCGGTCAAAGGCTTTTTCATCCTCAGCGGCTTTGTCAATGTTGTAATAGTAGTGAATGTAGATACGTCTATGTTCCGACAGGGTGTCCCCTTTATACGGGCGATACTGTGTATAAAGCCACTCTGTTTGTACTGTATGGCAATACAGCTCGTATTTCTCATTATAGTGTTCGAATGAGCGAAACCGGTCGTAGATGATATCTAGTTCTTTTCTGATAAAAGCAAGGGACATCCTCACTGAGATTAGGAATTTCAAGTGTTCTTTGAAAAGAGCATTAATATTATCTTTACTGTAGAAGCCTCTGTCCATAACCAGTTTCACTTTGGAAAAGCCAAGGATATTAAGCTCAGCAAGCAAATTCTTAATTGTCTTGGTATCAGGTATATTTCCAGCCAGTTTACGGTAATAAAAAGGGAGGTTTGAACTTTCACCAAATACCAGCGCCAGACTCAGTTGAGCCAGTGGATCGTTCTCTTTATTCTTGCCGTATTGTACCTGGCGTAAGTGCTCCGAGTAACTGGATATGGAAGTGATGTCATACGCCCAGAACTCGTTTTCTGTACGCCTTCTCCCTTGCAGGCGGAAGAACTTGTTCTTTGCTTCTTCGGTGATAGACGCAAATAGTTCACTGCTCCGCTGTGAGGGTATGTTATTGCCGTAAGGGTGCTTATGTAAGCTGCTCCATTTTTCAAAACGGTAGAGCGGGTTTTTATCCTCAAGGATAAGGTAGTACGCAATTGAAAGCATCTGACGATAGCTATTTGGGAAGCACTGTTTTAGGTCTTCGGTAATACCAAGCTTTTCACCGATAGCATCCATAAGATAAGTTGCTCCGTAGAAAGACCTTGAGGTTTGAACAGATGGTACAGGGCCTCTTTTTACAAGCACATGTTCTTCTTTCTTTTTTCGGCCTCTGCCATCTGTAGGTACAATCTTGCCTGTTGTATTATCTACCCGGCCTATGAGAGTTCTTTTTGCCCGGGATTGCTGCTTATCCTTATCCCAGTAAGAAACAGACTCATAGGCGTATGTAATACCTGAACGTTTGTCGGTCTGAAATACGATAGCCGCCATTTGAACGCACCCCCTCGTTATGTATATTGTAACACATAACGATGTAAGATGCAAGATAATAATGGCGTGGGACCCATGTTTTTCAATGGCTTGAGGCGTTTTTCATCATTGCCTCGTTATGAGTTTTCCGGGAATCCAGGTTATAAGAAGGATATCTTTCTGAAATATAATATGCTAATAGTTCATCAAAGAAGGAAAAGTGTTTTTCTATAACTAATTTCTCACTTTCTTCAAACTTATCTATGTCGAAAATTCTATCAAAAATATTCCATATGTTATGAATTCTGGGGGGCTCTTCCCCTTTATGTAATACAAATAGTCCTTTAACAAGTTTCTCAACAGCTTGCTGACACATATAAACAACATACAAATATCTGCCTGACAATAGCATGGCTTCAGCTGTGTCTAAATCATATTCGGCTATGTCTTCCCAGTAACCGTATTTCTCTTTATTATCCAACCAGATCACCTTCTTTTAATATCTTTATCTTTATTTTTATTATAGCATATTAAAAATTGCGATTAAGTCTATATAATTGTGTAAAAAGAAAGTGAGCCACAGACTCATTTCCTCGGTTATAATATAAGTGAGACAAATACCAAACCGGGGAGGATGAAATCCAT
>Ga0334890_1005005_pt1 | contig 11614 bp, 6 predicted proteins | sample GraSluR1_MG_3_FD_207220 | JGI IMG/M metagenome (GOLD analysis project Ga0334890, IMG submission 207220) | Sludge microbial communities from methane-producing bioreactor in Wageningen University, Netherlands - Granular Sludge_31_08-R1 | ecosystem: Engineered > Bioreactor > Anaerobic > Unclassified... | reverse complement strand
GTTGATAATCGCGAGATTCGTTGCGGTTGCCATGGCCTGACGGTAAGGCCGGTAGCGATCGAAGTGGGGATAGGATGCGAGATTCAGTTTTTCACAGGACGCGAAGTTTTTCCAGTGGTCGAAAAATTTGCTGTTCATCGCGTCAATGCCGTTCACTTCAACGAAAGTTGTCAGTGCCTCTATGTAACGATCGGTTTTGCTCACGGCGGCCTGGTGCTTGGGATCCCAGGAACTTGGCAGGCGCGAAAATTGCCAGCCCACCATAAGTGCAAGGGGGATCATGCCGGCCAGGAGAGGATGTCGTGGAAAGAATCGCGAAAGTCGGTCGAACCCTTCGCCCGCCAGTGCGAAAAAGGCGGGAATAACGGGTAAAAGATAGCGGTGAGCGGGCACATGTGCAAAGCGCGCTGAAATCGCGCAAAGCGCAAGGTTCGTCGCGATGATCATCCATGGCATCAGGCGTAATCCTAGCGAGAGCCACTTGCCATAACTCTTCGTATCCTTTGTTCGCTTCAGCATGCTCAGCGCGATAAGCGTTATGAAAAAAACCAGCACAGCCAGTCCGAGCAGATGTTCACGCGGCTGATTCATATCGAATAGGGAAGGCAGCATTCGAAGAGCCACGCCCAGGTTTGCGGCCAGTCCTCCGGTAGGAGAGGCGGTGACATCGGTGGCGAAGTCGAGCGCATCCGGACGAGTCAATGTATAGAGGAGCCACGGAGCTGCTCCAATGCCGAAACCAAGCAGCCCGGCTGAGGTATTCGTGAAAAAGCGCTTCCGTGGCATGAACAGAACCAGCATGAGCGCACATGGGATAACAAATGCGGCAATCAAGCCGTTGTTCCACCATCCCAGGCCCACCGCGACTCCGAGCAACAGGAAATTCCTCCAAAGCGGCCGATCAGGCGTCGTGCATCCACGGGTCAGGATGCACACCGTCAGCCCGCAGGCGGCCAAGCCCGTGAAAAGCATGATGGGATACCCGTGAAAAATGTTCATATAGAAGAGATACGGAGGCCCAATCACAAGCAGTGCCAGTCCGAAAAGCGCAGCGCGGACGCCGAAAAGATTTCTCGCCCAGAAATAGAAGCAAGGAAGAGCGATGATGGAAAAAAAGGCTGAACCTATGAGGGGTGGGAACAGTGAATGACCGAGCAGGCGATAGAAGAAAGCGGCCACGTAACTTTCCAATGTTCCCATGTAGGCCTGGCCATAGAAGAAGACAGGATAATGGCGGCCTTCGGCGATGTGCTTGACCATCAGAGCGTGAATGCCGATATCCGGGTTGGTCAGACAGGTATGGTATATCGTCGAATACAGCCGCGCGAGAAAGCCGGCTATCAGAAGAAAAAGAAGAAGGAATCTCTCCGCGCGATCGGTTTGTGCGTTCATAGCCCTCCTCGAACAGCGAGGCAGAGTACGGGCATTTAATGGTCGAGGCAAACCGGAAAAAACCTATTAACGATCCAGGTCGTACCAGTAGCGATCGCCGGCGGCCTGATCGTGGCCGTGTAGCGCGCGCCAGGAGCGAATGGGGTGGCGCAGGAGCATGCGCACCACGAACCAGTCGCCGAATCGGTCGAACTTGCGGCAGGATGTGAGAATCGGGCAGCGCCACAGGGTGCCGAAGCGGTTGCCCAGCGATCTGCCATGCGCTTTCAGCCGCACGGCGAAGTCAATGTCTTCCGCCGTGTGCAAATCCTCATTGAATCCGCCGATGGCTTCAAAGTCTTCCCTTCGGCACCAGAACAGCCCGCCTGAGATGCCCATGGGCGCGACAAACACCGCAAGGATCAGTGTGCTTAAGAGTATGCCCGTGGACCAACGTTCGGGCAGAATCGCAACGCCTCCGCCGATCCATTTGCCACTTGCGAGACGCCGATCAACTTCAAGCAGCGTGTCCGGATGCATTACGCTGTCCGCATCAATGGTCACGATGACGTCACCCGCAGCGGCGCGCGCCCCGGCATTGCGGATACGCGCAAGATTCTTCGCGTCTTCGCGAACCGTGCGCGCACCCTGTCCCGCGGCAATCGCTTCCGTGTTATCGGTGCAGCGATTCAACACCACGATCGTTTCGACTTCACCGGGATATTGCGCCGACGCCTGTTTCACAGCCTCCAGGCAGGCGCCGATATGACGTTCCTCGTCACGTGCCGGTATGATGACGGAAAAAATCATCACTTATTATTTCAGTTTGCCGATTTGCGAAAGATTGATTTCGATCGAGGCACTGGAGAGCATCAGTTTCTCTTCAGCCTTTTGCTTGTCCGGAATCGTGATGGACGAGGGGTCGGCTTCAAGCCTCGCGAGCAGCTTGTTTGCGATCGCGAGCGGAACACAGGCGCCGAGAAATTCAAGCGCCGTCCCGCGAAGAGCCGGATCGGCCGTATGCAATCCGCGGAACGCGATCCGTAACGGGGCGAAATCGCCGATCAGCGAGAGCAGGTTGAATATATGCTCCACGGCGGGATGAGTGGCTGTTTTGAGTGTGCCGTCCGCGAAAAGCGATGGGCAGAAATCGTCTACCCGGTCGAGCAGACTCCGGCCTTGCCAGAGGTGCGACGAAACAGAGGCTTCGGAATCAATGACCGTAAGGATTCGCGTAGCATTGCCGGGCACTTCCTGTTGCCGGTGATGCGTTCGTGCGAGAACACGGGCCGTGTTGAAACGGACTTCGAAACGGGAGTCGGTCAAGGCGGTAAGCAATGCATCAATGGCGGCAGCGTTGGAGCAACGGCGAAAGGCCAGCGGAAGCCGCCGCCGAATGGTGAACTCGGCGTCTGGATCGAGCAATGCCCCGGCCAGTGGATCTGGATTCGTCTGCGCGATGACGGTCAGCGACGTGAGCGCCTCCTGCCAGATATCATCACGGGCGAGCAATGCAAGAACCTGTGCCGGATCGCCCGATTTCAGAATTGCCGTATCGCGTGCGGCCGGATCGATTGGTGGCACAGCATCATCTCTGTGCCTGGCGCGTTTGGACCGTTCTCCAGCGGCCTGAAGGATAATGGTGCGCGAGAGCGAGTCGGCAAATTCATCCATGTCGAGCTCATCCGCGCGCACGGCGAGGCTTTGCTTGAGAGTGGCGACGTAGTCGCGCCGCAAAACAAAAGTGAGGATGAATTCGGCGACGGAGAGCAGCGCGGCGACCACGAGCATAATGGGTATCGCGATGGCCGGCGCAATGAAAAGAATCAGTTTCGCCAGGCCGCCTCCGAGTGTGTCGGCGAGACGGCGGATCCCGACATCCACGACTGTCTTTGCCGCGCGTTTTTCGGCGGGCGCAATCGGGACATAAAGTAACTCGTAAGCGGAACGGAAGAGTGAGTTTTGCAGGACCGTGTCGGAGAGAGTGGGCGGAATAGCTGCCGCGAGGCCGGGCGCGATCAACGCGCCCGCGGCGCCTGCCGCGGTGGCACACGGGAGAATTGCCACGGTGCCGGTCAGTCCGAGATTATCTAGGGCAGGCCGGGAAAGGGTGAATTGGATGATCAGGGATATGATTCCAACAGCGAGGTAATAGGCAGAAAAGAACTGCATCAGCGGCGCGCCTTTTTCGAATGACTGCACGGCGTATGCTTTGAATACATACTCGAGAAGCACGCAGGTGACGGAGACGAACAGCACCAGCAGGCCGATGTGACGTATGAACCGGTTGCGCGCGAGTACACGAATGGCAGATTCCGGTGCCGATGATGATTTCGAAGTTGAGGCCGGGTTGTGCGGAGCGCGCAATCCTCGAAGGGTCCATCCGCAGAAGAGGTGAGCCGCGGCGAGAACGAGCAACATCGGGGCCTGTCCGAAACCGGCTGCGACGCCCCCGGCGACCAGGCCGCCAAGGACCCCGCCGATGCCACCGCCCAAACCGATCGTTCCGATCTTCTTTTTCGCGGTATGCGGATCGAAGCGCTCGTTGATCATGGACCAGAAGCCCGAGATGAGGATGGAGCCTACGGCCGAGACATGAAGGAAAAGGAGCACAGCGGCGGCGCGAGGCGACCATTTCATAATGAGCCATGCCAACGACAGCAGTATCGCGCTGATCACGAAAGCGCCGGGGACGACTTTCCCCGGGCCCAGTCTGACCAGTAGGCGCGAAGCGCGATGAACGGCCGCCATGGCGATCAAGGAGGAGATCATCAACATGACCGGCAGGGAGCTGACCGCGAAGAAAGAGAGGAAGAGCGAGTCGTTGGTGGCTTTCATCGCGACATGGGCGGAGATCAGGGCCATGCCGGTGATGAATGCCGCTTGTACCGCTTTGTCGTCGGCGTTGCGATTCATGCCGTGGTATTTCCGCTGGATGGAAAGTGCGCGTTCCACCATTGCCGGGCACGTTCGCGGGTCCATGGGGTGGTCAATGGAATCGCGGCAAGGCGTTCGTCGAGTTCGTCAACGGTTTGAATCCGCTCATCGGGTTTCTTCTTGAGGCAATTGAGGACCAGTTGATCGTACTCGGGCGGGATGCGTAGTTCGGTACGCTCGGACGGGGCGACGGGAGTGGCGTTCAGATGGTTCATCGCCATCTGCATCGGCGAATCGCCCGGGAAAACATACTGGCCCGTGACCAGCCAATAGGCGACGCAACCGAGGGCGTAAATGTCGGCGCGCGCATCCACGTCGTGGCCGCCCATCACGGCCTCGGGCGCAAGGAATGCGGGGGTGCCGGTCACCGCGCCCTCGGCAGTAAGCGTCATGTCGCGCGCGTGCGAAGCGAGTTGTCGGACCAGGCCGAAGTCCAGAACCTTCACGAAGTCGGGTTCGAGTCCCAGCCGACACACGAAGAGATTGGCGGGCTTGATGTCGCGATGGACGAGCCCTTGCGCGTGCGCTTCGGCGAGTGACCGCGCCGCCTGGCGCAAAAGATGAATCGCTCGCTCCGGCGGAACGGGTCCGTATTTCTTGACCAGTGCGTGAAGGTCCAAGCCGTCGAGCAATTCCATGACGTAGTAAAGGGTGTTGTCCTGCGTGGAGCCGAAGTCGTAGAGGATGATCGTGTGCGGCGAACGGAGGCCGGCGATGCTCTGCGCCTCGCGCTGGAATCGTGCGATCAGCTTATCGGTCTGGCCGGGATCAAGGTTGGTCAGCGTATCTCGCTTGATCAGCTTGATTGCGGCAGGGCGGGCGAGCATGCCGTGTTTAGCCTTCCAGACCTCGCCCATGCCGCCGGCGCCGAGGCGGGCGACGAGTTCGTAGCTGCCCATGCGTTCCACTGCTTTCATTCCTCGGGCGTAGCGATTGATCACGTAGATGGGCACGAGCGAAATGGCGGCGGCTATGTAGTTGGGGAGGTAGAGGGTCAGCACGGTATTGATCGGCAATACGGCGCGGCCCGCGGCTGTGTAAAGGAGGTAGGCAAGGGGGCCGGTGGATGCGGCGAGCAGCGAGGCAAGCAGCGATTTGCCGAAAGATGCGGGGACGAAAAGCGGGAAGATGGCGATCCACAGGCAGACCCATGAGATCATATTGATGCGGACCTCTGCGTTCGTGAAAAGCGCCGCGTCGCCCATAGAGATGAAGAATGCGCCAAGTACTTCGAAGGTCAGTCCGGTGTTAAGCAGCGGCTCCGTTTCCACCCGCATGCGCGTGGCCGCGAAAACGGCGAGGGCCATCAGCATGGCGACGACATCGAACCAGTAGGCCGGTTGCCACTGACGCCCGGCCTCGGAGAGCGCGTAGTCAAGAAGGCCACCCACCAGGTAGACTGTGAAATAGACCGCGGCCATGAAACCGAGGCGCTTGCGGAAGTCGTCCTGGAATCGCGGCGCCTTCCCGTCAAAAAAGGCGCTGGAGCTTTTAAGGTCGGCAGGGCTTTGAAGGATGGTGGTGGAATGTTCGGGAACCGTTGTTTTGCCCTGAAAGTCACGATCCATAAGGGATTCTATTACCAATGAAATTGACGCTCGGCAAGTGTTCAGGCGGGTGTGGCATGGACAATCCTGTAACGGCTGTTTATCATGTTTCCAGAAACGGAGGGCCTTGCGCATGAGAAAATGGACTGCTTCGTTGCTGTTGCTTTCAGCTATCTGCCTGGCGCGTGGCGCGTGGGCCGGGATTAACCTGGTCACGTTGCCCGATCGCGACAGTGTGCAACTCACCATCTACAACTCCGCGGACCTCACGCTGGTTCGCGAAGTCCGCAAGTTAACCCTGCAGAAGGGACTTAACAAGCTGTCGTTCGGGTGGGCGAATACCCTCATTGATCCGACTTCGCTGCGCTTGCGCGCGGTGGACAGGCCGGATGCGGTTGATCTGATTGATGTCTCGTATCCGCCGCGCATCAATAGCGAAGCGGTATGGACTGTCCGCTCGAAAATCGAGGGCGAGGTGCTCGTGGAGATTATGTTTTTCACGTCGGGCATCTCGTGGCGCGCTTTCTATATGGCGACGCTTTCGCAGGACGAAAAAGATATGCTGTTGGAAGGCTATGTGCGCGTGTCGAACAATTCGGGTGAAGACTATGCCAATGCGCAGACGCGCCTGATTGTCGGCACGATCAACCTGCTGGACCGGATCGCCGAGTTGGCGCGCCGCCGTGAGCCTTGGGGCAGACCGGATATGTATCAGGTTCCCCTGGCGGCACCCATGGCAATGAGGGCGATGGCGAAGACTGAAGAAATGGAATTTGGGGTCGCGTTCGATGCGGTGGGCGCAATGGCGCCGAAGGAGATCATCAAAGAAGGTTTGTCCGAGTACTTCCTTTACACGATCGAAGGCACCGAAACGATACCCGACAAATGGTCCAAGCGGCTTCCGTCTTTCACGCCCGTGCGCGTGCCGGTGGTCAATCTCTACCGCTACGACGAGGAACGCTACGGTCCGCAGGTGATTCGATTGCTCTACTTCAAGAACGACAAGAAGCACAAGCTCGGGGATACGCCGTTGCCGGATGGACAGTTCAAGGTCTATCGCTCGGTGGACAAGGAGCAGCACGTATCGTACGAGGGTCAATCGTTCAGCAAGTATATTCCGGTTGAGCAGGAAGCCGAGTTGAACCTCGGCACGGCACGCGGCGTGCGGGTTGAGCCGAAGTTGATGAAGACCCAGACCCTTAATTACCTGTTCAACAACAAGAAGAACATTGCCGGCTACGATGAGAAGCAGGAATGGAAGGTTGAGGTGGAAAACTATCGCGACGTGCCGATCCGCGTGGAAGTCTTCCGTCCGCTGCGCCATCAGTTTGTGGATGAGATCAAGTACGCAGGCGATTACGGGAAATATGACCGGCAAGACATCATGCGGTTGCGGTTCGTTCTCGAAATTCCGCCGAACACGAAAAAGGCCTTCACCTATGAAGTTGTATATCGCGAGGGCGAAAGGAGGGATGTGCAATGAATCTCAACATCTCTAAATGTTTGCTGATTTCCCTGTTGCTGGCGGGCCTGAGTGCCGAAGCGCGAATCAAGCTGGTGGCTTTGCCCGATCGCGCAGCCACTGTGATCCGGCTGGACAATCCCGCAGCGACGGTGGTCGAGGAGGAGCGGGTTCTCACGCTGCAAAAAGGCGTCAACCAGGTGGATTTCTCGTGGAAGGGAGTATTCATTGACGAGGATTCCATACGGCTGTCCGTGTTGGACCCGGCTGACAAGGTGGTTCTGCTGAACGTGAGTTATCCGCCGGGCGAGGGGGCGTTGGTGTGGCAACTGACGGCGAAAGAGGCGTGCAATGCCCGCGTTCGGATCACGTACTTGCTTTCCAACATTGACCGGTTGGTGACGTACACCGGCACCGCCGAGCAGGATGAAAGCAAGCTGCTGCTGGAATCGTTTCTCGTGCTGCGCAACTTCTCGGGAGAAGATTTTGAAAAGGCGCGTGTGCTGCTTGACTACGGCGAAGCATTTGAGCAGAGCATCCGGCATGAAGAAGCGCGCCAGATGCTTTTCTTCAGCCAAGGCGGTGTGCCGATCGAGAAAACGTTCAAGTGGGATGCGCGGGAAAAGCCCTGGGACCCGTCGCGGCTCGACGCCAATGTCGGCATTCCGGTTTATTACGCGATCGCCAATCGCAAGGAAGGCGGACTGGGCAATAATGCGTTGTGGGACGGCAAGGTGCGCGTGTTCCAGAAAGACGGACGGGGCTCAACGATTTTCCTCGGCGAGGATACGCCCGGGTTTGTTCCGGTCGGCGAAAAAATGGAAATTCGCATTGGCGAAAGCCGCGACGTGGTGGTGACACAGCACAAGCGGTACGACCGCCAGATCAATGTCCGCCGCAACAACGGTGGAAACATTGTCCTCTTCGACAACGAGGAACAGATTGAGACCGTGATCGAGAACTTCAGGGACAAGCCGGCCGTGCTGGTTTTGACACAGTACATTCCCGGTGAATGGTCCATGCGTCAGAACAGTCATCCTTACGAGCTGAAGAATCACGATACGCTGGAGTTTCGGTTGCAACTCAAGCCGAAGGAAAAGCTCACGCTCAAGATGGATTACGTGAGGCAGAACATTCGTCCGTGATGCGGCGGCTACGGGCCCGGATTTTCTTTCAACGAAGTCTGGATGCTGTGAATCCGGTACTGGCCGCGTATGCCCGATATGGCGATGTAGTCCACGTTATCCTGCGGGCTGCGGAAGAACATCGGAAATTCGACCGTAACGGTGCGCGTGCCGGCCGGGACATCGCTTTTCGTGACGGTGAACTTTTTCGTTTTCACGTGAGGCGTACGGCCGCCCTTGATCTCGATCATGCCGGTGCAGGGCTCATCGGAAACCGGTTCGATTTCGATTTTCAGGGTGTTGCCAAGCGCGAAAGCCATGAAGGAAGGATACAGCCGCGCGCCGAACCAACCGCCGTTGCCGGAAAGCTCCACGAAAGAGCCGTTTGCCGCAATGGAGTTCGTCACGTCGCGACTGACATCGCCCTTTGCGACCTGCCACCACGGCATGAGAGAAACCGTCTGGCGCGGCTCGATTGCGGGGGAGAGCTGGACGACAAATTGTCCGCTCTCGGCAAAAGTTGTGGGATCGGAGAGCACGAAGGCCGGCGAGGAAATCTCCATCGAACCTGCGTCCATCCCGCCCATGTAGTTCTCATACACAAACGCCAGCATCTGCGCGGGTTTCGGCGAGAGCAGGCGCGGCATGGGAAGAACGAAGCGCGTCCACTTGCTGCGTGACACATCGGTCTGCGGGGTCGCCATGTTCAGGTTCCACGCGCACTGCAATATCTCGGTCAGTCCTTCCGTCGTCTTGCATTCGACGCGCAGCAGGTTGGGCGATGGCCCGGCGGGACCGGTGATGGCGTCAAAAACAAGATACTTGCAGTTCTTGAGGTCCAGGTCTTCGAACCGGCCCCACACCCCGGAGAATCCATTGCTGGTGTCCACGCTGTCGAACTCGAAATAAAGCGCACCATCCGTTTCGCGGGAGATATCCTCGATGGAGCCGCCGATGGAACCCGACGCAATAAAGCGCGGCAAGACCGAGCCCGGCAGGGGAACCGGCCGGTCTGGTCGCGGGGTGAATGCGGGAAGGCGTCCGATGCCTTCAATGGCTTCGCCCACATTCACGAAGTCGTCCGGTTTGCGATCGTTGAACAGCACCAGCGATTTGATTGTCACGGAATCGCTGGAGGGGAATTCGGTGTTGCGGACGGGATCGTCCACGGAAAAAGCAATGTAGGTGAGTGGAAGTCGCGCGAAACGGCGGCGGTGCCTGAGCGGAAATGTGTAGGTCTTCCACTGGTCGTCGTCCGATACAACGCCCGGCTGACGTGTGTCGAGCGGGATGGGCTGAACGATCGTTGTGTCTTCCCGCTTCAGCATGATGTTGAAGCGATGCCGCTTGCCGTCGTTTGGAACCGTGATGCGCAGGTGGGTGAAGGCGGCGATGTACGGCCGGTTGGTCCCGAGATACGTGCCCCACCATGCAAAGCGGGTATAATCATCCGCTGTCGGGGGAATCTCGTAGTTCACGCTCATGACCCCGTCGGCGACTTCCCATCGCATATTCCTTCCCAACGCCGAGAAGACGCTGGCGCCATGGCGGTCGCCGGTACCTTCAACAAGATTGGCCATGATGTCGAACGTGGCTGCCTGTGGGGCATACTGAACCGGCTCCGAGGCGTAATCGCGTTTAGGCGGGGCCGGGAAGGGCTGTTTCGGACTTCGAAGTTGTTCGATATTCTGCCGTGCGAGAATGCTGAGATGCGAACGCTGCATCAAACCGCTGAAAGCATTGAGGCATGTCGCTTCTCCCGCGGCCACCTTGTTGGCGGCAAGGTACTTCGCGACATCACGCCCGACGCCGCCTCCCATCAGCAGCGCCGTCATGTATTGCCCATCCGCGCTGAGAATGTCGGCCCGCCCGCCCGGGCCTACGGCTTCGAGCGGACCATAATCGCTCAAGAGGTTTTGTTCCTTGATCAGCTTGTAGAGCCACTCCCTTGTCGTCACGGGATCGGCGATCATGCCGCCCGCGGTCGCAAAGACCACTGCGCAATCCGTTCGCTGAATGGATTCCGGATGTTCGGCCGCTGCGGGCAAGCCCATCTTCATGTATGCGCCGACCGAGTCATATCCGGTCGAAAGGAAGCCTGGGATTCGATTTTGCGCGGCGAAGTCGGCGTGCGCATACTGGCTGTTGTAGAAGAGAGAGAACAACGGTGTTTGCCGAACCGGCAGCAAAGCAAGCGTCCAGAGGATCTCATGATTCGAACCGATGTAACCGACCGGGAGGTCCATGACTTCGCCCCCGCTGGTGGTCCATTCGGCCATATTGCATTTGAGCCGGTCCCAGACTTTCAAGCGGTCCTCGCTGCTCATGGGCGTCTTCAGTAGCGCCCACAGCACGGCGAGAATGTCCTCGGTCCAGAATTGCTCAAGGTAATAGCCCGGATTCCCTTTTCCGCTTTTCACGTCGATTTCGCCGAAGAATTGTGCGCGGTCGGGATCGTGGAAGAGGCTGTAGTCCTGCTGATCGAGCAGCTTCTGAACTTTCGTGCGCAGGTTCTGGGCCATCGGCCACTTTTCCTCCTCGAGCGCGCCGAGGATAGCGGCGTACGCCCAGCTCAGCAGCCCGTTGTCCAGGAGTGGAACAAGATCTTTGTCGCGCCGCACGGTGCCGTCGGGATAAATGCTGGCCCATGCCATCATACCACCGAGCTTGATTCCCGCCTGTTCATCCCGCGAAATCATGTCTTCGATGGTCTCGAGCGCCCGTTGCATGCGCGCGATAGACAGCGTCTGGTTGTTTGGCGGAGCGGACATCCTCTCCAACACGGAAAGCTCTGACTCTGTGGGAACTAGATGAATATGCGCATAATAGCCTTCGCCCTGGTAAACCTTCAGCAGGAAGAGAAGGTAGGGGGCGACTTTTGATGCTGCCGTGTACATCCCGCGCCCCCACGTGATGTTGCTTTCAGGATCAACGCGGACATGATCAAGCGGCAGGCCTGTTTTCTCGTCAATCCCCATGCCCGGCCGCGAATAGTTCGCAATTTGTTGCAACACGGTAATCAGGTAGAGATCCTGATCCGTGAGATCCTGGCGCGATTGCAATCCGCCGCGCGCCTGACCATCGGAGCCAAAACACGATAAGGCCCCGGCCATAAAAAGAAATACGATGAGAACAGACGAAATACCCCGAAACATCTTCATACAACCCTCCAC